>ENA-OQAB01000246-OQAB01000246.1-human-gut-metagenome-genome-assembly--contig:-NODE-246-length-31368-cov-4.507122_pt1 | contig 31368 bp, 28 predicted proteins | sample MGYA00242490_ERZ504517 | MGnify/ENA primary metagenome ERZ504517 (study PRJEB26092, sample SAMD00036298) | human gut metagenome | host: Homo sapiens | study: EMG produced TPA metagenomics assembly of...
AACTATGGCTCTTGCTGTATATCCATGGATTCCAACAATCCCTTCTCCTGCTGTAACTTCAACCTCAACCGTAGGATTTCCCCTGGAGTCCAGGACTTGTCTTGCGTGAATTCTGCGTACAGGTAAATAACGCAACATATTTTTACCTCCTAAGACTTGATAATCCTATCTTATCCTGAATCCCTTTTTCTATTCACCGGAATTCATCAATATTTTCAGTTAATTATGTGTATAAAGTTATTTTTAGCAGTTAAAATAATATTTATTTTAATTTTATCAATTTTCTTATTGACAAATCTCATTTTATCTGTTATAGTAAGCTCATAAAACAAAAGGAACCTAAAAATAAATCAAAAAGGAGTGAGACCACCGAAAACATAAACGAAATCTCATAATCCAACAAGGAGGTACAGACCACCAGAAACGTAAAATAATTCATCATAATCTATGAAAGGAAGGTACAGACCACCGAGAACACAAACTTAATTCCAGAATGTTTTATAAAAATTTAAGGAGGACTAATCCATTGGACAGTGAACATTAAAAAGAGCCAACAGAAAATCAAATCTGATGGCTCTTATTTTTGTTGTCATATGCATAAAAAGAAGGACAGAGTTTCCTCGACGCTGCTACGGACAAGATCCTTTAAATCGTGCTTTATTAAATCTTCATTGAGTTGTATAAAGTTATCAGACATCGTTCTGTACCTCCTATGGTGAATTTTGTGTGGTAACTTTATTCTACCAAACGGCTATAGACCATGTCTATTTTTATGAAATTGAATTTGCGAAATTAATTATACGTTATCGTGCAGAGCACTGATGCAGAAAAGCCAGTCATCAATCAGTGAAGGTTCTGCCGTAGACTCCACTTTTTTCAAAACAAATGTGATTTTTCACTTCTTTAGAGATGGTTATGCAATCCTTGTTTAAAAACCGACCAATCGCGTTAAAGCTTTCGTCCTTGTTTTACATGGCTTCAATGATAATTCGTGAAGCAAGAGTTAAATGTTTTTGTTTATTCATAAGGACTTCCTTTCTGCCGGGAGGAATAGCCATATTTATAGAATGGTTTTAACAGAACGTTTGGAAAAATTAAATTCCATGGTTAAGAGAAGATAGATTTGCAGGATTAAATTCCACAGAAGATTGGAATTTAATCCTGCAATTGAGTGCCAAGTAAAAAACAACATATTTTTATTCTTATTTTTGTGCAGTTTTTCTCGTTATTTTTTCAGAAATCTGGTATACTTGATACATCAAATTTTTTATTGGAGGATATATCATGATTCGTACACTGGAAAACGATCAGCTTCAGGTACAGATCAATGATCTTGGCGCTGAGCTGACTGAAATCTATGACAAAACAAATGACCGTCAGGTACTCTGGAATGCAGATCCTTCTTACTGGAACCGCCATGCCCCTGTCCTGTTCCCAAATGTGGGCCGCTATTATGAAAATAAATGTCTTATTAACGGAAACACCTACCACTGCGGACAGCATGGATTTGCCCGTGATATGGAATTTACCTGTACAGAGTCCTCACAGACCTCTGTCACCCATCTTGTAACCTCTTCTGATTCAACCAGGGAAACTTATCCTTTTGATTTCCGTCTTCTTATCACCCATGAGCTTTCCGGAAGAGATCTGACTGTACGCTGGACCGTGATCAATGAGGATTCTCAGACCATGTACTTTACTATCGGAGGACATCCTGCCTTTAATGTGCCTGCGGTTCCGGGTACTTCCCAGGATCAGTATTATCTTACTTTTAACCATGAATCAGAGCTTACCTGCAGTCTCCTGGACCTTTCCCACGGAACTGTATTTGAGGGAAAAACCTATCCGCTTGCTCTGGAACACGGACGCTGTCATATCAAAAGAGAGCTTTTTGACAACGATACTCTGGTATTTGACAACGGGCAGGTAACCCGGGCAGGAATCGCCTTTCCGGACGGAACTCCTTATGTGGAAATCACCTGTAAGGGATTTCCGAACTTTGGTATCTGGAGCGCGCCGGACTCTCCCTTCGTCTGCCTGGAACCCTGGATGGGACGCTGCGACAACACCGGCTTTGCCGATGAGCTTTCTTCCAAGCAGGACATCAACACCCTGGCTGCCGGAGAGACCTTCAAACAGTTTTATACCATATCTGTGAAATAGAAAAAGCCTTCTGTATCCGATTTTTGTTCCGTGTAAGCTTTATGTTTTTATATACTTGAATCACTAATACTTCTTTAAATAATACAAAAAACTTCCGGGGAAGGGGCAGATTTGACTCCCATGAGCCAAATCTGCTCCTGTTTGGAACTATCTATTTCCCGACAGCCCATTCCCCGGAGTTTTTCTGTACAGAAACGCGCTGTTTCTGATTTTATATTCTGCTTTTACAGTTCCTGTATTTTCCTGGCAGCCCCGGAACTCATCCGGCTTTTAACAGACTTTCTCCATCATTTGATCCTGCTCATTTTTTCATAAATTCCTGACAGGCTGGGATATATCTGCTGATATACCTCCTCATAAAGTTTCTGGTATACTGCATGCTGCCGCCGGTTTGGTTTAAATACATCTTTTTTTATGAACCATACACCTCAATGCTTCTCTGTAATCCTCAAACACGCCCAGCGTCACAAATGCAGAAATCGCACTGCCGATCCCCGACACTTCATAAGTCTGAGTTCTTACTACCGGCAAACCGAACATGTCTGCAGTGATCTGACAGATTTCACTGCTCTGAGCGCCTCCGCCGCCTACGCGAATCTCTTCAAAACGAAATCCTCCTTTTTTCTCCATATGACGCATTCCATCCATCAGGGCAAAATTGATTCCTTCTATGATTGCCCGGTAAAGATGGATTCTGGTATGAACATCCGACAGACCTATTACGGAACCTTTTGCCTCAGGCATGGTAAGGTTTGGTGTAAAATACGGCTGGAGCAAAAACCCGTCGCAGCCTGCAGGAATCTCTTTCAGGCGTCTGTTCAGAAGCTCCTCCGGCTGAATATCTGACTCCAGCGCTTCCATAACTTCTTTCTGGGCAAACTCTTTTTTAAACCAGGAAATCAGCCAGTATCCTCTGAAGATTTCTATTTCCGGAGTATAATGCCCGGGAAGGATAGAATCATAGGGCGGTATAAACGTTTCCGGTTCCAGATAATCAGAAGTTGGTAAACGTAACCGTAGCTGTGGTTCCAAAACTGAAAGCCGCCTTTTTTTTATTGACACAGCCAAGACCCAGAATTTCGCAGGCCTTGTCTGTACCAGTGGCGATCAGCTTCAGATCCTTATTCAGTCCCAGATCTTCTGCAGCAGTCTCTGTAAGAGAGCCGATATAATCGCCGGGATCCACCAGCTCGCGCATCATTTCATCCGGAATATCAAAAACAGGCCGAACCAGATCATTTTTCTTTTTCCAACAACGGTTTTTAAAATCATAAGGAACATATCCCACGATGGACGCCGTAGAATCTGCCAGCCTTCCGGTAAGCCTGTAATTCAGATATGCACTCAGAAGAACATATTTCTTTGTTTTTGCCCAGATATCAGGTTCGTTTTCCCGAATCCAGTTACAATGAGATTTCTGGTATTGGAGATTTAAGGTTTTTGTCATTCCCACTGCTTTTACCGCTGCAGAAATCCAGGGCTTCAGCGCAGGCGTACCTGAAGCTCTTCTCTGATCCAGCCATAAAATTGCAGGGCGCAAAGGTTCTCCGTCCCGTCCAAGGCAGACACGTGGTACAACGGATCGTTGTAAGCGTTACTGCCCGGATCTGAGCAAAAATATCCGGAAAGCTCTCCCGAAGCTGTCTGGAAACACGGCACAGATTCTGGTAATAAAAATCAGGATCCTGTTCTGCCCATCCGGATTTTCTTGAAACATAAGCCGGATGATGGCCCTTCTGGGCTTTTGCCAGTATTTTCCCTTCCGAGGAAACAAGAAGAGCTCTTGTACTCTGAGTTCCAATATCAAAAACAAGGACAACTGATGTTTTTTTCACAGGTACTCCCTCCCTATGCAGATCAGCGTGTAATCCCTTCTTTCAGGTATTTCTTTTTATCCTCATCCAGATCCAGTCCAAGAGTGCCGCCCGGATTCATCAGATAGTCTTTATCAAAATAATCCTTCAGAACCTTAAACACACCGTACTCTGTATGTCCCAGGCATCCCTCAAGCCACGGCGCAAACATTTTTCCGATTCCATGGTGGTGGCTGATCGCTGCCCCGGACTTCTGAATGGCATCAAGAATCGTTGTATGATATGCCCGGAATTTATCCGCTCCGCTCATCCTTGTAATAAAAATAAAATACAGGTTTGCCCCCTGTGGATAACAGTGGGACATGTGAGTTGTCACAATGGTATTTGGAAGCTTATGGCAGACTTTTCTCACTTCCCTGTGTACCTTTGCCATATTTGACCAGTTCACCGTACATTCCAGTGTATCTGTAACAATACCAAAATCCATCATGGTATCTCTCAGATACGGATCATTAAACCGACCTTTTTCCCAGCTTTTTGTAACGTAGGAGGTAAGGCTCATTGCTTTATATTTATGAGCAATCCTTCTGATATTTACAGCCACATTTTTGGAATAGCCCTTTCCGCCGTCTGTAAATCCAAGAAACAGACAGCGCTCCATATCCCGAAAGCCTCTGATATCCAGAAGTTTCCAAAGCGGCGTCTCATCCACATTATACAGTCTCAGCATAAGGTTTGTTTCCTCCGGGTCTGACAGACGGAATACGGAAGAAAATCCTGCCTCACACTGCATCATCTCTCTGGCTGCCGCCATGGCGACCTTCCAGTTTTTAAAAATATAGGAGAAACGTTTTCTGTTTTCCGGCATGTAGCGGAATACCTTTAAGGTCACCTCTGTCAGAACACCAAAAGCCCCCTCGCTTCCCATCATGATCTGGTTCAGATTCGGACCGGTAGCTTCTCTGGGATAGTGACTGGTCTGTATGTTGCCAATAGGGGTAGCATATTTTTGTGACAGCACAATATCTGTAATACAGCCATAGTAAGTACTGTTCTGACCGGCTCCTCTTGTGACACCCCATCCGCCTACACTGCTGTACTCAAAGGACTGTGGAAAGTGCCCGCAGGTATAGGCACGTCCGGCTCCAAAAACAGTCTGTGCGTTATTTAATATTTTTTCAAGTTTTGGCCCTGACATTCCAGCCTGAACAGTAATTGTCTGATCTGTTTCATTAAAAGAAACAACCTCATTAAAACGCAGACGCATATCCAGAGAGATTCCGCCGTTTACCGGCTCCACACCCATGGTTACGCTGCTTCCGCCTCCGTAAACATAAAGAGGGATTTTTTCTTTGGTACAATAAGCCACAATAGCCTCTACCTCTTCTGTTTTTGCCGGATAAACCACTGCATCAGGAAGTGAATCCAGACGTTTTTCTCTCAGACGCATGGCGTCATAGGCTGTTTTTCCATAGGCTACAGACACCCTCGCATAATCGTCTGTACGCATATACTTCTCACCAACGATCTCTTTCAGAGCATCTATATGCTTCTGCTCCAGACGTACCGGACAATTTGTAAGTTCTATCTTTTCCATTCCGATGCTTCCGTCATAATGTCGGAAATCGTCATCTGTCATCTTAAATTTTTCTTTCATCATTTTGTAAAGAGATTCTTTTGGATATTTTACAAAATCCGGATCTCCCCATCTGAATACAGAACGCCAGCTGTCTGTAGGCGCTGCTTCCTTCACCCATTTCGGCTCAAATCCTTTATATGGCTTACTCATAATTTCCTCCTTCCTGCGCGCAGTCTTTGTGCATATAGGTATTCTCCTTATTATTTTCCTCCAGATACTCCTTCAGAACACTGCTGGTAACAATCACATCCGCATGAAGGCCAAGTACGTCAGGAATAAGAACATCGCCCCTTCCCATGGATTTTCTGACCGTCATATGATTGATTTCTTCCATAATCTGAAAAATTTTTATCTTTTGGTATCTCCCGGGACACACGGACCGGAATCACCGGAACTGAATCCCAGGCAGTTTTTACCGTAGTAGAAAAAGTTCTTTTTGGGCAGGTCATTTCACTTTCCGCAAATTGCTGCCCTCTTTTACATTTATTTCCAGTTACCTTCCACTGCCCATTTTCCAACTCTGCCTGCATACGGCAACTGTTAGGGCAGGTAATACAAACAAATTCCTTCATGACTGCACCTCCCCAAGCTGAAAAACAAGGGACGTTCCGACTATGTCTGCTTTTGACAGATCAATGACAACCCGCTCCATTTCCGGAGGCCTTACTGCCTGATATTTTTTCTCAAAAACTGTTTTTCCTGCTGAAACCGCTGCAAGCATACTTTCTCCCATAGTCCTTCTGCACCGGAAATAAAAAACAAGCTTTTTGTCCAGATCGCTTTTCCGTATCTTCTGGGGAACCACATAAGCAAGCCCTCCTTCTGTCTCCACGGAAATCCAGTTTTCCGCTGTTCTGTCAGCCTCTCCTTTCAGTTCTCTGGAATATCTGGCCGCAGAAGTTCCTGCCAGCTCTCCGCTTTCTGACACATAATCTACAAGATCATTGACATGAAAAGCATTTCCACAGGAAAATACTCCCGGCACATCCGTCATGGCCCATGAATCACAGACAGGGCCTTTTGTCCGGGGATCCATAGTAACCCGGAGACTTTCTGCCATTTCATTTTCCGGAATCAGTCCAACCGATAAAATCAGGGTATCACAGTCAATTCTCTTTTCTGTTCCCGGAACAGGCTGCATCTGTTCATCCACTTTGGCAATTTCCACACCTGTCAGCCGGTCATCCCCAAATATTCTTGTGACTGTTTCCGATAAATGAAGAGGAATATCAAAATCCTCCAGGCACTGGATCATGTTTCTGGTAAGTCCGGAAGGCTCCGGCTTCACCTCATAAACGCCGAGAATATCTGCCCCTTCCAGTTTCAGTCTTCTTGCCATGATAAGGCCGATATCACCACTTCCCAGAATCACACATCTTCGGGCAGGCATCACCCCCTGCAGATTGGTAAAATGCTGCGCTGTCCCTGCCGTATAAACTCCGGCCGGTCTTGTTCCGTGAATGGATACCTGTTTTGCTGTACGCTCACGGCAGCCTGTAGCCAGAATCAGCGTTCTGGATACCAGCATTTCCACTCCATTTCTGCTGACTGTCCACACCTGAAAATCCTGATCTGATTTCCGGATCTTTGTAACAAACGTCCACAGCTTCGCCGGAATTTCCAGACTGTGAAACTCCTCAATAAACCGTTCTGCATACTCCGGTCCGGACAGCTTTTCCTTGAAACGCTGCAAACCGAAGCCATCATGAATACATTGTTTCAGAATACCTCCCAGCCGTCCTTCTCTTTCGATCAGAAGAACCTGTGCCCCTTCTTTTTTTGCGGCTATTGCAGCCGCAAGTCCTGCCGGGCCTCCGCCGATAACGATCACATCATAAATCATTTTCCGTCACCTGCCTTTGTTTTCCCGAATAAAAGATAACTGTCACCGCCGCTTTTTTTCACTTTCTCCAATGGCTGGCCTGTGACCTCACTGATGATTTCCGCCACAAGAGGCATACAGAAACCGCCCTGACAGCGTCCCATTCCCGGACGTACCCTCTTTTTTACTCCATCAACAGTATATACAGGAAGAGGCGAACACAGCGCATCCACAATCTCCCCCTTGCTGATTTCCTCACAGCGGCATATCATCACCCCGTAATCCGGTCGTTTCTGAATCAGTTTATTTCTCTGTTCCGGAGACATTTCACGAAGTCTCGGAACACCTTTTCTGTAAGGGTTATAGCTCTCATTTTTCTTTACCGGATGTGAAGCTGATACCATTTTTGCCGCCATTTTCGCCACATCTTTTGCAACTGCCGGAGCAGTGGTAAGCCCCGGCGACTGAATTCCTGCACAGTGAATCAGATTCTTTGTTTTTCTGCCCCGCTCAATCACAAAATCCTCCTCGAAAGCAGGAGCTCTTACCCCGGTAAAATATGTAATGATATCTCTCTGGGACAGTTCTTTAACAGTACCCTGCTGCTTTTTAAAATTATTCTCAATGCTGGATGCCTGGGTTGCAAAATTTTCCTTTTCATAAGTTTCCACTGCATCCGGACCAACCAGAAGATTATCATGAGCCGTATGGACAATCCCTCCGCCTTTTGTATGACCGGAAGTTTTTTTAAGAGTTTTCCAGGAGGCGATCCCGCCCATAAGTTTTCCGGCCTTTTTATCCAGAATGGCATTGGTTCCCCGCCTGGGGTGAATAGAATAAAATCTGTCCCCTGCCATTTCAACCACATCTTCTGCAAAAACTCCGGCAGCATTGATTACGATCTCCGGATAGATCCGCCCTCTGTTGGTAAGCACACTTCTGATTTTTCCGTCTTTTACATCCATAGACAAAACCGCTGTATTCAAAGCCACCTCCGCCCCGTTCTGCACAGCGTTTTCTGCATAGGCAATGGTAAGACCATAGGGGCAGACGCTTCCTGCCATACTGTTATAAATTGCAAATTTCATATCCGGATTCAGATGAGGCTCCCGCTTTCTGAGAGTTTTTCCTGAAATCACCCGTGTATCGGAAACACCGCACATGTATTTTCTCTGACATGCATAAAGATATGCGGGAAGCAGCTCGCTCCAGTGCATCATACCCACATACTGACCGCATCTTTTAAAAGGTACGTCCAGCTCTTTGCAGATTTTTCCATACATCCGGTTTCCGGCAATCACGTAATGCTGTTTCAGAGTTCCTTTTCCAAGATCGATCCCCGGATGAACTTCTCCGTCATTGCGACCGGAAGCATGCATGGCAACATCACTTTCTTTTTCTGCCAGAAGTACATCCAGTTTCCATTTCATCAGTTCTCTGGCAATACTGGCGCCTGAAATTCCGCCGCCGATCACCAGAACATCCGGTTTTCTGCCTTCCAGAGCCTGATCCTGAATATGAGGAAGTTTCATTTTGGGAAGCTCTGTATTTTCCAGCTTCAGATTATTGATTACATGATATCTTCTCTTTTTATCCACGCACAAAGAGCAGGCCCCTACAATACAATGTCATTTAGTTAAGACATTAAGCAGATGTATTCCTATCAGGCAGAGGTAGAAAATTCACTATCTTTGCCTGATTTTTCTTTTATAAAAACTTGCTCTTATATTTATGCAGCACAAAAAGACAGATTGCTATCTGCCTAAATTAACGATATACTTTTATCGATGTTATGCAACTCGATACAGAAAACTTACTGCTGACTTAGGCTTGACTTTGCGAGGGTCGGAACGCCCGGGTCTTACAGGTAAAAGATTCTTCTGTATCAGCGTCTCAACGTCAGGTGGGGAAATGTCATTTCGCAGGAAATAACGACATATATGAATTGCTATTGTGTAATTCATTTGATAAACATGTTTTGTACCTTTTTGTTGGATTATTACATGCATTGTAATGAGCTCACAATAATTGTAAAGGATTAAACGTGCGTATATTTCTTGCATGATATACTCCACCTTTTTTGAATGAAAGCAACATAATCCGATAGCATATTTCAATTCCCTGAACGATGTTTCGATGCCCCATCGCATTGCATAAACCTTCTTTATTTCTTCTACTGGAAAATCTTCCTTTGGAACATTGGTAATTATACTTTCATACGAATCTTCTGAAATGGCAAACCTTACTACTCTAAAATTCAACGTATAAAATTTTTTGTCATATAAATCCAGATAGTCAAATGGACTGGATTTTGCAATAAATTTAAATTTTTGGGGTTTAGCTTTCACATCTTTTGTCTGTTTTCGGGTTAATATAAGTTGCATGTCGTGGTCAAACTCATTTTCATCAGGAAGGTCAAAACTTCCTGTCATGCTTCCCCCACCGCCATCCTTTACACGAATCAGATAATACATTCCTTTTTCTTGGACATGCGCAAAAATATTATATGTTTCATATCCTCTGTCTGCGATAAAAATTGTTTTTTTCTCTCCTTTATAACGGTCAATCATTTGTGTCATTGCCAATGATTCGTTTTCTAGCCTTGCAGGTTGTATCACAAGATCAATATATCGCTTCTCGCACAGGTCGAAAAGAGCATTCAGATGAATCTGATTAAATCCCCGATCAGTTGGTTGAGACTGAAAATAAGTGCCTGCATCGTTTGGATTACGGGCAATGTTCAAATCTGAGCCATCACAAGCTAATAGTTGATAATCCTTATACTTTTTTTCGAATGAGAAACAAGAATTAAATTCATAAAACAAAAACTGGAATGCCTCCAGAAGTAGTTTGTTTCTCTGTTGACAGAACGCTGAAGCAGACGGGGTATCGACAGAGAACTGGAAATAATCCAGCAATTCTTTTTTTAAGCTTCCACTTTCCATAGAAAGAAGAAATTGAATTGTAGATACAAAATCAAGTTTTCTGTTCCGTGAAAAATCAACTTCTGGATTTTTTGAAAACAACCATGGGGCGGTCGCCATTTCATGGATTAAAGATGACAATTTGTTTTTTACATGTTCCGCAAATATCATAAGCGTTACCTCCAAAATGTAATACATTTAAGTGGCTTCGCCGCAAATTTTTCTATATTTGTCAAGGATTTTTTAACAAAAAAAGAGCAGGGTATATATTTTATATACCTTGCTCTGCAAGAGGCTGCCGACTCAATGTCTTAACTAAATGACATTGGAGGTGATCCCTCCCATTTATGATATGGTGTCAGAACCAGGGGAAAATGGACTGATCCGGGCGGAATATTATGCGGATGGGATAGACTTAGGTGGGCATAACTATGTCAGTAAGGCTAATGTTGTTACTCGTTTTTTTAACGTAAACGGAGAAAATATGTATGATTACGTCCGGGCGTTCAGAGATGACGATATGGAGCATAAGTCTACAGTAGTGCGAGAAGGAAATGAATACTTTCTGATAGACAGGCAGGGAAACAGAATCTGCGAGAACAGTTATGACTATATTGAGGATGCTGATGGTTATGAGAATTTTGTGGTGAAACAGGGAACAAAACAGGGACTTGTAAATTCAGAGGGAAAGGTGATACTGGAACCGGAAGAAGTTAAAATTATTGAAATTTATAATGAAGAGGAAGAGGACTGTGGCGTATATGCGGTAATAAGCGATGAGGGAAGCAGGGTTGTTACAGAAAAGGGAGAAATACTGACAGACTGGCAGCAGGGACAGATTGATGCGGTTTCCTTAAGACAGAAGAGATATGAGATCAATCTGTCCGGGGGAACAACAGAGATAAGAGATTTTGAAGGGAAAGTAATTGCATCCGGGGATTATGGTGAGTTGTATATGGATTCAAATGGATGCATTCGTGTTTACGAGGATGGTACGTCAGTTTTTCTTGACTGCAATGGAAATGAAATCATTTCAGGAGAAGATGAAAATGGTCGTCTTGAATCAGCGCATTCTTTTTGGGATGAAGAAATTGGGGTTGGGATTAAATATACACGAGAGAATAGTGAGGAGCAGGAAAAAATAGGATTTTTCACTTTAGATGGAAAAATATCGCTTCCCTGTGTCTATGAAAAAATTGAGTATGTACCAGATAAACAGATTGTAATATATGCAAAAGATAACCGGATTGGCATAATGAATCTGAAAAATGAAATTCTTTGGGAGGAGGCATACGGTTCCTATTTTTATGTCACTGAAAAAGAAAACTCAAAAGAGACAGAAGATCTGCTTATTGTATACAAAAACGGACAATATGGTCTTGTAGATATGCTTGAGGGAAAGCTGGTTCTGGAATGTGAATATGATGATATTTCAAAGGACAGCAGAAAAAAGGAATCCTGGATTTTGAATAATGATGGGAAATATGGATTTTGGGATCAGAATGATGGAACTTATACAGAAATTCCATATGGTGAAAATTATACCATTGAGAATAATTTTGGAGAATTTCTGAGAGTTGGCGTTGATGAAGATAATGACGGATATGGAGACCAGAGCGGTATTATAGACAGAAACGGTAATTGTATAGTGGATCCAGTATATACTCAAGTATATTATGATGAAAGAAACGAGGTATTCTTTGTTCGTAAAGATACAGAAGCAGACGATGATTACATTATAGAGACGGCTGTGGTGGATAAAAACGGACAGTTTCTGACCCCTCTGGCTGAATACCAGGAAATTTCATGGGATATGAATATCATCTTAACGAAAGAGTTTGTTGGAAATCCCATATGTGTGGACTATGAGGGAAATTCAGTATTTACCATAGATGGAATGTTACATAACTATCTGGAAGAGGGATATATTGGTTTGTCCCAGAATTCAGGAGATGCTATTGCCACAACAGACGGACAAGTGATCACAGAATTAGATTCAAAGAACTTAAACAGTGATGATATTTCAGATGGATTACTAGAGGTATATGACAGCGAAAATTTTATGAATGGATATATTAATTCAGATGGGGAAGAGATTATTCCATGCATGTATAGCAGTACCTACAAATTTACCCATGGATTGGCAGCAGTTTACGCTGAGGAAGAGGATGAACAGGAAAAAGCTGGTCTGATCAACGTGAAAGGAGATATGCTGATTGATTGCAAATATGATTATATAGAAGTCCTGGATGAAGATCCAAATCTTATCAGGGTCAGAAAAGATGATGTGGATTTTTATGGAATCATTGATTGCAGAAACAGGACAATTGCTGATTTAAGTGCTCGTGAAGATGAGAATGGACAATATATTTCCATTGATGATTGCTTTGTCGGAGATAATGGAACAATTGATGTATACTGGTCAAACGGTGAAGAAGAGATTTTTGATTACTCAGGTAATAAAGTGGTATCTTATTCATCTGATGACTGAACATAAAGTTTTTCAAATTAATTGATTACATATTATCAGCTGTAAACAGGTAAATATCAATCCGGAGTGAATCTTCCCTGCTGCTTTGGAGTTACTTAATCACAGCCAGGAACCGATTTTGGTAAAAAAGAACGTATGATGAAAAAGGAGAAAATTATGTACTGTAAATATTGTGGAAAAAAATTAGACGATGGAGTTTCATTCTGTACCGGATGCGGGAAGCCGGTACAGAAGCAGATCATAAAGAGCGAACTGGAAAGCAGGAATAAAAAAACAAAGAAAACAGTTACACGAAATGTGATTATAGCTGTAGTGTTGTTGGCAATTGTATGTGTTGTCATTGGAATTTTCAATAAGCCGGGAATCATTTCGTTAGATCCGGAAAAGAGACTGGTGGGAACATGGTATGAAGTGGATGATGACGGCAGTGTGGATTATGACGAGGACATACAGTTTTTCAGTGACGGAACCTTTATCGGATTCGGAGAAGACGGCACCTATTCTATTGTGGATGGACAACTGGTATTCCGGTTTCAGTGGGCAGTCAGCAGTTTTGTATACGTATATGACTTTGATTTTCAGGGAAATGAATTACATTTATTTGAGGAAGACGGAGACGAAAAGATTCTGCAGAAAGAGGGGACACTTTTTTAGAATGAATGACTTAAAGTATCCTGATAATTATTTATCAGATAAAATAATCTTTCCCCTGCTAGTTACCACAGCTTGGTAAATGTACCTGAAAAAATTGTAAGTAAGGTACAAAGGAGGGGGCAAAGGAGATGAAAAACATATGAAACAAAAGAAAGTGTGCAAAAATATTCTCATGATTCTGGCAATGCTTGTTTTTCTGTTTTCCTGGTGCAGTGTGGCACATGCGGAAGAAAATGTGCTTTTGAAGGATATGCCGATAGAGGAATGGGAAGGAGAATATGTTGACATAGGGGGAGATGAAATTGAAGATTCCAATGGAAATCACAATAGCAGGAATATCTTAGAGATGTGTACAATCTCTGATACTCATGTAGTTTACAAGCTGGATGGTCAGTATACACGCTTTTCGGGGAAAATTGTGATGGATAAGACTGAGTCGATTGTAATTAATGATACATCACTTTTTTTCTATATAAATATTGGCATTTACGGGGATGGCAGGGAATTGTACAGCAAGGCACTGCTGACAAAAGAGACAGAAGCACAGAATTTTGATATTGATGTAACGGGTGTGGGAAAGCTGGAAATACGAAGCAGTGGAGTTGGAATTTTCTCTCTGGAAGAAGGAATATTTACTAAAGCAGAACAGCGAATAGAACCTCAAACACATGTTTCTCTTGGAGATTTGAAAGTTGTTGATTCCGTTAATTTTGCACAGAGAGCCAGTGTACAGATGGATGCGTTTGGAGGCTTACATAGAGGAAAACAGTATTTTAATAATTCTATGGACACAGATACGGAATCTTATGCTCTTTATAATTTGGATCTGAAATATTCATCATTCTCGGGTAAGCTGATGACTGACTATATTGATAATATAACGTCAGACAATGACTGTAATATGAATGTGCAGATTTATCTGGACGATCAGCTTGCATTTGAACAGAATGGGATAGGTTGGAACACTGAGCCAGTGGAAGTGAATTTGAATGTAACAAATACGAAGATAATGAAAATCAGAGTGGTTGGCAAAGAAGGTTATCTGTGCGTTGTGGATGATAGTCTGAAAGCTCATACTCCGGGAGATTGGGAAATAGTGACAGAAGCAACCTGTGAAAAAGCAGGGAAATCAGTACGGCGTTGCACAGAATGTAAGGCGATATGTAATACAGCTGAACTAAAGGCTCTGGAACACACGCCGGGTAACTGGGAAATAGAAACGGAAGCCACCTGTAACGCAGAGGGGGAGCGAAAAAAATATTGTACCGTATGTAAAAAGATGTGTGCAGAAGAAATGATACCCAAACTGGAGCATAAAGAGGAAGATGAATGGTTTGAGCAGGAAGCACCTACATGTACCAGTGAAGGAACCCGGATAAAGAGATGCATTTATTGTGGTGAGACAGTAAAAACGGAGCAAATCGCCCAAACAGAGCATGAATTTGGAAAATGGACAACGGTAGAAGGAAGTGTGTGGAATGCGCCAATTGTAAAAAAACGTACATGCAATGCCTGTGATGCAGAAGAAATAGAAAATATTTATGAGTGGGTATGGGTTAAGCCGACAGTACTTATTTTGCTGTTTTTCGGTGTACTGACTGGAACTACAATGTTTTTGATAAGGAGGAAAGGGATACAGACTATATCGAAAAACCAGAGAAAATTTTGGAGGAAGAAGAAAAGAGAAAAAAGAACACAACAGGATGATGTTTTTCACGGACATCAGTAAAAAGAAGAGAGCATTTTAATATTTTTTAATTTCAAAATAATCTGCCCTACCCATTGCCACAGCTTGATAAATGTACCTGAAAAAAATAAAATTTTTATAAACAGGTCAAAGGAGATAAAGGAATGGAACAGAACAAAAGAAAAAAAGTGCACAAAAATATTCTCATGATTGTGACAATGATTGTTTTTTTGTTTTCCTGGTGCAGTATAGCCCATGCGGAAGAAAAAAGTGTGCTTTTAAAGGACATGCACATGGAAGACAGCAATGAATGTGAAATATGGGAAAAAGAACTGAAAGATTCCTATGGAAATTCTTACAGCGGGAATATTGTAAATATGGAAGCCAGCAGAAATTCCTATGCGGTATATAATCTGGATGGCGAGTATACACGCTTTTCAGGTAAGATCGTTATTGCGGAGGATGTCTATACAGATTGTGTGATGGACATTGCCATTTACGGAGATGGAAGGGAACTATACAGTAAGGCGGGGCTGACAAGGCAGACGGAAGCGCAGGATTTTGATCTTGATGTTACCGGTGTGGGAACCCTGGAGATACGAAGCAGTGGAGAGGATTCTATTTCTCTGGCAGAAGCAGAGTTTACCCAGGCTGAAGAACGAACAGTACCGCCGACATATGCTTCTCTTGAGGAGCTGACAGTTATTGATTCCGTTGATTTTGAGCAGAAAACCTGTATACAGAAGGACACCTTTGGCAATTTACATAAAGGAAGGCAGTACTTTAAGAATCCTATGTCTTCAGATACAGAAACCTATGCCCTCTATAACCTGAATCAGGAATATCTGTCCTTTTCCGGTAAACTGATTATTGATGAAGAGTCAACTACCAACTGTAATATGAACGTACAGATTTATCTGGATGACCAGCTTGCGTTTGAACAGAATGGAATAGGCAGGACCACGGAACCGGTGGAAGTAAATCTGGATGTGACAAATGTAAAAGTAATGAAAATCAGAGTAGTGGGCAAGGCCGGATACCTGTGCGTGGTGGATGATGTTCTGAAAGGTCATGATCACACTCCGGGAGAGTGGGAAACCGAGACAGAAGCAACCTGCGATAAAGCAGGAAAAAAGGTACAGCGATGTACAGAATGTAAGGAAATTTGTAACACTCAGGAAACAAAAGCTCTGGGACATACTCCCGGCGACTGGGAGACAGAGATAGAAGCAACCTGCAAAGCAGAGGGAAAACGGGTAAAATATTGTACGGTATGTAAAAAGGTGTGTGCTGAAGAAAAAGTGGACAAGCTGGAGCATGAACCGGGAGACTGGGAAGTGGAGGCAGAAGCAACCTGTGAAAAGGCAGGGAAAAAAGTAAAGCACTGTAAAGTGTGCAAAGAAGTATGTGAAGAAAAGACTCTGGACAAGCTGGAACATGAACCGGGAGACTGGGAAGTGGAAACAGAGGCAACCTGTTGGTCAGAGGGGGAGGAATCTGTTTACTGTAAGTATTGTGGAGAATGGTTGGATACCCGGGAAATTCCCATTATGGAGCACAAACAGGAAGAAGAGTGGTTTGTGCAGCAGGAGCCTACCTGCACTTATGAAGGAACCAAGGTAAAAAGATGCGTTTACTGTGGTGAATCTATAAAAGTAGAAAAAATTCCAAAAACAAAGCATAAGTTTGGAGAATGGGTAACGGTAGAAGGAAGCGTATGGAATGCACCGATTGTAAAAACACGTATATGCAGCGGCTGTTTTTCTGAGGAGACAAAAAAGGTATATGCATGGGTATGGGTGAAACCGGTTGTTACGCTTCTGGTGATTCTTGGAGTCCTGGTTGGAATCATTGTGATCCTTATGAGGCAAAAAGGAATCCAGATCACTGTTGCAAATATAAAAGAATTTTGCAGGAACGGAATCAGGGATATCAAAGACAGGTCGAAAGATGAGGCATCCGGCGATGATATTTTTGGCGGAACCAAAAAAAATGAAAAAAAGGATAAGGATGATATTTTTAACAGATATCATAAAAAAGAAGAAAACAGGGAGGAAAAAAATGTTTTGCGGAAAATGTGGTAAACAGCTTGAAGATGATGAGGTTGTATGTCCATGGTGCGGGGAAGCAACAGGAGTGGAAGTAGGAGAAAAAAGGTATTCACAGCAGCCGGAAAACGGAGGATACGGTCGAAATACTGAGGAAAGGTCTTATGTAAACAGAGAGCCTGTAAAACCAATGGCTCTGCTTGGGATTTCAGTGGGACTTGCGGCAATGATGATCTATTTCAGAGGACTGATCAGTAACACGATCCTTGTCGTGGCAGCAGGCTATGTACTTTTAAAAGAGGAAGACCGCTGGCTTCGTGCAGTAGCTGCAAAAGCGATTTTGATCGTGTGCATTTTTGGCGCAATAGCGGCAGGAATTACAATGGTGGAAAATGGAATTTCAGGATTCAATTATCTGATAATGATGGTGGATGCCGGCCCTCTGGATCGGATGGCAGTACAGGATCTTTGCAGTTTCCTGAACTACGCATGTCTGATCGTCAGAGATCTGGTTCTTCTGATAGCCGGAATCCAGGCATTTCACTGTAATAATTTCAGAGTTGGCTTTATAGATCGGATGATTAACCGAAATATACAGAAATAGGGATAACAGGGAGGAAAGAGTATGTTTTGCAGAAAATGTGGAATTGATAATCCGGAGGGCGCAAGGTACTGCAGGAGATGCGGAGAGCCTTTGGAAGGTTCACGTACATCATCAGGAGGAACATCGTCTGTGCCGCCGGCATCGAGGAAAATTTCAGTTGAAGATCTGCCGGTGGAATATCGTCCTATTGGTATGTGGGGATATTTTGGATACAGCCTGTTGTTTGCCATTCCGTTTGTTGGCTGGATCATTGCCCTGGTATTTGCTTTCGGCGTGAATCCAAACGTCAATCTGAAGAACTTCGCCAGAGCTTATTTTTGCAGTCTGATTGTAGCATGTGTTTTTCTGTTTCTTGTTTCAGTAAGCGGATGTTCGTTATTATCTGCAATGATGTAAAAGTGAAATTTGCAGCGGTGTTTTCTGCTTCCGTGTTAGGGCAGGAGACACCGTTTTGTTTTTACATAATACCTGCTTCCGGCTTGTTTTGTCGGTTCTCAGATGATAAAATAAAAAGAAAAATGAACGGTTTTTACATGGGGTGGCAGAATTATGACAGAAGATACAGGGAAGAAAATATCAGAGGAACTGAAAAATGATTTTACGATGGATAAGCTCTGGGCTGTTCTGTGCCTGATGCAGGGCGAAAGGTTTTATACGGCACGGGGACTTGAGTTTCATTATAAAATCCGGGGAAATGAGATTTTTGTGGACAGAAAGGTAAACAGTAAAAGCATTACCAGAAGCAGTGTGGAAATGGTTTTTAGGAAACTGCAGGAGAGGCGGCAGGGAGGAGAGGAATTTCCCCTTCCCGTACAGGGACCGAAAAAACTGGGGGTATTCGGCGCCAGCTATCTTTATCCTGTTCTGAAAAGGCTGGAGCTGGTAAGACCGGAATAAAAGAAATAAAGGGATATTTTTCAGACGCTATGTGAGAGACAAGGTATGTCCCTGTTAAGCTGCATGCAGATCCTATGGGCTGTCCCCAGGCAGGACAGCAGAATCCGGAAGCTGTACAGGGGAACAGATCCGGCAGGTACAACTGCAGGTTGTATATTTTTGAAAAATAAACTATAATAAACATCTGAACAGACAGTCTGAATGGGCTGAGTAAAATACATGCCGGAAATGATATGCAGTCGTATAAAAACTGCAGGTATATACCAATAAAGACAGGGAGTTGCAGAAGATGAGAGCAGAGGTTGTAAGTATGGATGCGAAGCATCCGGATAAAGAGGCCATAAAAAGAGCAGGACAGATACTGCAAAACGGAGGGCTGGTGGCTTTTCCTACGGAAACCGTATATGGACTGGGAGGAAATGCCCTGGATCCCCGGGCATCCATGAAAATTTATGCTGCAAAGGGACGTCCGTCAGACAATCCTCTGATCATTCACATTGCAGATATGTCCAGTCTGCCCAAAATCGTGTCAGAAATTCCTGCAAAGGCACAGCTTCTGGCAGAAAAATTCTGGCCGGGGCCTCTGACCATGATTCTTCCAAAAGCAGAGATCGTTCCGGGAGAAACAACCGGCGGTCTTGACAGCGTTGCGGTCCGGTTTCCAAGTGATCTGATCGCGCAGGAGCTGATCAAGGCGGCAGGCGGTTTTGTTGCGGCTCCAAGCGCAAACACATCGGGCCGTCCAAGTCCTACCAGAGCAGAGCATGTGGAAGAGGACCTTGGAGATGCCATTGATATGATCCTGGACGGCGGACAGGTTGGTATCGGGCTGGAATCTACGATCGTAGATTTTACAGAGGATATTCCGGTAGTGCTAAGACCGGGATATATTTCTCTGGAAATGCTTCAGGAAATTCTGGGTGAGGTGCGAATGGACAGAGGGCTTCTGATCACAGACAGCAGTGTTCATCCAAAAGCTCCGGGAATGAAATACCGTCATTATGCGCCAAAGGCAGATCTTGCTGTTGTGGAGGGAAATACGGAGCAGGTAATTGCCTATATAAACCGTATGACAGAAGAAGCGGTAAGTCAGGGCGGACGTGTGGGGATCATTGCCACAGACGAAACGTCGGCTTTGTACAAAAACGGAGTTGTGCGGAGTATCGGAAGCAGGGAGGATGAGGAGACGATCGCCCATCATCTTTACGAGGTGCTTCGGGATTTTGACGGGGATGGCGTCAGCGCTATTTACTCAGAGGCATTTTATACGCCCAGAATGGGACAGGCGATTATGAACCGGCTTTTAAAAGCTGCAGGACACAAGATTATAAACGTACAGGAGGAACAGGAATGATAGCATTAGGATGTGACCACGGTGGATTTGAACTGAAACAGGAGATTAAAAAGCATCTGGATCAGCAGAATATAGAGTATATTGACTATGGATGCGACAGTCAGGAGGCTGTTGATTATCCGGTTTATGCAAAAAAAGTGGCAAGAGCGATACAGAATGGTGAATGTGAAAAGGGAATCCTGATCTGCGGAACAGGTATTGGAATTTCCATTACAGCAAATAAATTTAAGGGAATCCGCGCAGCACTTTGTACAGACTGCTTCAGCGCAGAGGCAACAAGACTTCACAATGATGCCAATGTTCTGGCAATGGGAGGAAGAGTTGTAGGCGCAGGTCTTGCGCTTAAGATCGTGGATACTTTCTTAAACACACCGTTTTCCAATGACGAAAGACATATTCGCAGAATCAGCCAGATAGAGACAGACTGATATAAAGAAGATAAAGGGGACAGGACGAGCTGTAAAGGGTTTGGCCTGTTTACCTGAATCAAAAAGCCTGTTGATCTCAGACAACAGGCAGTTTATAAAGTATTATGGGGAGGGTTTTACAATGGAGAAAGAAAAAAGAATGGACTATATTTCCTGGGATGAGTATTTTATGGGGGTGGCAATGCTTTCCGGGATGCGGTCCAAGGATCCTCATTCACAGGTGGGAGCCTGTATTGTAAGTGAGGACAACAAGATTCTTTCCATGGGATACAACGGATTTCCTATGGGATGCTCGGATGATAAGTTTCCGTGGGCAAGAGAGGGCGATGCCCTGGACACAAAGTATCTTTATGTGACTCACAGTGAGCTGAACGCAATCCTGAATTACAGAGGCGGAAGCCTGGAGGGCGCGAAGCTTTACGTTTCACTTTTTCCCTGTAATGAGTGCGCCAAGGCCATTATTCAGTCCGGGATCAAAACCATTGTATATGACTGTGACAAATATGAAAATACTCCGTCCGTGATCGCGTCCAAGCGTATGCTGGATGCAGCCGGCGTCAGATACTATAAATACAACCGTACCGGAAGAGAGATCAGGATTACTGTCTGAAAAGGTAAAAATGCTGTCTGCGCAGAAAATTCTGTCAGATTTTTACGGGGCAGCCATAAAAGTGCGGGATTTGTTCCGGGTTTTCCGTTCAGGAGGCTTGACACAGGAGATTTTTTCGCATACAATGAGTAAAAGTTCGTGGAAACACAACTGAAAACAGAAAACGGCGAAGAAGAGAATAGTACACGCAGAGCAATCTCAGAGAGAAATCCCGAAGCCTGTTCAGCTGTCAGGCGGTGGTGTGAGGATTTTGTGCGCGAACCGTGGAACCGGCCTCAGAGCTCCGTGCAATTGAAGTACGGCGTATTTCTGCGTTAAAGAAACAGGAGAGAGCAGTATAAATACAGACTGTCCGCGGGGCAGCTGTTTAAGGAGGTACTGCTAATCAGGGTGGTACCGCCGAAGTCCTTCGGTCCCTTTGCAGGGATTGGAAGGGCTTTTTTATTTACCGGGAAAGTAGTGCATTCTGTCCTTCCCAGTCCCGGAAACAGGAAATAACAGTATTGAAAAAAGGAGAATGATCATGGCAAAAGAGAAAAAATTAGTAGAAGCCATCACTTCCATGGAGGAAGATTTTGCGCAGTGGTATACTGACGTAGTAAAAAAGGCAGAGCTTTGCGATTACACAAGCGTAAAGGGCTGCATGGTGATCAAGCCGGCCGGCTATGCCATCTGGGAAAACATCCAGAATGAGCTGGACAGAAGATTCAAAGAAACAGGCGTTCAGAATGTTTACATGCCTATGTTTATTCCGGAGTCTCTTCTTCAGAAAGAAAAGGATCACGTAGAGGGCTTTGCGCCGGAGGTTGCATGGGTAACTCACGGCGGCCTGGATCCTCTTCAGGAGCGTCTCTGTGTGCGTCCGACTTCTGAGACTCTGTTCTGCGATTTTTATCAGAAGGAGATCCAGTCCCACAGAGATCTTCCAAAGGTTTACAATCAGTGGTGTTCTGTAGTCCGCTGGGAAAAAACGACCCGTCCGTTCCTGCGTTCCAGAGAATTTCTGTGGCAGGAGGGCCATACTGCTCATGCAACAGCTGAAGAGGCGGAAGAGAGAACCATTCAGATGCTGAATGTATATGCAGACTTCTGTGAGGAAGTTCTTGCAATCCCGGTTGTAAAAGGCCAGAAAACAGACAAAGAAAAATTTGCAGGCGCAGAGGCGACTTATACAATCGAGTCTCTGATGCACGATGGAAAGGCTCTGCAGTCCGGAACCAGCCATAACTTCGGCGACGGCTTTGCAAAAGCCTTCGGTATTCAGTATACAGACAAAGAAAACAAGCTTCAGTATGTTCATCAGACATCCTGGGGAATGACAACCCGTATGATCGGAGCCATCATTATGGTTCACGGTGACAACAGCGGTCTTGTGCTTCCTCCGAGAATCGCGCCGGTACAGGCTGTGATCATTCCGATCCAGCAGCGCAAAGAGGGCGTTCTGGAAAAAGCAGATGAGCTGTTTGAGACTCTGAAAGCTGCAGGAATCCGCGTGAAGGTGGACGATACAGACAGAAGTCCGGGATATAAATTCTCCGAGCAGGAAATGCGCGGTATTCCGGTTCGTATTGAGTGCGGTCCCAAGGATATCGAAAACGGACAGGCTGTGATCTGCCGCCGTGATACACGGGAAAAATATGTGGTAACTTTTGAGGAGCTGGCAGGAAAGGTTCAGGAAGTTCTTGACACCATGCAGAAGGATATGCTGGAAAGAGCCCGTGCTCACCGGGAAGCTCATACCTATGTTGCAACGGACTATGAAGAGTTTAAAGAGACTATCAACACGAAACCGGGCTTTGTAAAAGCAATGTGGTGCGGCGATCAGGCCTGCGAGGACAAGATCAAGGAAGACGTACAGGCAACTTCCAGATGTATGCCGTTTGAGCAGGAGCATTTAAGCGATGTGTGCGTATGCTGCGGAAAACCTGCGAAAAAAATGGTTTACTGGGGAAGAGCATACTAAGATGAAGCTGAATATACCTTCCGGTGCGGAAATTATTCTGAATACGCTGGAACAGAACGGATATGAGGCCTATGTAGTGGGCGGCTGTGTCCGGGATTCCATTCTGGGACGCTGTCCGGATGACTGGGATATTACCACATCTGCATCTCCGGAGCAGGTAAAAGCGCTTTTCAGAAGAACTGTAGATACCGGACTTCAGCATGGAACAGTAACTGTTCTCATAGAAAAAGAAGGCTTTGAGGTAACTACTTACCGGGTGGACGGCGACTATGAGGATGGCCGTCATCCCAAAGAAGTAAGGTTTACCTCAAATCTTAAAGAGGATCTGAAACGGAGAGATTTTACCATTAATGCCATGGCATATCATCCTGAGAGGGGACTTGTAGATCTTTTTGGCGGAGTGAATGACATGGAAAAAAAAGGTGATCCGCTGCGTGGGTGATCCCATGGAGCGGTTTCAGGAGGATGCGCTGAGGATTCTGAGAGCTGTCCGCTTTTCCGCCCAGCTGGGATTTACCATAGAAGCGAGTACAAAGGAAGCCATCGGCGCTCTGGCTCCCAATCTTAAACTGGTCAGCGCCGAGAGAATCCAGGTGGAGCTTGTAAAGCTTCTTGTTTCCCCCAATCCGGACTACCTCCGCGTTGCATATGAAACAGGGGTGACAGCAGAGTTTTTGCCGGAGTTTGATGTGTGCATGAAAACTGATCAGAATACTCCCCATCACTGTTATACAGTAGGCGAACATATTCTGAAAAGTCTTTTGCACGTCAGAGCGGACAAGGTTCTTCGCCTGACCATGCTTCTTCATGACATTGGTAAGCCGGTGGTAAAAATAACGGACGAAAATGGCCGCGATCATTTTAAAATGCACGGACCGGAAAGTGAGCAGATGGCAAAAGTCATTCTGCGCCGGCTGAAATTTGATAATGACACCATCCATAAGGTTTGTCGGCTTGTAAAGTGGCATGACGCCAGACCGGCAGCCCAGATGCCAAATGTACGCCGCTCTGTCAACAAAATCGGGGAAGATATTTTTCCACTTTATCTGGAGGTCCAGAGAGCAGATATGCTGGCGCAAAGCACTTATCAGCGCCGGGAAAAGGAAGAGCGGCTGGAAGGTGTGAAATCCTGTTATGAGCAGATCGTGGAGAAAAAACAGTGTGTTTCTCTGAAAAGTCTGGCAGTTACAGGCAGAGATCTTATTCAGGCCGGTTATAAGCCGGGCCCTTATCTGGGAGAAATTCTGGATCAGCTTCTGGAGCATGTTCTGGAATATCCGGAAGACAATCAGAAGGAAACGCTGATGCAGCTGGTGAAAGAAAATCAGGATTAAAATTTCAGAAAGCATGAAACGTATAGGAGAGATCCCTTCACAGAAATTTTCTGTGGAGGGATTTTTGCTACAAATAGGATCAGAAATCAAAGAACATGACAAAACACCTGGCGGGACAGTACCGTGTGAACAGCTACGCATAATTTCCGCTCCTCTGTACATAAGTATAGAAAGTACAAAAAATGAGGGGGAAGCAGATTTGTATGATTATGGATTCAGCGTTCTGGAACAGTACGAGCTGACTGTAAAAAGTACAGCCCGTACCAGAGGAGGACTTCTCTGTCAGACTGACAGAGGTCCGGCAGTATTACGTGAACAGAGAGGCTCGGGAAAAAAACTTCAGAAGCAGCAGGAGCTTCTTTTAAAGCTGGAGGAAAATGGTTGTCTGGTAGATACCTTTCTGGAAAATAAAGAAGGAGAGCTTATTTCAACTGACCGGGATGGAATTTCCTATACTCTTCAGCGCTGGTATGAAGGGCGGGAATGTGATACAAGATCCAGAGAACAGATTCTGCAGGCAGTGGGGATGCTTGCCGGGATCCATAAAGAAATGAAACTTCCGACAGACCTTTCTTATATGGAAGAAAATCTGAATGACGAGTATCAGCGCCATAATCAGGAACTGAGGAAAATTCGCAGATTTATCAGAAAAAAAGGTCCTGCGTGTGCTTTTGAAAAGGAATATTTAAAATCTGTGGAATGGTTTCTGGTGAGAGGAGAGCTGGCTGTAAATATGCTCAGGGCGTCTTCCTATGCAGACCTTCGGGAAAAGGCAAAAGAAGAAGGCACAGTCTGCCACGGGGAATACAATCAGCATAACGTTCTGATACTGAAATCAAAGACGGCAGTAACAGGGTTCTCACACTGGTGTTTTGGAATCCAGATCGGAGATCTTTACCACTTTATGAGAAAAATACTGGAAAAATCAGGCTGGAATATAAATTTAGCAGAAGAAATGCTAAAAACATACCACAGAATCCGCCCGATTTCCGCAGAAGAATGGGAAAACCTGAAGATCCGGTTTACTTATCCGGAAAAATTCTGGAAATTGTCCAACTACTATTATACCCACAACAAAGCATGGATTTCTGAAAAAAATACGGAAAAGCTTCAGGCGCTGATCAGACAGAAAGAAAAATGGGAAGCTTTCGGAGAACAATGTTTTAAAGAATACAATTTTTAAAATACAGACAGAAGGAATTTTATATACTGTTTACACAGCATGTTTCCGGGGAATTTTAGATTTGGGGATCACCGGAGCCTGAAATTTTATGAAGGAGAAACTGTTCAGACTTCCCTTTTTCAGAAAACAGGTGTATAATTAGAAATCATAAACTTCGCAGAGCGCAGTTTAAAAAGATATAGGGAGGTACAGCGGTATGGATTACAGAGAAGTATATGAGCAGTGGCTTGCGAACCCATACTTCGATGATGCAACAAAAGAGGAACTGAAGAACATCGCAGAAGAAGAGAATGAAATCAAAGAACGTTTTTATATGGATCTGGAATTTGGTACGGCGGGCCTGCGCGGAATCATCGGTGCAGGTACAAACCGTATGAATATTTATGTAGTAAGAAGAGCAACCCAGGGGCTTGCAAATTATATTGCAAAAGTGGGCAAACAGTCCCAGGGTGTTGCAATTGCCTATGATTCCCGCCATATGTCACCGGAGTTTGCCCAGGAAGCAGCTCTCTGTCTTGCTGCAAACGGAATTAAGGCATATATTTTTGAGTCTTTAAGACCTACACCGGAGCTCTCTTTTGCAGTCCGTCACCTTGGCTGTGTTGCGGGAATTAATATCACTGCCAGCCATAACCCGCCGGAATACAATGGATACAAGGTATACTGGGAGGACGGCGCTCAGATCACTCCGCCTCATGATACCGGAATCATGGGTGAGGTAAAGGCGATCTCCGACTGGAATACTGTAAAAACCATGGACAAGGCCCAGGCAGAAAAAGCAGGCCTTTATGAAGTGATCGGCCAGAAGATTGACGATGCCTATATGGAAGAGCTGAAAAAACAGGTGATCCATCAGGATGCCATTGAGGCAGAGGGCAAAAACCTGAAGATCGTTTATACACCTCTTCACGGAACCGGAAATATTCCTGCAAGAAGGATCCTGAAGGAGCTGGGCTTTGAAAACGTATATGTTGTTAAGGAGCAGGAGCTTCCGGACGGCGCGTTCCCTACAGTAAGCTATCCGAATCCTGAAGCAGCCGAAGCCTTTGAACTTGGCCTGAAGCTTGCAAAAGAAGTGGATGCGGATCTTGTTCTTGCCACGGATCCGGATGCAGACCGTCTGGGTGTGCGCGTAAAAGATAAAAACGGCGAATACCATGACCTGACAGGAAATATGTCTGGCTGTCTTCTTGCAAACTATGAGATCGGACAGCGCAGAGCAGTAAACGGAAGTCTTCCGGAGGACGGCGCTCTGATCAAGACAATTGTTACCAGCAATCTGGCAGATGCCATTGCAAAAGGCTATGGCGTTGATCTCATTGAGGTTCTGACAGGATTTAAGTTTATCGGTCAGCAGATTCTGGGCTTTGAGAACAGCGGAAAGGGAACTTATCTTTTCGGCTTTGAAGAGAGCTATGGCTGCCTGATCGGTACATACGCAAGAGATAAGGATGCGATTGTGGCTACAATGGCGCTGTGCGAGGCTGCCGCTTACTATAAGACTCAGGGAAAAACTCTCTGGGATGCAATGATCGAGATGTATGACCAGTACGGATATTATAAGGATGATATCAAATCCATTACTCTGAAAGGAATTGAGGGACTTCAGAAGATCCAGGAGATCATGGATACTCTTCGAAAGAATCCTCCGGCAGAGTTTGCAGGACATAAGGTAGTTTCTGCAAGAGATTATAAAAAGGATACCATTACAGATCTGGCAACCGGAGAGGTGAAGCCTACCGGACTTCCGAATTCCAATGTTCTGTACTATGACCTGACAGATGATGCATGGGTATGTGTCCGCCCGTCCGGTACAGAACCAAAAGTAAAATTCTACTATGGAGTAAAAGGAACTTCCCTTGAGGATGCAGATGAAAAGTCTGCAGTCATGGGCAAGGCTGTTCTTGATATGGTCAATACAATGATGTAATGCGGTGAGAAGATGCAGAATTTTGATGAATTTATGGAAGTGGTGCGAAAAATCCGCAAAAGCTGTCCCTGGGATAAGGTGCAGACTCATGAAAGTCTGAAACCTTATCTGATCAGTGAGACAAATGAGCTTCTGGAGGGAATTGATCGTCTGAAAACACAGAATGACAGTGAAAATCTCTGTGAGGAGCTGGGAGACGTGCTGTTTCAGGTTGCTCTCCACAGTGTGATCGCCCAGGAAGAGGGGCTGTTTACTATTGAGGATGTGATCGATGGTATTTCTTCAAAAAATGCAGTTTCGTCATCCGAAAAATCTTTGTTCCGGAGGATGAGACAATGACCTCTCTTTCCTGGGATCAGCTGAAAGAAATCGAAAAGAGCAGGAGACGAAAAAAGCTCTGAAAAGTATTTCAGAAGCATAAGCGGAGCAGTTGCTTTTACTCCGTTCACAGTAACCTGAAAAGCCCCGGTTTACGGGATTGCCACAAAAAACCTTGACAATCTACAGGAAAAAGGTATATAAATAGTAAATAAGCGTGTGATCGAACAGGAAGCATAACGCGATAATAAAGAAAGAGAGCATTTATAGGAGGAAACACCATGAATAAAACAGAATTAGTAGCAGCAATGGCGAAAGAGACAAATCTTTCCAGGAAAGATGTAGAAGCAGTCCTGAAATCTTTCACCGATGTTGTAGCATCCGAGCTCAAAAAAGGCGGAAAAATTCAGCTTGTAGGATTTGGTACCTTTGAGGTAAGCGAGAGAGCTGCAAGAGAAGGAAGAAATCCTCATACTGGTGAAACCATGAAAATCGAAGCTTCCAAAGCACCGAAATTCAAAGCTGGTAAGGCTTTAAAGGATCTTGTAAACGATAAAATAAATAAAGTTCAGCAGAGGGGGAACAGCGTGTTTCCCCCTTTTTCTATAGAATACAGAAAAAAAGAACAGGAGATTTTGTATGCGTCTTGATAAATATCTGAAGGTTTCCCGTCTTATTAAAAGAAGAACAGTGGCAAACGAAGCCTGTGATGCGGGAAGAGTTTTGCTTAATGATAAACCTGCCAGAGCTTCTGCGGCAGTAAAGGCCGGAGACATTGTGGAGATCCAGTTTGGCGGAAAAAGCGTTAAGGTGGAAGTTCTTGATGTAAAAGAGACAGTCCGCAAGGAAGAGGCGGAAAGTATGTTCCGCTATCTGTAGTTTTTACGTCTATTTATAAGGGCTGTTTCATACATTGTTTATGGAAAGAAACAATGGGAGGCTGACCCTTGGAAGAGAAAAAAACAATGTGCGCCCACAGACTGTCCCTTGATAACCGACAGGAGGGCACGGTTACAGGCGTCCGGGACATTCATTCCTTTAATGAAAGCGAGATTTTGCTGGAAACAGAGGCCGGAAGACTTTCTGTAAAAGGAGAACTGCTGCATGTGCGGAGACTGAATCTGGAAAAGGGAGAGGCCGATATTGAAGGAAAAATAAACAGCTTAACCTATCTTTCAAAAAAGACAGAAAACAAAGAAGAATCTCTGCTGAAGCGGATGTTCCGGTAAAATATGAGCGGTTATATGGAGTATGAGGCAGTACTGTTTCTTCTGTCTGTGGTGATGGGGGCGGCTCTGTTTCTCTTTTATAAGATTCTGACTGCCCTGAGAAAAGTGATTTCCCATCCGTCCTGGGCAGTGGATGTGGAAGACCTTTTTTACTGGACTGCAGCAGGGATTTTTATGTTTTCTGTGATATACAGGTTCAATCAGGGAACCCTCAGATGTTTTCTTTTTGCAGGAAGTATTCTGGGAGCTGTTCTGTGCCGGGGGACGGTGGCAGATCTGTTTGAGCGGATTCTTGTGTTTCTGTGCGGGATTCCGGTGAATTTTGTAAAATTTTCAACAAAGAGGTTGCTATTTCTCTTTAAAAGATGTAGTATTTTATTGTATAAGTATCAAACTATGCAAAAAAGAAAAGGTTTTAAAACAAAGAGGATCAGTCAGGTTGAAAAAGTCAAAAAGAAAGAAAAGCAAAAAAAGAATAAACGAAATAACTATCTGGGAATGGCTGTTATTTCAGTTGTTGTTCTTCTGCTTCTTGGTGGCCTGGCAATGAAAAGTCACAGCCTCAGAAACAGGATTGCCTATTATGACGCCCAGGCAGCAGAGCTGAAACAGCAGATTTCTGATGAAAAAGAGCGGACAAAGGAAATTGACAAGCGCACAGAGTATATGCAGACAGATGAGTATGCGGCAGAGGTTGCCAGAGACAGACTGGGGCTTGTAAAAGATAATGAGATAGTGTTTGAAGAAGAAAAATAACACGGATTTTGGCGAAAAGTTTTTAATTGCTTTCGCCTGTGTTTGACAGATATTTTGGAACCTGTCCTTTATAATGGCACTTGATGAAGTGTGTAAAGGGGAGGGGAAATATGCAGGAATGGATTATTGCCATGCTCGTGATCAGCCTACTGCTGATTTTCCGGGACATGGCAAAAACTATTTTGACGGGGCAAATGTCGAAAAAGGAGGAACCCTTTGCTCCCGGAGAAAGCCATCCTCAGAAGGAGAAGGTGGAGCGGTATGCGGCTTCTTTCCAGAAGCTGGCAGATACCTTTTACGGGATGCCCTACCGGAAAGAATATTTAAGCTCCGGTCAGATTGACGCGATATTGAAGGATACCAATGAGGAAATGTGCAGCAGATGCTATCACAGAGAAATATGCTGGGGAGAAAATTCCGGTTCTCTGAAGCAGGGCGGAGAGGCAATGATCCGCGCCATGGAAGAGGGGGATGAGGAGGCTGTAGAAATGATCCGTCAGGAGTGGGCGGAGATCTGCGGCAAATCCATACAGTATCTGGAAACAGTCAGAGAGCGTTTTCAGAAGGAAAAACAGAATCTGGTATGGAGCAACCGCATGATCGAAAGCAGGCTGGCAGTGGCACAGCAGCTGACAGAGATATCCCGGATCATGGGAATGGTGGCAGAAGATATTTATGATATTTCTCCGGCAGACCCGAAGTTTCAGGAGAGTATTCGCCGGATTCTGAAAAAACGTCATATTGTGCTGAAAAATGCCTGGGTTATGGATAAGGTAGAGGGGCGCAGGCAGATGTTCCTTACTATGAAAGCCAGAAGCGGCCAGTGTGTATCTGTGACAGAGGTTTCTCAGCTCCTTTCAGGTCTGTGCGAGTGCGCTATGACCTCTGCCGCTGACAGCAGAGGCATTGTAAACGGTGAATACCATACGGTACATTTTGTGGAAGACGTCAGCTATCAGGTGATGTACGGAGTGGCAAAGCTTACAAGAGAGGAAGAAAAGATTTCCGGGGACAACTATATCTGCAGACAGGAAGAAGGCGGAAAGTTTGTGATGTGTCTTTCTGATGGAATGGGTTCCGGCATGGACGCCTGCAGAGAAAGTGAGATCGTGGTGGAGCTTCTGGAGCAGTTTCTGGAATCTGGTTTTACCCAGGAAACAGCTGCCAGAATGGTAAATTCTGCTCTGGTACTCAAAGGGAGAGGAGGGTATGTTTTTTCCACAGTGGATATCTGTGCTTTGGATCTTTATACGGGAATCTGCAGTTTCCTGAAGGCGGGGGCTGCATCTACCTTTATTAAACGGGATCACTGGGTAGAGGTAATTTCTTCGGAAAGTCTTGCAGCAGGACTGGTTCAGCAGATTGATTTTGATACCGCTTCCCGGAAACTTTATCATGGAGATTACCTGATCATGATGACGGATGGAGTTCTGGATGCTCTTCCTCTGGACAGAGAAGAGGAAACCATGAAGGAAATCATTATGGACGTGCAGGAGGAAAATCCCAGAGAGGTCAGCAGA
>ENA-OQAB01000247-OQAB01000247.1-human-gut-metagenome-genome-assembly--contig:-NODE-247-length-31279-cov-3.761107_pt1 | contig 31279 bp, 22 predicted proteins | sample MGYA00242490_ERZ504517 | MGnify/ENA primary metagenome ERZ504517 (study PRJEB26092, sample SAMD00036298) | human gut metagenome | host: Homo sapiens | study: EMG produced TPA metagenomics assembly of...
CGGTTTGCGCTTCTGCGATTTCTTTGTTTTTCCGTATCTGTGCCAACAGCCAGCTACGCGAAATGACTGCATGGGCTTTCAGTAGCTCCAAAGAAGCCGTTGCGCTCATTTCACTGGAAATGACACTGGTCAGATAGTCTTCGACATGGATGACATTGATACCCGTCAGTTTGCCGTTTTCCACAATAATCTTTAAGGAGCCCTGAAAGCGTTGGTCTTCTTTCCGTTCCCAATGGAAATTTATGCCGATGGTTACATCCAGCAATTCGAATGCCGCGGCAGATTCCTGCAGGGGTTCAAATAGCAACTCGTCATATTGACGGCCGTTCCAAAGGATTTTGCCTTCGTCATAGGTGACAACTTGCTTGCCGCTGACTTCCTTGCCGGATATGCGGTAAGGAGCTAACAGGACAAACTCTATCTGTGGCTCGAATAATATACCAACTTCTACTTTGGGCTCTTTCATACTCGTTTGTTTAAGGAATAACGGATATTATATTTGTTCTTTGATACGTTGACGTATTTTTTGGAAATCTGCCGGTGAAAGGCATACTTCGCTTAATATTTGCGCAATATCCTCTGCCGTTATTTTGATAAAATCTTTCTCGACAGGCGTAATGAATACACCGCCTAAGTCAACGGACGCGGGACTGCTCAGCAGATTGGCATCGCCCTCGGCTGTGTAACAGGCCGGACGGTGCTTGGCGCGGGGAAAGATGAAAACAATCCATTTACCGGCTTCGTACATGGCGAGAACGTTCATCATCGGCTCATCTTCACCGGGTTGTATATCCAGAGAGCGATAGACGATATCGAACAGTTTGAGCGTTGTTTTCCGGTCGGCAGACTCAATGACAAGGGTAGTACGCGGAGAGTCATTCAGATACCAGAGGGTGGCCTGACCGTAGTCCGCGACTTTGCCCGCCACTTGTCCGCGCCAGTCTTGCTCGATAGGCATGAAGCCTTTGTTGCCGGCTTGGAAATGTGCATGGTCGGGAGCGGAAGCTCCGCATTTAGGCCCGTTATAAAAGATTGTATAATCGGTCAGTTGCTGTGCCAGGTCCAGCATATCTCCGAAACGGAGAGCTATGCGTTGGTCGACGTGGGCGGTTTCCGGTATGGTCAGGTGACGGGGAAATATAGGAAACGGATTGACCAATATATTATAATGCCCTTCAAACGGAACGCCTCTTTGTTCTGCCGGCAGGTTGGCAGGGCAGAGAAAACATTTGCGTTCCTTTATGGATTTGGCATCTACTTTGGCTCCGGAAGACACAATACGTGCCGGATTGAACTGCACCTTATAAGGAATGCCGTTTACATTCAGCTCTTTTACTTGCACTCCGGAAAGGGCGGCGTAGTTGTTACGCGCCATTTCCCAAGAAGCAAGTTGCTCGGTCAGAAGATTGTGTATTGTCTGGTTCATATATTATTTCTTGTTTTTCTTGTTCATTGCCACGCGTGCCTGCAATTCCCAAGTGCGGATCCGGTCTTTATATAAGTTGTGTCCGTTCATCTTAACGATGTCTAATGAGGCGTCTGAATTGTCGTCCCAGCGGCGGCAGTTATAGACAACATCATAAACACGGCCTATCTGGTACTGGCGTGAGAAGTTCAGTCCCAGGGCATAGTCTTCACCATAGCTTGTGTTAGGAACTTTTACCTCGCGCAGTACCGGAGTATAGAATGCGCGCGGTGCGCCCAAACCATTGATGCGGAGAGCATTGTTCCGTCCGTTCTCCGGTGTCCATTCTTTATGGTCGATGATACCCGGAGCAATCATATTCATGTTGAAATCCGTCATCATGTAAGTACCCACCACCATGGCGCAATTTTGTTCATAGAAAGCGCGTACCATTGTAGTCAGCGTGTTTTCATTGGCATATACATCGTCACTGTCCAGTTGCACGGCAAATTTGCCGCATTTGGGGTGGTGTACGCCCATATTCCAACAACCGCCGATGCCAAGGTCGTTACGTTCAGGGATAATATGGATGAGACGCTCGTCGTTCTTAAATTCATCAATGGCCTCTGTCGTACCGTCTGTGGAATGATTATCGATGATGATAAGGTTGAACTTGAAATCTGTCTTTTGGCTTAAAACGGATTGGATGGCATCGCGAATGGTGCGTATACGGTTACGTACGGGGATGATAACAGATGCCTCGTATTCAAAATTACCGGCGGAAAATTCAATCTGTTTGAATTCCGGTTTCAGATAACCGCCGATTTCTTTCAGATGCTCCGTACATGCTTTTTCCATTTCAATCTGACGGTCACGGTTCTTCGGATCGACATAATCAAAAATCTTTTCACCGCTTTTACGGGTATCGTTTTCTACTTCGCTGTACAGATACTCGTTGATATGTACAAGGTCGGCTTTTTGGCTTAATTTCAAACGTAAGTCGTAGAGGCCTGCAAAGTCGTAATCGGATATGAGACGGCCGGCGGCTTCTTTCAGTTTAGAGGTATTGAAAAGGAGCACCGAACCGAAGTTGAAATCATCTCTCAACGAACCGAATTGATAGTCTATGACGGGGGCATTCGTTTGTTTGCCGTCAGCTATCTGGTAATGGTCGGCATAGACCATTCCTGCATCCGAATCTTCTGCGATGTGCATCATGCGTTCCAATGCGAACATGCCCAGTTCAAGAGTAGTCTCTTTGGTGTAAAGCAATGTATATTCCGCATCTGCTTTTGGGCTATGGCTCTCATGGTAGTACTGCAGTAGGGCATATCTACAGATAAAAGTTCACAACCGGGCAGTGGCTCAAGGGTAGAGTCGGTCGTTACTAAACGGATGTTTCCAACGAGACCTGTAGCCTGCAATCCTTGTACTGTCTTTTCAGCTTGTTCATTTCCTGCGTAGGGAATAAAGCAATCAATCTTCTTCATATCTATAAGGTGTTAATTTTTTAATTCTTAATTTTTATTTTTAAATTTCAGCAGTCCGGTTTCTCCACCGGTGGCGGTAAACAATACCCGGTTGTTACCAAGCGGAACCACGGTACTTATAAGCGAGTTACCGATTTTGTGTTTCCACAATACTTTGCCTGTTTTGGCTTCCAATGCGAAGATAAGTCCTTCTTTGGTACTTCCAAATACGATGCCTTCTTTCTCTACCTGCATGGAAGGGGCATGTTCGTAGCCGAAACCGACGTTGGATGCCCATAATTCGTGCGGTTGGTCACCTTTGGCGGAATAACAGACGATACTGTCGTTCATTGTTTTGCTGTAAATACGTTCTCCGTCTTCGGACAATCCTATCGTTTCCCGTACCATAGACTGGAAAGTGCGCCACACGGTATTACCTGTTTTCAGGTCAATGGCAGTCATGGCACGTTGCGGATCGGTAATAAACACCTTTCCGTCCGAGGCTACCGGCCATACGGCGGCTGGAGAGAAGTGCATACGGGTCAGTCCGCCCGTCCATTTCCATAGTTCCTTGCCGTCTGTCTTATCCAATGCATATAGGGTGTTGTCCCATGCGCCGAAAATCACTTTATTGTCTGTTACCAGAGGTTTGGTCTCAATATAGCCTTTTACGCCTGTGAAGTTCCACTTTACGTCTCCCGTGTGGATGTTTACGGCACGGAATGTATGGTCGCTGGCGCCGATATAGGCAATGCCGTTGTCTATGGTTACCGCGCCTAATACGGGAGCGGCGGCTTTTACCGTCCATAATAAGTTTCCGTTTTGAGCGTTCAAACCATATATCTTACAATCTGCAGAGCCGAAAACGACAATCCCCTCACTTACGGCAGGTGTGCCGACTATTCTTTTTCCGGATTGGAAGCTCCATAACTTCTTACCGTTTTTAAGGGCGTAGGCTGTCAGATATCCCATGTCGTCACCAACGAATACTTTATCCTTTTCCACAGCCGGCGAACAATAAATGCCTGCTCCGGTTTGTACCAACCATTGCTCTTTCACCTGTGCATACTCCTTGTTTACGGAGAAGTCCGGATATTTATCGGCTTTCCCGTTACGGTCGTAGTATGAGTCTGTCAGAGAGAAAGCAGCCCATTTCTTTTTGGGCTCTCCAATACGTTGGGTATAGACCAGAATGGAATCTTTCGTTATTTCATAGATACCATAACCGGGTTTCTCATCCTTGTCACGCAGATTGCTGCGCATCAGAATACCCGGAATGCCGTCATAGCGTAAGTCACGGTTGCGGTGATAATGGCCGCCGATAAATAAACGTATATTATACGGGCGTACGGCATCTGTTACCTCATACCAGTTGTCCACATCTCCTTCTGTCATCGGATAGTGTGTAACAAGGATTACCGGGTTGTTCTGTCGGGGATTACCGGTATTGTACCTGCTCATTCTTTCCGTCATCCAGCGTATATCCTGAGGAACGACGTGTCCGTATGCCATACGTATCAGCGGACCGGAATTAAAGCCTAAAAACAGGAATCCTTTGTGTTCGAAATCAAATCGCTCGCCGCCGAATATTTCTCCGAAAGCGGTACAGCCGGAATCGCTCCATTTGGTTTCGTGATTACCCAACGCTACATAGTATTTTACTTTCAGCAGGTCAAGGCATGATTTTACTTTCTCCATGGTCGCACGGTCACCTTCTTCGGTAAGGTCGCCTGTTACCAATACGAAATCAAGGCTGTCGGTTGCGTTGATTTGGGCGATAGACCGTAACAAATCCTCTGTCGGATTGGGATTGTTCGGGCTTAAGTGAATATCCGTCAACTGTGCGAAACGGAACGTTCCCTGTTGTGCCCGGACCGTAAACGACAGCAGGCAAACAAACAGGACGCTGATGAATAGTCTTCGATTCATAGATGATGATTGGTTTTATAAATTTGTTTTTACTTCTTACTATTACTGCTGAAGAACGTCAGAATGGCGTTCATCAGGCAATCTCTTTCTTCCGCTGTGCGCAGTGACTCGAAGGGAAATCCTAAAACACAAGTCTTATAGCTTCCTTGATAAGCCACTCCGGCACTCAGATTATTCTCCAAATAGCGCATTACGGTATATGCTTCTTTCGTAGCGGGCTCGATGGCGTCAGGAGATTCCACAACGTAAGAATCCGTATTCAACTCATTATAATAAGTATAGTTTCCAGAAAGAGACGGGAACGGAGAAGCTACGCATTTTACTTTGCCCATCGTTGCGGCTTGTCCTGTACGCCACTTATATTTCAGAACTTCCGTGGCAAATTTTTTGTCTTCTTCATTGGCGGGAATCAGGCGATTATCCCATAAGTCGGTTCCTACATAGGCGCCTGATATAAAGATATTGCCGCCTTGGTTACAATAAGATGTAATACAGTCTTGCATCGGCTTACTGAATGTCTTGAACTCCAGCGGTTTTACTCCGCCCCTGCCTATCTTGGTCTGACATTCTTTACCGAGGATAAGGTCGGCGTATTTATAATCGTTCAAGGTGACTTTTCCGTTTTCAACGGCTTCGTCGCTGCTGGAAACGAAAGAGTAACCGGACTTTAATATGGCAGCTCCATGCAGGGCAGGATAGTCAAATGTGTTTCCGGCGATAACCTGTGTTTCATAGTTGCTGTAACTGTCGCCAAAGCCGGATGCGTCATCATCCATCCAGGGAACGGAACGGCGGTATTCTTTCATTTTTCCTATATAGCTGATATCTTTGATGTAAGGTACTCCGTGGTCTGATTCGTCCAGAAAACCGGCCAGCAATGTATCCGCCGGAGCCGGGGCTACAAAATCTGCCGGAGCGCTGATGCGGTCGAATCCGTTAACCACTAATACGGTACCCTTGCTGTTGAAAGCTTTTCCGGCTGAAAGAATCTCAGAGGGGAAACTCTCACCGCCTTTGTTGAGGGCGGTTACTTTATAGCTGCATACAACGCCGGCAGGGAGGGCGGTACGGTAACTGTTCTTATCTACCACTATGCCATTATCAAAATCTCCGTTGCCGATTCGGGTATAGACAATATATTTTTCGGCAGTGGCGGTCGGTTCCAAAGAGTCGGTTACCGCTTGCCAGGTCAGCTCAATTTCATTCTCGCCAATCATACGCAAATCCATGTGGTCAACCGGTAGCGGTTGTACTACATAATCCATGTGGTATTGCGAACAGAGAAATTGTAACATGCCTTTGTAAATGGCGCGGCTGACGGTAAATCGGAAACGGGGGTCGATACCGTAACGCATATCGGCAAAGTTCTGATGAGAGAGCAGTTCGAGCAACATTGTCGGTACTCGTGGCACACGAGCCTCATAGTACGATTGGTTCCATTTGCCGCGACGGGTCCATCGAGGCTCGTACAGTGTCCGAATATCACGCACGATATTGGATTGGATAAGGTCTGTCAGGTCATGAGACAGATAACGTGAGGCGCCATTGGCGAATACGCCGTTGTAAGCGTCTGTCTGATAGATGCCGAGTGTTCCGATGACAGAGTCGTTGAGTGTGGTTCCGGCGTCCGAGTGAAAAGCGAATGCCATATCTATCGGAATGTTCAGCCCTTTCTCTGTGGGATTGGCGGCAGAACCGCCGGCAAGGTAGTTCACCCATATGCCGCGGCTTTTATAATCATCCGTGTAGTCGTTCTTACCATGACTTTCGGAATACACACTGTCCGGAATTCCCGCCCATTGCATCCAATAGCGGGCGGCTTCGCAGAAACGGGGGTAACCGCTCTTTTGGTATTCGGTGACATAAGCCGATTGATGTGTCGTCGTTGTATTTCCTGTTGCGTTGGATGAATTGACGGTTTTGTCGGAACTCTTCAAATTATCAGTCGCTCCTTCTTCCGAGATGCGGCGGGCAATGTTTCCCATACCGCCGCCAATCTTTACGGCATCGGCTGTCACGATTTGTCCGGCTTTGGCGGAACGGTTGCTCAGGGTTACTTTACAGGTATTGTTTTTTCCCGTATCGAAACCGAAGGTTCCTAAATAAATCCAGGTACCTCCTCCCATCTTTTGGTTCACTTTGAATTGAGATATCCCGCCTTTATGATAAACGGTATAAAGGGCGTCATCGCTGCTGTTCGGGACGGTTTGATAAGACACGTAAACTGCGTATTGTCCGTTTTGAGGTATCTCAGGAATCCATTCGGCAATACTTTCTTTTCCTTTCTTGATAGTTTCTATGGTACGGAAAGTCCCCTCTTTGAAAGGATTTTCAAAGTCTGTGTATTGCGAACGAAGATGCGCAAAACCTTTTCCGTTGCCTTGCATCCATGCCTTGTCTGCGGTATTTTCCACATATGCGGAGCGTGTATTAAGGCAACCGTCATTGTCTATAATGATTTCGGCCGTCTGGCAGTCACGTTCGCGCGGAATCAGCACATTGGCTCCGGCATTTTCCAGCATCGGGATGAGATAGGGTAATACGAAACTTTGGGTGTACAGGTCTTCCACTGTTTGCAAACAACGGGCACGCTGCCATTCCCAGCGGTTGAGCTTCGGTTCGTAGTAGAAACCGTGACTCTGCCATAAAGCTATATGCCGGTTTTGCAGCCCGTTGGCAGGAGTATAAGGCCTGGAGACTTTGCTTACTAAAGGCTTTTCTACATTTTGACTGAATGTCAGGGATTTTTTATCTTTCTTTGAGCGCAATGCTTGCGGTATCAATTCTTCAATACTGTGTTTATTGGTACGTAACTGTAGCTTGTATTTTGTAAATTCGCTCGGTAACAAAGCGCTGATTCCTTGATAAATTTCCGCCACATTAGCTTCCCGAAAAGGAATATAGGAGCAGTTCATATTCGCGAAGAGCTGCAGGGTGCTGCCCTCTATGGCAACGGAATCAATCGTGATGCGTCCTATGGATATTTCTTTCCGCGCAGTGGCATCCAGAAATTCTCCTATCTTCCGGCGGGTTTCTGCCGGAAGCTCTTGCGCGCCGCCCAACTGGGGGATGAGGGCGGCGGCGAGCATGCTGAATAAAAAGTGAAGTCTTACACTCATGATGATGTATTAAGTTAAATGTTCTTTTTGTCTTTCTTTATCAATATGCAGAGTCCGATGAATGTGAACAGTGCATTGAATATAAGCAGTTCGTAGCTGAACTGATAACCATTGAACCATGCTTCCGAATTCTTTTGCAGGATAAAGCAGAGGAACGGGGAGACGATCGCTACCAGCGGTATGTATTTATCCCGTACCTGTTGCTTCATAAAGATACCGAAGGCAAATAAGCCTAAGATAGGACCGTACGTGTAGCTTGCCAGAATATATACGGCATCAATTACACTGGTATTGTTCAGCAGGTTAAATATAAAAATAGTGATACCCATTATTACGGCCATTCCTACGTGTACCCGTTTCCGTATCTTAACAATCTCTTCTTCCGTTTTTCCTTTGGTGCCGAGAATATCTACGGTGAAAGATGTTGTAAGAGCCGTCAAGGCGGAACCAGCCGCCGAATAAGCGGAAGAAATCAAGCCGATAATAAACAGGATACCTACAATGGCAGGGAAGTAGTTTCCGGTAGCGATTACGGGGAAAAGCTCGTCGCTTTTGTCTACCTGTATTCCCTGGCTGTTGGCGAATATGTAAAGCAATACGCCCAGCATCAGGAACAGCAGAATCACGAAGAACTGTGAAATGACACTGGTAATCATATTCTTTTGTGAATCTTTAAAATTCTTACAACTGAGATTACGCTGCATCATATCCTGGTCTAATCCGGTCATAGCTATCATGGTAAACGCTCCGGCAAAGAATTGCTTGAAGAAATATTGTTTGCCGTTGACATCGTCGAAGAAGAATATACGGGACATATCACTGTCGGCAATTGTACTTATCATGCCGGTAAAAGACAGATTAAGGTCGGAAGCGATGTAACAGATACATAATACGACCGATACCACGAGGCAGAAAGTTTTCAAAGAGTCTGTCCAAATGAGCGATTTTACTCCGCCGCGGAACGTATACAACCATACTAATGCTACGGTGATAGCCACATTCAGAATAAACGGTAATCCGAAAGGTTCAAATACCAACAACTGCAATGTCAGGCAAACAAGGAATAAGCGTACTGCAGCCCCGAGCATTTTGGAGATAAAGAAAAACCAGGCTCCGGTCCGGTATGAGGACATGCCGAAACGGTTCTCCAGGTATTCGTAAATAGAAACCAGGTTCATCCGATAGAATAGGGGTGTCAGGACAAAAGCAATAATTAACTGTCCGGCAATAAATCCCAATACCATTTGCAGATAGCCGAAGTTACTTGCGGCGACCATGCCGGGTACGGAGACATACGTTACTCCGGATATGCTGGAGCCAATCATTGCAAAGGCTACCACATACCAGGATGATTTACGGTTACCTACAAAGAAACCTGCATTGTCTGCTTTTCTGCCGGCAATGTAAGATACTGTAAATAGTATTATAAAATAGACGGCGATAGTGATGATAACGGATAGTGGACTCATTGTTGTGATCGGGTATTAGTATTTACAGGTTGATTAGTAATTGTTTTTTATGAATGATTATTCTTGGTACAACAAATAAGGTTTCCGTTGTTCCTTGAACTTTTCCACATCACCTTTCCAACGGCTTTTTATTTCTCCGGCGCTTTTTCCGTCTTCTATCATTTTACGAACATAGTCGGTACCAACTAACAGTTCGAAGAAAGGGCGGAAAAAATGATCACCCATATTCAGATTCTTATACGCATCGATTACGTAGCTCAGGTCTACTCCGCGTTCCCAGATTTCCTCGTCGCTCATATTACTGAGGTTTACACCATGGCACAGTTTGTTCAGCTGCGGAGGATTTTTGGCTCCGGGAATGCTTTTAGGTGTAAAGCTGTAATTATAGCCTGTCATGTTGGGATGGCCGTATACCTGAAAGGGGAGTGAGGTCCCTCTGCCCAGACTGACGGGCGTAGCCTCAAAATAGCAGGTAGCCGGATATAGATAAATGGACTTCATGTCGGGCAAGTTGGGAGAAGGTGGAATCGGCAAGAGGTATTTGGTCTGATGTGTATAGTTCTTACAAGGTATAACGGTAAGGTCGCATACGCGTGAAGCCGGTAACCAGCGTTCGCCGTTTACCATTAACGCCAGCTCGCCCAGCGTCATTCCGTGTACGATGGGGATAGGCAACCAGCCTACTCCGGATTTATATTTCATATCCAGTATCGGGCCGTCTACATAATGTCCGTTCGGATTGGGACGGTCCAACAATAAAACCTTGCGGTTGTATTCCGCACAGGCGTCCATCAATCGGCACATTGTGATATAATAGGTATAGAATCGCAAGCCGACGTCTTGTATATCGATAACCAGTATATCAAATTTTCTCATGGATGCTTCACTCGGCTTTTTGTCTTTTCCGTCATAAAGGGAAAGGATGGGAACCCCTGTTTTTTTATCAACGGAATTGGATACATGCTCTCCCGCATCCGCATCTCCGCGGAAACCGTGCTCGGGTGAAAAGATTGCTACTACGTTGAATTTGTTTTCCAGCAGAACATCCAGTAAGTGCTTGTCTCCCACCATTCCGGTGTGATTGGAGAAAATCGCAATTCGTTTTCCTTTCAGGACTGGAAAATACTCTGAAGTTTGTTCATCGCCTAAGATAATGCGCTCTTTTTGCGCTTGACACAATAATGAACTACATAGCAGAATGGTCAATAGTAGCAGTTTCTTCATAATAGTATTATTAAGGGGAATTTGTATGGAACAAAGATACTTTTTATTTTAATATCAAAAACAATTATTTGCTAATATTTAGTATTATAATTATTAATTTGCAATTAATTGACGCAGGCATTAGCTGATATTCAAGAAAATACTATCTTTGCCACCATGCGAATTTAATTTATGTTGTATAACTCTTAAAATCATCATCATGAAAACTACTTATTTATTTGCAGCACTTGTTTGTTTTTTTTGTTACAGTGTATTGCCGGTTTCTGCAAAAAGCAAGAAGAAAACACCCGTAACAGAACAGAAAATTGCTTTAGGCGTATGGGACGATGTGGATAAAACGGCTTCGGTAGATTCTATTATCCGCTGGATGAAGCCTTTTGATGAGGCGGGAATTAAAAACTATTACATGTGCGGCTCTCCTGAGGAAGTGGCACGTTATATCGAGGCTGCCAAGTCCTATCCGGGGGCGAAGGTACATGCTTGGATGTTTACGGTGAATGCTCCCCGGGATTCTGCGGCATTGGCGCATCCGGAATGGTTTGATGTCAATCGTGTAGGCTATAATAGCCATGAGTACGATCCTTATGTAAAACATTATAAGTGGTTGAGCCCGTCTGTTCCGGAAGCTCGCCGGTATATGAAAGATAAGGCAGCTTCGTATGCGGCTTTAGAAGGATTGACTTCTGTGCATCTGGATTTTATCCGTTATAATGATGCCGTATTGGGAAGGCGGTTGCAACAGTATAAATTTAAGATTCAGCAGGATACCTATCGTGCGGAATATGATTTCGGCTATCATCCGGCAGCGATTGAAAAGTTCAAAAAACAGTTCGGTTATTCTCCGTTGGATTTGCAGGCTCCCTGGATGAGTCCGGAATGGTTGCAATTCCGTTTGAATGAAGTTTCCTCTCTGGTCAACGAAATTGCCGGCGAAACCCACGCTAAGGGCAAGTTACTTTCGGCTGCGGTATTTCCGTATCCCACCCGTGCGCGTATGACGGTATATCAGGACTGGCCTACATGGAAGCTGGATATCGTATGCCCGATGAACTATCAGTCTTTCTATTCGGAAAGCCTTGACTGGATACCGTTTAGTGTTGAGAACGGCTTACGCGAGACTTTCCATAAAAATAAATATGTTTCCGGTTTGTTTGTACCCGATATTACAGCGGAAGAGTTGTATCAGGCGGCTAAATTATCCATTGAGGCAGGAGCCGATGGGGTCAATTTCTTTAATGCCCGGGCTTTATTGAAAGACGGAAAGCTGGAAGCGGCGAGAAGAATTAATCAGGAGTTCAATTTATAATAATTCATAGACAGAGTATTATAAAAAAAGAGGTATATTAAGAATGGAAGCCGCTCCCCTCCTTAATATACCTCTTATCGGCAATGCTCTTCTGTTACCAGAGAGTTGTTTGCGTTAACTTATATCCTTTAGCATTATACTCGTTGATTTGAGCCTCACCTACAGGAGCCAAATATGAACGATCGCTGAAGTCATCTCTTGCTTCGGCAGCTTCCGGGACATAAAAACCTTTCATTTCGTCGGCATTGGTTCCGTCATAGGTTATGTATTTGTATCCGTTACCATCAGGCACTGCCACAGTCGTGATACCAATATTGTCCTCCTCAAGATAGTTGGGAAGTTCTGCTTTTAAATCTATCCATAAGCCGAGCATTGTGTCCGGATATGTTTTATTATTCATGTAATGCAGCTTCTTCCAGCGTTTCAAATCAAGCAGGCGGGAATGTTCGTACACAAACTCCATTCGGCGTTCACGGCGAATTTCCCAAATTAACGGATCTACGGCATAGTCACCGGCTACTAAATCTCCCTTATCTCGTGCGGGGTCGAAATTGTCTGTTATCTCAGCCAGTTGCATGTGTCGTGTTTTCTGTAAACCTTTGCTGATAGCGGTTTCGTCAAGAGGACGGTCGCGAATCTTATTGATTGTATTATCGATATCGTCTTGTGTAACAAGCTCACCACCCATTAACGCCAATTCTGCTTTAGCTTCCAGCCAGTTCAACATTACCTCTGCCAGACGCATGACCGGATAGTCGTTTGTATTAGTCATACTGCCATATTGGGCAGGATAGGTACCGCCGAAATAAGTGGGACCGACACGGTCTATGAATTTCCAACTGTAAAGCAGTGTACCGGCTTGAATGCGCGGCTCGTCCCAAAATGTCGCCTCAAAACGCGGGTCGCGGGTTTTAGCCATATTCTCGATATCAAGGTTGTCCGCATCCGCAAGGCTTGAGTTTTGGTACACTTTACCGTCATTGCAGATGAATGATTTCGCTAATGCCAGAGTGGCGCCGCCTTGACTTTCCGCACCGTTGGAGTAAGAGGCCACACAGTGGGTTACGCTGACACCAGCATCATAGTGTCTGTACATTAAAACTTCTTTGTTTCCGCTCAAATCCATCGAACCGAACAGGCTCTTGAAGTCACTGGAGATTTGCCACTGGTTGTTGCCTAATACCAGTTCACCTGCCTCTTTTGCTTGCGTCAGGTATTTTTTGGCAAGTTCGGTATCGCTTTTGTGATATTTCTGCCAAGTTCCTTCAAATAACATCAGGCGGCTGATGAAACCGGCAGCGATATATCTGTTCAGATATTGGGTACCGTCATTTTTGCGGATGTTGTTTAGTGCAAAATCAAAATCTTCGTATACATATCCATTCACTTCATTACGCGGAGTACGGTCTTTGTACATTTCATCAGTATCCGCATCGGTGATGGACTTGCTGTAATAAGGCACATCGCCAAAGGTTTCCACTAAACGGCAGTATTCAAAACCGCGGAAGAACCGGGCTACTCCCATCCAATGATTGTAAGTTTCTTCTTCTAAGACACTTTTATACTGCTCCAACTTGTCAATCATTATATTCCATTTACGTACCCAGGCAAAGTTCCAGTTGCCGGCTGCGTATTGGGTAATCCATGAATTGGCAAGGTCGCTGGTATTGTAGCTGCCGCGACTGGTAGGAATCGTATTTTCAAAGGAAGTCTGTTTTCCCGATGACGCGTTGTCGTCAGAAAAATTATATCCTCTCAGAGGAGCGTAGGCGCTACCCCAACTGCTGTTATACCCTACAAAATAAACGGGGTATGCTTCGTTAACATACAACCGATATTCGGTATCGGTCTTTCCATATGTTTCATCCAATGGTTTCGTCAGTACCGGACGTTCCAAAACCGAGTCGCATCCGCTTATTATAAAGGTTGCGGCAGAAAGTAAAGCAAATATATATTTTTTCATATAATTCTGTTTATTAGAAGTTCAACTGTACACCTACTGATACACTCTTGAAAGTTGGAGTTCCCACACCTGTACGGCCACTGTTGTAGTTCTCTGTGTCGAACATGGAATAACCTGAGATGGCTTCCGGATCGATGGGGAGTCCGTTCAACTTGTCAAATGTAAAGAAGTTTTCCAATGCCAGATAGATACGTGCTTTTTGCATGCGTACCTTTTTGATGATATTTTCCGGAAGAGAATAACCTAATGTGATATTCTTGATACGGAAATAAGACATGTTTAATAGATAGCGAGACTGTTTGTAATAGTTATAAGCATCGTTTGAACCGGCTTGGTTCCACGGGCGCGCATAGAATGCTCCGGGATTATCTTCAGTCCAGTAGTCGCTTGCGATAGCATCGGGAAGAGCGCCATCGGCGGTATTGTAGCCGGGAATAGCCAAGAAACCGTTACCCCATATCTGACGCTTGCCTACTCCTTGCATGAAGACAGAAAGGTCGAAACCTTTATAGTCTGCTCCTAAACGGATACCATATTCGAATCTCGGTGTCTCATTACCGATTACTTCTTTATCTCCCGGATCATCTACCGTACCTGCGCCATTACCTAATTTACCGTCACCGTTTAAATCGGCGTATTTCACATCACCCGGACCGAATTTGAAGTCACCCGATTGCAGGAAGTCTTGATATACTCCGTTCGGATCTTTCAATTTGTTCATTTCTTTGGCGCCGGCAGTTCCTGCCGCTACTTCTTTTCCATTTAATGCCCATACGGTTACTAACTCGCCGTTATTATCGTATACGAAATCATCTTTCTGGTATAAGCGTTCGGTTCTGTAACCCCATATTTCGCCATACTTCTTGCCTACATAATAATCACTGATTAAACGGGTGTCACTGTATTCTGTGATTTCTGTTTGGGCGTCGGATAATGTAAACATGGCGTTGATACCCAAGCCGTTATTAAAGCGATGGTTGTAGTCTAATGAAACTTCCCAGCCGCGTGTTCTTAAAGAACCGTAATTTCCTTTAGGAGCTGCGGCGCCGAAAGTATAGGCTACGCCCGCGCCCGGAACAATCATATTACGCGTATCACGTTGATACCAGTCAAAGGTAACGCCGAAATCACCGTGGAAGAAGCGTGCGTCGAAGCCTAAGTCCAGTGTAGCGATATCTTGCCAGGTAATGGAAGTTGCTACGGCTGTCGGGGTACCGCGATAGAATAATTTCTGTCCGTCGGCGCCTAACCAGCTAACTTGTCCTGTACCCAGAGAAGACACATATAAGCCGTTATCTACGGTCTGGTCACCGATAATACCCCATGAACCGCGGATTTTGAAAGAGTTGAGTGTCGGTTTTGCCCATTCCATGAAAGCCTCTTCGCTCAAACGCCAGCCGGCAGAGAATGAGGGGAACCAACGCCATTTCATTCCGGACGGGAACTTGGATGTACCGTCATAGCGCAGATTGGCTTCCAACAGATATTTTTCTTTATAGTTGTAGTTGATACGACCGAAATAACCCATTTGGCCTTCCCACTTTTGGTTACCGCTTGCTGTTTGAGTACCTACGGCGAGATCAAACTGGGGATTGGTAATATCGGTTAAGTCCGTAATTTGTGACCAGTTATCTTCATAATCGTAAGTCACCAAGTTCATACCGAGCAAGAATTTGAAATTGTTGTCATCATTCAATTGCCAGTTATAATCTGTTGTGGCATTGAAAGTATGGCGACGGGCTCCCGAAGATTTTCTATAAATGTGGTCGGGGTTGGCGCCGTGAGCCGTGTACTCTTGATATGGTAATTCATATGCCGGCATCGCGCCTTCTGCGGTTGCTGCTACCTGCTGGCCTAAATCGTTTACATAGATTTGGTTGCCTGCCGCATCTGTTTTTAATGTACCTGCCATCCATGCATTGGCTGCGCTGTAACGGGTTCCCGGTCTTTTGATGACACCTGTTTCGCTGGCGTAAGTATAATCGAAATCAAACTTCCAGTCTTTTGTGACATTCACTGTTGTTCCCAGGCTTATGTTTAGATAGTTGTCTACTTGTGAAGCCGTATTGGCCTGTTTGGTTTCAGACCATGGGCTGCGCAGGTCGTTTCCGTCCTCATTGACTCCTAACGGCATGTTAGGTCCCCAACGGTATAAGTACAACCAGGGGTCGGCCGTAGTAGATGATGTTGCGTATGGATATCTCTTGTCGCGTGAAGAGAAGATAGAACCGGCACGTACGGTCAAGTATTTATTAATTTCGGTACTTAAACGTACGGATGCGTTATAACGGGTAAAATCGTCTTTCTTGGCGGGTTTCATCATACCGTTTTGGTGCAGGTAACCCAGACCAATATTATAAGTTGTTTTTCCACTTTTCCGTTGATTGAAACGTTGTGCGAGTGGGTCGGCGCCCATTCGCGTACCATATAATCGTATGGGTCAAATGTCCTTAGACCAATATTCCGTCCATTGGCATCCACATACCAGTCTCGTCCGTATACATACGGATCGTCAGGTCCTAATTTGCCGCCATACTTGTTTTGCCATTCGCGAGCGCGTTCCAAGCCGGACTCTGTCATGTAGAATGATATACCGCCGGTGACGGTCTTTCCTGAACGCTTCATGGCTTCCACGCTATATTCCAAAGCATTGAGTTGTCCCATTTTCATCTCTTTAGCCATATTCTGGAAAGAGAGATTTCCCTGGTAGGAAACATTGACCTTGTCGGTTTTCGCTCCTTTTTTGGTTGTAATCAATACTACACCGAATGCTGCTTTGGCACCATAGATGGAAGCGGATGCGGCATCTTTCAATACGGAAATGCTTTCTATATCATCAGGGTTGACCATCTGTATAGAGGGGATTTCCACATTATCCAGCAAAATCAAGGGTGTTGCCTCACCTTCGATAGAACCGACCTGTCCACGTATTTTGATAATCGGGTCGGAACCGACTTCACCGCTTGGCACTTGGATAGACAAACCCGGAGTGGTACCTTGTAAGCCACGGCCGATATCGGCAATGGGACGTCCTTCTAATGTCTGATTTACATTAACAGAAGAAACTGCTCCTGTCAGATTTTCTTTCTTTTGTGAACCATATCCTACAACCACTACTTCATCCAGTAACTCGGTGTCATCTTTTAATACTACTCGCAAGTTAGGACTGGCCTTTACTTCCTGGGTGGTATATCCCACAAAAGAGATTTGCAGGATAGCTCCTGCCTTGACATTCATTTTGATTTTTCCGTTGATGTCTGTAATTCCACCATTGGTGGTACCTTTTTCTATGACGTTGGCACCGATAATGGGTTCTCCTTGGGCATCTACTACTAATACGTTTACAGCGACAGATTGCATCTGTTCGGTTATACCATGATTTTCATGGGAAGCAGACCGGGCAGCAAAAGTGTTACCGCTGCCAAGAAACAGTGCGCAGATAGCTACTGTCATGAGGATCTTATGATTTGCAATTCCTCTTTTTTTGCGATCTTCATTCATAAGTGATTGATGATTTTTTGTTAATAAAAATAGTTTCTCCAATTAGGTAAAAAATGAATGGATGAGGGGTAGAATGAACTATATCCTCTGAGATTCTTTCATTGCTTCATAGGCGTTTTTCTATTTAAAGGTTCATAATTGTATATGTTATCTCTCTTTTTTTCTCTTCTTTTCCAAGTTCACGAGGAACTCGGGCGGATTTTCTTATTCGCATGGATGGTATCAGGATAAATTAAAAAATCGGATTACAGTTTTTTTCTGTATGTTGTATATCCATTAATCGCTACGGCTACGGACAATAATTCGTCGGACGGTTGTTGCCCTTGCGTTAGACATCTGTTATCCTTTCGTTAGACAGCTGTCTAACGAAAGGATAACAGATGTCTAACGAATTAAAATAAGTAACCGGCTGTTTATTGGTAGCAGATGCGCAAACAATTATCACCTTACAAATATTTTATTCTATAAAAGTAATCCGCAATGATGGATACAGACCATAAAGCAAACTTTTTGAAGAATTATCGCAGAAATATTAAAAATAACTATATATTTGTATTCAATTCTAAAACTAACTACCTATGAAACTGATTGCGGAAAGTGGTTCTACAAGAACTGAATGGGCCCTGGTTGAAGATAACCACTTGATACAGCGTGTTTTCACCGAGGGGCTGAATCCTTTCTTCCAAACACGAAGGGAGATTAGCCGGAGTGTACGCTTAGGGTTGCCCGAGATTTTTTTCAAAAGGAAATTAGAACAAGTATATTATTATGGAGCCGGATGTACCTCTTATGAGAAAAAGAATATATTGGGTGCATCATTAGTAGCACAATTCAAAACCCCTATCCAAGTGGAAAGCGACCTTCTTGCGGCTGCCCGCGGTTTGTTCAAATGCGAGGCCGGCATTGCTTGTATCTTGGGAACCGGCTCTAATTCATGCTTTTATGATGGAAAAATTGTAGTCAAGAATGTCAAAGCGGGCGGTTATATCTTAGGTGATGAAGGCAGTGGAGCCGTACTGGGTAAAATGTTTCTGTCTGATGTTCTAAAAGGATTGGCGCCTAAGTATGTAATGACAGATTTTTTTGAGAAATTCCGTATCAGCCCCAATGAAGTGATGGAATCGGTGTACAACCGTCCTTTCCCGAATCGTTTTCTTTCTACGATTTCTTATTTCTTAGCTGATTACACTAATGATGATTATGTATTCAATCTGATAACCAGTAATTTAAGAAACTTTTTCACTCGAAACGTATGCCAATACGACTACAAAAACTATCCTATTCGATTCGTTGGTTCGTTGGCCAACAGCTATGCAGCCATACTGAGAGAAGTTGCCGGTGAATTTGGAATCGGATTGGATGTAATTGAAGAAACTCCGATGAACGGACTGATAGAATTCCATTCTTTAAATATTGAAGAACCTTAAACTCTTATATATATAAGGTATATAGAAGTAATCTTTGCAAATTTAAAAGTATAAGGTTAAAAAATTGCAAAGAAATGTTCTTGATATTGAATAATAATATATCTTTGTTACGTGTGAAGTACACAAAATACTTTATCACCTTTGTTAATAACAAGATTTATCTCTTAAAACGACCGGCAAAGTTAAGAAATTAACCGGATTTAATTCAAAATCAATATATACCGAGTTCCTCGTGGACTTGGACTTTTAAAGAAAAAAGAGATATAATATAGTAGTTATGAACCTTTAAATTGAAAAACGCCTATGGAACAGTAAAAGAGTTCTAAAAAGAGTAGGATAACTCTATTCCGATTTATCTACCCGCTATCCATTTTTTTGAGAATACTATTTTTAATTAACAACAAAATCATCAATCATTTATGAATGGAGAACACAAAAGAAGTAGTGCCGATGTAATGGTAACACAGACTACTTTGATAAAAAGATTATTTATTCTATCGGTAACCGGTTTAATGCTTATGTGCGGCGGTTGCTTCTCTGGAATGAGTGTATACGCGCAGAATGCCACTTCGTCAAATGCACAGCATGCAAAGAAAATTTCGGGAGTTGTTATAGATTCCAATGGCGAACCTATCATCGGAGCGGCAGTACTGGTACAAGGAACGAGTGTAGGTGTTGCAACGGATGTCGACGGAAAGTTCTCACTGGATGTTCCGTCCAATGGGAAAACGCTTGTTGTGTCTTATATAGGATATGATAATCAGGAAGTTCCTATTACAAGCAGTTCGCAATACAAAATAACCTTGAGCGGAACGAATTATGCGCTGGATGAAGTCGTGGTTACTGCTTTGGGTATGAAACGCGAGAAGAAAGCGCTCGGTTATTCCGTGCAGGATGTAAAGGGGGATGCTCTTATCGAGAACCGTACTGCAAATATCGCTACTTCACTGAATGGTAAGGTTGCCGGTATGAATATTTCCGCAACTTCTATTCCCGGCGGTTCCAATCGTATCGTTATCCGCGGTAACAACTCTATTTCCGGTAATAACATGCCTTTGGTCGTAGTGGACGGTGTGCCGTTCGATAATACTCAGGGTGTGGACGATGCCACTACCAACTCTTGGGGTACAGGATTCTCGGATACCGGTGACGGATTGTCAATGCTGAATCCCGATGATGTTGAATCCATCTCTGTATTGAAAGGCCCTTCGGCTACCGCTCTGTATGGTTCACGCGGTGGTAACGGTGTTATCCTGGTTACTACCAAGAAGGGACAAGGTGGTAAAACGCTGGTTTCTTACAATAGCAATTTCACTTTTGAGAATGTGATGATTCAGCCTGAGTTCCAGAATGAATACGGTCAGGGTACGGGAGGAGCGTTCGATATTACTTCCCGTAACTCTTGGGGTCCGAAAATGGGTACGGTTGTTACCGACTGGACAGGACAGACCCGTCCTTTGGAAGCTAAGAACAATGATTTCTCGGATTTCATGAATACGGGTACATCCTGGACGAACTCCGTAGATGTAACGGGTTCGGCGGCCAAGATGAATTATCGCGTAGGACTTTCCAATACGACACGTAAAGGGGTTATTCCCAATAACAGTTTGAGTAAGAATAATTTCTCGGTTCGTGCCGGCGGTGAAATTATCAAGAACCTTACTCTTGATGCCAAGGTGAACTATACTTATCAAAAAGGTAAGGGAAGACCGGAATTCTCCGCATCCGGTTTTAAACCCTATTTTTGCATTGATTTATACTCCCCCGCAGCATTAATCTGCACGAGATGAAAAATATTTTCGATGAAGAGGGCAATATTCTGGATTGGTATTCCAAGCCGCTTACAGTCGTAAATAACCCGTATGCCGCTACTTCACTTACCGGTAACCAGGATGTTACGAACCGCGTCAACGGTTTTGCTTCCTTGACGTATGATATCAGCAGTTGGTTAAAGGCTATGGTACGTTTCGGTGGCGATACTTATGGCAAGAAAACAGAAAAATGGATACGTCACGGATTGATTTCAAGTTCCGGTTATAGCGATGGCCGTTTCTCTACGGGACAATATAATATGACCGAATATAATGTGGATTTCCTGGTAACGGCCCAGAAAGACAATATCGCCGATTCTAAATTCTCCGGTTCTCTTTCGGTAGGCGGTAATAAGATGAACCGTAAATACAATACTTTTGTCGCTACGGCCGAAGGCTTGAATATTCCGGAACTCTATACTATCCAGAATGGAGTATCCCAAAAAACATCCACTTATAATTCACAGAAGGAAGTTCAATCCCTGTATGCATTGGGACAGTTGTCTTGGGATAATTATTTGTTCTTCGATGTGACGGTACGTAACGACTGGTCTTCCACCCTTCCGAAGAATAACCGCTCGTTCTTATATCCGTCATTCTCTTTGGGTTGGGCTGTAACCGACATGTTGACTAAGTTCAAGGTGAATGTCCCCGAATGGATTTCTTTCGGAAAGTTGCGTGCATCTTATGCCGAAGCCGGAAATGATACGGATCCTTATCAGTTATTGTCTGTACTGTCTACCGTTTCCAACATGGCAGGCGGGCAGATGGGTGTAGCGGAACCTTCGACAAAGACCAATGCTAATTTGAAACCGGAGATTATCAAATCCATGGAATTCGGTGCCGATGTCCGTTTCTTTGATAACCGTTTAGGCTTTGACGTTACTTATTATGACAAACGCGCATACAATCAAATCATCTCCATGCCTTCGTCCATTACATCCGGATACAGCGCTAAGTATATCAATGCCGGACGCGTAGACAACTGGGGCTGGGAACTTCAGGTGAATGCCGTACCTGTCCGTACGAAGGACTGGGATTGGAACGTATGGGTGAATTTCGCAAAGAACTCTTCCAAGATTGTTGAGCTTACCGAAGGGGTAGAGTCTATCACTTTGGCTCAACCTATGGGACAGAACTGTTATGTAAGAGCTACGGTTGGCGAACCTTACGGACAGATTTATACGAACGGATTTAAGTATGACGATAACGGAAACCGTTTGGTAGGTGACGACGGTAAGTATATCGTTGATAACACATTACGCGTATCGGGTAATATGAATCCGGATTGGACGGCCGGTATCGGTTCTACATTACGCTGGAAAAACTTGTCATTCGGTTTCTTGATTGATGTGCGTTACGGCGGCGATGTATATCTGCAATCCATGATGCGTTTGCAATCCAACGGTCAGACCAAAGAAACGGTTGCCGGACGTGAGGAATACTATACTACCGGTAAGGGACTTATTTCCCAAGGCGTGAATGTAAATACCGGACTGCCGAATACGGTTGAACTCGACCCTACTACTTATTGGGGACAGTTCTACGGAAATATCGGGAATTATATCTATGATACAACGAACGTACGTTTGCGCGAGCTGAATCTGACTTGGACATTACCCGACAATGGTTTGCAAAACCATTATCAGAGGTCTCAAGCTCAGTGCCGTGGCTAACAATGTATGCTTCCTGTACAATAATCTTCCGGGATTTGACCCTGAATGTACATACTCTACTGGCAACGGACAGGGTATAGAAACGGCATCTCTGCCTTCTACCCGTTCATTTGGTTTCAATCTTAATGTTACATTCTAACCCATAAAAGGATAATAATATGAATAAGCTATTTAAAACAATTATAAGCATCGTTGGTATCTCAATGGCCTTCGCGGGTTGTACCGGCGATTTCGACAACATGAATACCGACCCTAACAATCCTACTCCGGGTTCGGTCGATCCTAAGTTCCAGTTGATATTTATCCAGGGACGCGGTATTCCGTATGCCAATCAGTGGCAGCAGATAGACCAGCTGATGATCAGTACGCTCTGCGAATATTCGGCAAACGACGGTCTGTCGGCCTCCGACTATAACATTGACTCCCGATACATTGACGATTTGTGGAATTTGAGCTATACGGTACTCACAAACGCCAACTCTCTGATTAGCGCCAATGAGGACAAACCTATTTATAATAATGTGGTTCAGATGGCACGTATCTGGAAGGCTTATGTAATGTTGCGTCTTACCAATTGTATCGGTGAATGTTCCTTATTCGGAAGCTGCCGATGATATAGACCGCCTAAATATGATACGCAAAAAGATATCTACTACACGATATTCGATGAATTGAAAGATGCGGTAAGTAAAACTGGACGAATCGGCCGCTAACAATGTAGTTCTTATGACCTTATTTATGGCGGTGATGCCGCAAAAATGGAAAAAAGTTTGCCAATTCTAATCCGTTTGCGTATGGCCGTCCGTATCTCCGATGTGGATGCCGCTAAGGCGAAAAACGGAAGCGGAAGCCGCCATTACGGCCGGAGTATTTGCCGGTGAAGATGATGCCGCTTATATGAAACAAGGCGAAGATAAGTTCTCGCAGAATCCTATTTACTATCATAAGGGCTCTGCCGTAATGCACATGTCGACTGCCTACAAGCGTCTTGTAACGGGTATCGGCGGACAAGCGTGGCCTACGGCTGCCGACCGTGTCAGCAATGCAAATATAACCGAAGCGATTATCGCTGCCAAAAATGCTCCTGCTACGGTTGACCCCCGCGCTCCGATTCAGTTTGAGCCTGCCGGTATGATTGACGATCCTCAGGACCCGGCAATGAAAGGCAATTGGGACGGAACAGACCCGGGACACGTAACATCCGCAGTGGGTGCTGCGATGGATAACGGACAGTTCGTCAGCAACTTTGCTAAAATCGGTCCTTGGTACTATGGTACGATCGACAGAAAGTATCAATTATTCAAATATAGTGAATTGTGCTTCCTGAAAGCGATTGCCATTGAGCGCGGCCTTATCGCCGGTAATGCCAAGGATGCCTATGAAGCAGGCGTACGCTCAAATATGGCTGAGTTTGATATTCCGGAAGCGGTGATTACGGACTATCTGGCCTCTACCGCTCCTAATTATTATGGGACTACCGCCAAATATGATGATACAACAGGCGATTGCAATACGCATATGGATAAGATTCTTACCCAAAATATATTGCCCAATTCCAGGAATGTTCTTTTGAAACTTGGGCCGATTCATCGCCAGTTCCATAAGCCTACGCTCATGCCGTTTGCAAGTGTAAGTTCAAGTGTGTTCACTATGAATCCTGCCGACCAGGCCAACAATACTCCGAACGCGTATGTTAAGCGTATCTATTATCCGTCTTCAGAGTATACGGTCAATGCGGCCAACGTAAAAGAGGCTGAAAGCCGTATGGGTGGAACGAACAGCATACAGAATAATGTATGGTGGGATGTTGATTAATTAAGATTGAATCATTTGATGCGTAGCCGGATATGACAAGCCGGCTACGCATTTTTCTTATATACATGATATGAAGCGTTTGTTTTCTTTAGTTTTTATCGGATGTTTCCTGTTTTGTATCCAAGCGAACGGGCAGGGTACGCTGTCGCAAGAAAAGGCGGAGCCTGGTAACCGGTTACCCGGATTTGCCGTAAATCCCATTTCCGGAGAGCAGGAAAAGATTTTTGTTTATGCTCCGGGAATCAATATCCATATCAATGCGCCTTCGGAATCTTTATTTGACGGGAATAAACCGACCAAACTCGTACTATATGCCTTGCCTAATGGCAACAGTACGGCATGGACGATAGGCAAAGCGCCGGAAGAGGGAGATGACTGGCACTTCCATATACAGAATATCGGGGCCCAAACACGCTATCTTAGGGCTACGGCCCGTGATTGTAACTGGGTAACCGTCTATTTGGAAGCCGATTCCAAAAGTTGGGGACGCTGGAGAAAGGCCGGGCCGATGCGTGATTACAAAATCAAGGAAACGGTAGAATATCTCCTCGCTCTCTTTTCAGAATATAATCCGCATATAGAGCTGAACAGTCATAGCGGCGGTGGAAACTTCATATTCGGCTTTATGGATGCCAATACTGAAATACCCGGGTATGTGAAAAGGATTTCCTTTATCGATAGCAATTACAATTGGGATGATAAACGGTATGGCAATAAGTTGAAACAATGGCTGGCGGTTTCTCCGGATAACCATCTTTTCGTTGCTTGCTACGATGATGCCAACGCTTTGCTGGACGGTAAGCCTTTTGTTTCCAAAAAGGGAGGGACGTGGCATCGTACCTATTTGATGCAACGCTATTTGAGGCGGAAGCTGAAAGGGCTGAAATGGGAGAAAACGGAGACTGACAGTATTATTTCTTACACAGCGGATAATCGGCGCATTCTGTTTTATTCCAGAAAGAATCCGGAACGGGCTATCTATCATACGATACTCGTGGAAAGGAACGGTTATATTCATTCCGAGCTTTCAGGAACAAAGTATGAGGGAACGGGATATGTGTTTATGGGTAAGAAAGTTTACGATAGTTATCAATAAAAAGACGGGGTTTCCCCGTCTTTTATTGATATAAGTTGCTCTTTTAAAGAGCGTTTTCTTTAACCAGATATTCTGCAATCTGAACGGCGTTCAATGCGGCGCCTTTCTTGATTTGGTCTCCTACAATCCAGAAGGTCAGTCCGTTCTCGTTGCTGAGGTCCTTACGGATACGGCCTACGTATACAGGGTCTTTTCCGGCGAGGAACAACGGCATCGGGTATTCTTTTTCTGCCGGGTTGTCCATTAATACCAGTCCGTCACCCTTGGCAAACGCTTCGCGCGCTTCTTCGATGGAGATAGGGCGTTCTGTTTCCACCCAGATGCTTTCCGAGTGGGAACGGAGAGCGGGTACACGAACGCAGGTTGCACTGACTTTGATGTCGGAATGCATAATCTTGCGCGTTTCATTGTACATCTTCATTTCCTCTTTGGTGTATCCGTTTTCGGTGAACACATCAATCTGGGGAATCAGGTTGAAGGCCAACTGATAGGCAAATTTCTCGACCGTGACAGGTTCACCGGCCAATACCTGGCGATATTGCTCGTACAACTCATCCATGGCGGCGGCGCCTGCACCGCTGGCAGCCTGATACGTAGATACGTGTACGGTCTTTATATGGGAAAGCTGTTCGATGGCTTTCAGTGCCACTACCATTTGGATAGTAGTACAGTTAGGGTTGGCGATAACACCGCGCGGACGGTCTTTGGCGTCAGCGGCATTTACCTCGGGCACAACCAAAGGCACATCGGCGTCCATGCGGAAAGCGCTGGAATTGTCGATCATCACGGCTCCGTACTTGGTAATGGTTTCGGCGAACTCTTTAGAGGTGCCTGCGCCTGCGGAAGTGAAAGCGATATCAACCCCTTTAAAGTCATCATTGTGTTGCAAGAGTTTCACCTCGATCTGTTTACCGCGGAAGGTGTATTTAGTGCCGGCACTGCGTTTAGAACCGAACAATACTAACTCGTCCAACGGGAAATTCCTTTCATCGAGCACTCGCAGGAACTCTTGTCCCACGGCTCCGCTTGCTCCAACAATAGCTACTTTCATTTTTCTTTTGTTTTTAATATAGTTTATAAAATAGTTCCAATCTATCTATAAATGATAGAATTGGTTGCAAATTTATAACAAATTGCTGTATGGCACCGCATAAAGTGAAAACTTTTTCGTTATTTTGCAGTTAAAACCTAAAACTCGCTGCGTATGGACTGGTTCAATCTCAGTTTAACACTTCCTATAACAGACCCTACATGGATATTCCTCCTTGTACTCCTTATTATATTGTTTGCGCCCATATTGCTGAATAAACTGCGTATACCGCACATTATCGGCATGATTCTGGCCGGTTTGGTGATTGGAGAACATGGTTTTAATATCTTGGTGCGCGACAGCAGTTTTGAGTTGTTCGGCAAGGTCGGGCTTTATTATATCATGTTTCTGGCAGGTCTGGAAATGAATATGGGCGACTTCAAGAAGAACCGCGGAAAGGCTGTAATGCTGGGATTGCTGGCTTTTGTCATTCCGATAGGCATCGGCTTGGTCACCAATATGATGTTGCTGAAGTACAGCCTCGTGACGTCCATATTGTTGGCAAGTATGTATGCTTCGCACACGCTGGTGGCGTATCCGATTGTGATTCGTTACGGCGTGTCCCGCCATCGCAGTGTAAGCATTGCTGTGGGAGGTACGGCGGTGACGGATACGCTTACATTGCTGGTACTGGCTGTGGTGGGCGGTCTGTTCAAGGGGGAGTCCGGCGGTCTGTTCTGGCTGTGGCTGGTGATTAAGGTCGTCTTTCTCGGAGCTTTGATTATGTATTCGTTCCCGCGTATCGGACGTTGGTTTTTCCGCCGCTACGACGATAATGTGATGCAATTTATTTTCGTGCTTGCCATGGTCTTTCTGGGAGCGGGCCTGATGGAGTTCGTGGGTATGGAAGGCATCTTGGGAGCGTTCTTGGCAGGATTGGTGCTGAACCGTCTCATACCGCATGTGTCACCGTTGATGAATCATCTGGAGTTTGTGGGTAACGCTCTGTTTATCCCTTATTTCCTGATAGGAGTGGGTATGCTGATTGATATTCATGTCATCTTCGGGCAGGGAGACGCCTTGAAGGTGGCTGCAGTTATGATTATTGTGGCGCTGGTGGGCAAGTGGATCGCTTCCTGGCTGACGCAGAAAATCTATAAAATGGCTCCCATAGAGCGTGAGTTGATGTTCGGTTTGAGTAATGCACAGGCTGCAGCTACGCTGGCGGCGGTATTGGTGGGGTATAATATCATCTTGCCGAACGGTGAGCGCTTGCTGAATGAGGATGTGCTGAACGGTACGGTATTGCTGATTCTCGTTACGTGTGTGGTGAGTTCCTTTATTACGGAAAGGGCCGCGCGTAAGATTGCCATGTGCGAGGCGCATCTGGAGGAAGAACGTACGGTTGAGGCGGAAAGGATTCTTATTCCGGTGGCGAATCCGGATACGATTGAATATCTGATGAACCTCTCCTTGCTGATACGTGATACCAAACAGAAAGATAATCTGTTGGCATTAAACGTAATCAATGACAACAATACTTCCGAGGGCTTGGAGCTTCGCGGCAAGAGGTATTTGGAGAAGGCGGCCATGATTACGGCCTCCGCCGATGTGCCGTTGCGCCAGATTACCCGGTATGACTTGAATATTGCTGCGGGTATTATCCATACGGCGAAAGAATATGAGGTGACCGACGTGATTATCGGTCTGCACCGCAAGGTCAATATTGTGGACTCTTTCTTCGGTATGCTTGCCGAGAACTTGCTGAAAGGTCTGCACCGTGAGGTTATGATTGCTAAGTTCCTGATTCCGATTAATACGATACGGCGAATTATCATAGCGGTTCCGCCTAAAGCGGAATACGAAGCCGGATTCCAGAAATGGGTGGAGCATTTTTGCCGGATGGGCGGCACGCTGGGTTGCCGGGTGCATTTCTTTGCAAATGAGGAAACGACCGTGCGGTTGCAGGCATTGGTGAAGAAAAAGTACGGACAGACCTTGACGGACTTCTCCCGCCTGGATGATTGGGGGGACTTGCTGATATTGACCGGACAAGTGAATTACGACCATTTGCTGGTAGTGATAAGCGCGCGTAGGGGTTCTATCTCCTACGACAGTTCTTTCGAGAAACTTCCGGCGCAGTTGGGCAAATATTTCTCCAATAACAGCTTGATTGTGCTTTATCCCGATCAGTTGGGTGAACCTCAGGATGCTGTTTCTTTCTCTAATCCGCGCAATGAGGCGCAGCATTATGAGAAGGTAGGAAAGTGGGTTTATAAATGGCTTAAGGAAGATTAGTAAGTGATAAGGGGTTAATGATTGGCGGTTGGCGATGATGGAGGATTGGAAACAGAGAACCCGGCTTTTGCTGGGAGAGGAGAAAATGGAACGGCTGCAACAGGCGCATGTGCTGGTTGTCGGTCTTGGCGGAGTAGGCGCTTATGCGGCCGAAATGATATGCCGTGCCGGTGTGGGGCGAATGACGATTGTGGACGCGGACACGGTGCAGCTTACCAATATAAATCGTCAGCTGCCTGCTTTACACTCTACTATGGGTAGGGAGAAAGCGGAGGTTTTGGCGGAACGTTTCAAAGATATCAATCCGGATATACAGCTGACGGTATTGCCTGTATTTCTGAAAGACGATAATATACCCGGACTGCTTGATGCTGCCCGGTACGACTTTGTGGTGGATGCTATCGATACGCTTGCTCCCAAGTGCTATTTGATAGCGGAAACGCTGAAGCGGCATATCAAGATTGTGTCGAGTATGGGGGCGGGGGCCAAGAGTGATATTACTCAAATACGGTTTGCCGATATATGGGACACTTATCATTGCGGACTGAGCAAGGCGGTAAGAAAACGCTTGCAGAAACTGGGGATTAAACGGAAGCTCCCGGTTGTATTCAGTACCGAGCAAGCCGACCCGAAGGCGGTGCTGTTGACGGAAGATGAACAGAATAAAAAAGTCCACTTGCGGAACTGTAAGCTATATGCCGGCCGTATTTGGCTGCTATCTGGCGGAATATGTCATTAAAAGATTGTAACAGTAACTAAAACGATGATACGATTAGAAGGAATCACGAAGAGTTTTCGGTAATTTGCAGGTATTGCGTGGCATCGACCTGGAGATAAAAAAAGGGGAAGTTGTCAGTATTGTCGGTCCCAGCGGTGCGGGAAAGACTTACCTTATTGCAGATTTATGGGGACGCTGGATATGCCCGACAGCGGTTCGGATAATCGATTGGACAGGTTGATCAACTTGGTTTGAACCGTTTAAGAACGAAAATGACTCCCGCTTTTCCGTAACAGGCATATAGGCTTTGTCTTTCAGTTTCACCAATTACTGCCGGAATTCACGGCTTTGGAGAATGTGATGATACCTGCCTTCATTGCCGGAATAGGGCAGCAGGAAGCGAAAGCGGCGGCTACCGAAATATTGGATTTCATGGGATTGGCGGAACGTGCCTCGCATAAACCCAATGAGCTGTCCGGTGGCGAGAAACAAAGGGTTGCTGTCGCACGTGCGCTCATCAATCATCCTGCGGTGGTGTTGGCGGATGAACCGTCCGGAAGTCTGGACACCCATAACAAAGAGGAGCTGCATCAGTTGTTCTTTGATTTGCGCAACCGTTTAGGGCAGACGTTTGTGATTGTGACGCACGATGAGGGGCTGGCGCAAATTACCGACCGCACCATTCATCTGAAAGACGGTGAAGTTTGCAAAGAATAGCTGTCTGTTCTTTTCTTATTCAAAGCAGACATAGGGGCTCAGCCGTTCCAAATCACTTTCGGTGAATTCTTCATAGAGGGTAAACGGCTTGAGGCTATGGAGCGCTCCTTTCTTCTTGCGGTATTCCACGAGGGCTTTTGCCTGATAAAAATTTATATAGGGATGGTGGCGAAGGCGTTCTATGCCGACGCGGTTCAGATTGATGCGCCGGATTTCAGAGGGCGTAACGGTGAACCATGCTTGCAGTGGGCGATAATCCAAATGAATCTCCTGCAATTGCTCTATTTTGGTAAAAACCGCCTAAACGTTGCCGGTAGTTTTACTATTTAACCGGGCTATACCGCTGCCTATACCGGGAATCTTTTTTCAATTCGGCGGTATCTGCGCGGTTTAAGTCGAGTATTGTGCCTGCCGGATATTTATAAATACTGTCTTTCCCGGCCTGCCGAAGGGTGAGTAAAGAGGTCGCCTTTCTTATAGTGTCTTCTGCTGTAAAATAGATGTAGGGAGAGAGCGTTTGGTACTGTTCTTCTGTCAACCCATATACTTTTTTGAAGTCTTCGGCCTTGCGGAACTTTCCCCCTTTGCTTCGATAGCGTAAGATGTTCTTTGCCATCCATGCGGGAAGGCCTAAGCGGCAGAAGGTGACGGAGTCCGTACGGTTAGGGTCGAAAGGAGCCAATACAACTGTTCTCTTTTTATATCTCTCCGATTTCTTGAAACGGCTGTTCTCGTTTCTTTCTTGTTCCCGCACAGAGCTGATAAAGTTGTCGTATTCTTTCAAGGCGGCAGCCTGTATCCTGGCTTCTTCCTCAGAAAGTACCCTGCTGTTTTGCCGGAAAGAATAAATATATCCGGAGAGAAAGATGAGGATTATCCCAATGATGAGAACAAGGATACCTCGCCTTTCTCCCCGGGAGAAGTATAAGAAGTCTTTAAACGGATTCTTCATTACTGTTTATTTGAAGAAACCCAACTCGTTGATGAAAATAAGTCCGATTCCTATTGGGGCGATATATTTCAGAATGAAGATAAGTAATCTGTATATATGTATATTTAAAGTTCCGTTATTGCTGACTTCTTCCCATACAATCTTTTTATCCAGATACCAGCCGGTGAAGAGAGAGATAAAGAAACCGCCTAAGGGCAACATGATTTTGGCGGTGACGAAGTCGAACAAATCGAACAGGTTAAGGCCGAAAATCGTGTAATCCTTTCCTACGCCTAATGACAGCGAACATAATACTCCCAGTATGATACAACCGGCTGTAACTAATCTTGCGGCTTTACCACGCGTGAATTTGAA
>ENA-OQAB01000248-OQAB01000248.1-human-gut-metagenome-genome-assembly--contig:-NODE-248-length-31202-cov-3.888302_pt1 | contig 31202 bp, 30 predicted proteins | sample MGYA00242490_ERZ504517 | MGnify/ENA primary metagenome ERZ504517 (study PRJEB26092, sample SAMD00036298) | human gut metagenome | host: Homo sapiens | study: EMG produced TPA metagenomics assembly of...
TTTTCCGCCGTTCCCGAAGTACCATACGCGGGCATGCTCGAGGAAAGTGTCTACGATACGTGTTACACGGATGTTACGACTGAATTTCCGTCCGGGAATCAGGCAGCAGATACCCCGTACGATAAGGTCTGTCTTGACTCCCGCCTGCGAAGCCTCGTACAGCCGCTCTATCATGGCGGGGTCTTGCAGGGCGTTCATTTTGAGGATAATCCTTCCCTGTTTTCCGCTTTTTGCCAGTTCTATCTCATGGTCGATGAGGCGGTTCAGTTCGGGTATCAGATTGAAACGCGCCACCAGCAGACGGTGGAATACGGGATTTTCCTTACCCTGGAAAGTGCGGAACAGGTTGTGCAAGTCGTTTACGAGTACCGGGTTGCAGGTGAACAGGCCGGAGTCGGCATAGAGCGTGGCTGTTTTCTCATTAAAGTTTCCGGTACTTATATAGGCATAACTGGGCAGTTTGTGTCCTTGCCTGTCGCGGCGCAACACAAGGGCTACTTTGGCATGTACCTTCAGTCCGGGCAGGCTGAACAGGATATTGATGCCGGCTGCTTTCATCATCTCGGCGGTTGCCAGGTTGTTCTCCTCATCGAAGCGGGCTTTCAGCTCCACGAAAACGGTTACTTTCTTGCCATTCTGCGCAGCGGCTATCAGGGTGTTGATAACGGCGGAGTTTTCCGCGACACGATACTGGGTGACCATAATCTCGCGTACGGTAGGCTCGTGTACGGCTTCGTACAGGAAATGGATGAAGTGCTCGAAAGAGTGGTAGGGATAGTGCAGCAGCAAATCCTTTTTCTCCACATACCGGAAGATGGACTCCCGTTCGTCCAGGCAAGTCAGCTTCATGGGCTGGGGCTTGCGGATGGGGCGTACGGCACTGTTCGGGTTGGGCAGATGCCGCAGGTCTTCCATGTTGAGGTGCTTGTCGCCGGGTACCAGCTCTTGACGGTTGATGCGGAAAGCGTCTACCAGAAAGTCCAGAAAATCGTCGGGCATGGCACGGTCGTATACAAAACGGCAGACTGCTCCTATCTTGCGCTTTTTAACCTTACTCTTTACCTGCTCTATAATCTCGGATGTATTGGCCGATTCATCTATCAGTATATCCGCATCTCGTGAAATCTTGATGCAATAACTGCTGTCTACGTCATAACCGGGAAAAATCGTATCGATATTGGCCTTGATAATGTCCTCGATGAACATCAGGTAATAGTTCTTTTCATGCTTGGGCAGCTCGATGAAGCGGGGCACTTTACTGTAGGGCAGCTTCATGACGAAGTATTGTATACGGTTGGGATCGTCCGAGGGCACACCTTTTAAATAGAGGCGTACGGCCAGATACAGACGGTTGTCGCGCAAGAATGATATGACTTTGTCCTTGCTGACGGGCACGGGAGTGAGATATGGAAAGATTTCTTCCCGGAAGAAGCGTCTCAGGAATTCTTTATGGAAAGGCTCTACGTTGCGGCTCTGATAAAAAATGATGTGCTGTTGCCGCAGTGCGGGCAGTATCTTCTGTTCATAGATGCGGATACGTTCTTCCAACTGGCGGTTTACTTCCTCGTTGATTTCGGCTACCAGCTGCATGGCAGACTGTACGCTCTCTTCATCGCTATGCGCGGCGCCGGTGGCGATGGCCTTATGGTCGGCTACACGTATTTTGTAGAACTCTTCCAGGTTGGACGAGTATATGGATATAAAGTTGATGCGCTCGTACAGCGGCAGTGTGTCGTCTTCTGCTTCCAGGAGTACCCGGTAGTTGAATGACAGCCAACTGATGTCGCGCTTGAAATATCTGCTCTCCATAAGATTAGGTTTATTTTCCAAATATAGCTACCTTTGCAGATATAAACAAAGGAAAGATGACAAAAGTTGGTTTACTGTCGGATACGCACGGATATTGGGATGAGAAGTACTTGCAATACTTCGAGCCGTGTGACGAAATATGGCATGCGGGTGATATCGGTACATTGGAAGTTGCGCGGAAACTGGCGGCTTTCCGTCCGTTTCGCGCGGTGTACGGCAACATAGACGGACAAGACCTGCGTCAGCTTTATCCCCAGGTGCTCCGTTTTACGGTAGACGGTGCCGAGGTGCTGATGAAACATATCGGCGGTTATCCCGGCAAGTACGATCCGTCCGTACAGGGAAGCATTCTGGTACGTCCGCCCAAGCTGTTTGTCAGCGGGCATTCGCACATATTAAAGGTGAAGTTCGACAAGACACTGGGCATGCTTCATATAAACCCCGGTGCGGCAGGTATTTACGGTTTTCACAAGGTGCGTACGATGGTGCGTTTCGTTATAGACGGCGGTGTGTTTAAAGACCTTGAAGTCATAGAGCTTGCAGGCTGATTTTGACTGTATAATTTTGCCATGTCAGAACTTTTTCTGAACTTTGCGCCTTGAATAGCAACGAGAGCCGTGGGGCATTGTCCTCCTTCTTATTTTATTCTACATTTGAAGTCAATCCAATAAAGAACTGAAATATGAAAGGAATTATTCTTGCAGGTGGCAGCGCCACTCGTCTCTATCCATTGTCCAAGGCTATCTCCAAGCAGATTATGCCTGTCTACGACAAGCCCATGATTTACTACCCCCTTTCCACTTTGATGCTGGCGGGAATACGTGAAGTGCTGATTATCTCCACTCCGCGCGACTTACCCATGTTTCGCGATTTGTTAGGAACGGGCGAGGAGCTTGGCATGTCTTTTTCTTATAAGGTACAGGAGAATCCCAACGGATTGGCGCAGGCCTTTGTGCTCGGAGCGGAGTTTCTGAACGGTGAGCCGGGATGCCTTATTCTGGGTGACAATATGTTCTATGGTCAGGGCTTTTCCGCCATGTTGAAGCGTGCCGCTTCCATCGAGAAAGGCGCGTGTATCTTCGGTTATTATGTAAAAGACCCGCGTGCGTATGGCGTGGTGGAGTTCGATGCCGACGGTAAGGCCATTTCTTTGGAAGAGAAGCCTGCACAGCCCAAGAGCAATTATGCGGTTCCCGGTTTATACTTCTATGACTCCACAGTGACGGAAAAAGCCGCCGCTTTGAAACCGTCTGCCCGCGGTGAATATGAAATTACCGACCTCAACCGTCTTTATCTGGAAGAAGGTACGCTGAAAGTAGAGCTTTTCGGCCGTGGCTTCGCCTGGCTTGATACGGGTAACTGCGACAGTCTGCTCGAAGCCAGCAATTTCGTTGCTACCATACAGAACCGTCAGGGATTCCGTGTGAGCTGTATCGAGGAGATAGCATGGCGCAAAGGATGGATAGATGTAGACCAGCTCCATCGCCTCGGTGAACAACTGGGCAAGACGGAATATGGCAAGTATTTGATGGAACTTGCGGACTCGTACCGCTGACAAGAAGCATGTGACTTCTCTATTTCTTAATTTTTAATTCTCAATTTTTAATTTATGAAGACTTATCTTGTAACCGGCGCTGCCGGATTTATCGGAGCTAATTATATAAAGTATATTCTGGCGAAGCACGATGATATAAGAGTTGTGATATTGGACGCCTTGACTTACGCCGGAAATTTGGGTACTGTTGCCAAAGATATTGATGATGAACGTTGTTTTTTCGTTAAAGGCGATATCTGTGACCGCATTCTTGCCGACGAACTGTTTGCGAAATATAAATTCGATTATGTGGTGAACTTTGCAGCAGAAAGCCATGTAGACCGCAGTATCGAGAACCCTCAGCTTTTCCTTATGACTAATATTCTGGGTACTCAGAATCTGCTGGATGCCGCTCGTCGTGCGTGGGTAACGGGAAAGGACGAATCCGGTTATCCTACATGGCGTAACGGAGTGCGCTATCACCAGGTGTCTACGGACGAAGTTTACGGTTCGCTGGGAGCGGAAGGTTTCTTCACGGAGAATACGCCGCTGTGTCCGCATAGCCCGTACAGTGCGTCTAAGACCAGTGCCGATATGGTGGTGATGGCCTATCATGATACCTATAAAATGCCGGTTACCATTACCCGCTGTTCCAATAACTACGGCCCGTATCACTTCCCGGAAAAACTGATTCCGTTGATTATAAAGAATATCCTCGAAGGTAAGAGCCTTCCGGTATACGGTGACGGCAGCAATGTACGCGACTGGCTGTACGTGGAAGACCATTGCAAAGCCATCGACCTCGTTGTGCGCAAAGGCGTAGAGGGTGAGGTTTATAATGTAGGCGGCCATAACGAAAAGACCAATCTGGAGATTGTGAAACTGACTATCGCCACTATTCGCCGTCTGATGGAAGAAGAACCGAAATATCGAGCAGTCTTGAAAAAACAAGTGAAAGATGCCGACGGACAGATTGACATCAGTTGGATAAACGAAGAGTTGATAACGTTCGTGAAAGACCGTTTAGGCCACGACCAGCGTTATGCCATCGACCCCACCAAGATAACGGACGCCTTAGGCTGGTATCCCGAAACAAAATTTGAAGTCGGTATTGTTAAGACCATCGAATGGTATCTGAATAATCAGGACTGGGTGGAAGAGGTGACCAGCGGCGATTATCAGAAGTACTACGAAAGAATGTACGGAAAGAAATAATAGTTACTGAATAAAGGTAAGGCTCAGCAGCAAGCCAAAGAACAGCATATTACGTGAGGTCTCACCTAATATGCTGTTCAGTTTTTTACCGCTTCGTATTGCTGCCATTTTACGCCATGTCAGTACGTGCAGGTACAGGTAGAACAGGGAGCCCAAATGAAGGCAAGCGGTTCTATTTTATCGTTGTAAACAAACCACAGGCTGAGCAAGGCGGCTGCTATGCCTAATCCCAGATACAGGTAACGGCCGAAAGGTTCGCCGAAGCGGACAATCAGTGTGCGCTTGCCGCTGAGAGCGTCCTGTTCCCGGTCGCGGTAGTTGTTTACGACCAGTAAGGTGTCTATTACCAGGCCGCAGATGAGCGAGGCTACCCATACGTCGGCCGTAATGATATGGGCTTGTACGTAGTAAGTTCCGCCTACGGGGATGAAGCCGAAGAAAACCAATACGAGTAGGTCGCCCCATCCTTGATAGGAGAGGATGGTGGTATATAAGAATGCGAATATTACGCAGAGCAGCCCTAACAGTATCAGTTCCCAGCCGCCGTGGGGTAAGCGTCCCCAACATTGTTGCAGCAGGGCGCAACCCATGAGGCAGGAGAATATAAGCGTTCCTGCTATTCCCCGTTTCATGGCGTATGGGGGTAATCCAGCCTTGTGCACAGGCGCGTTCGGGGGCCGAGGCGGTCTGCACGGTCGCTGCCTTTCAGATAATCGTAAAGGTCGTTGATGAAGTTGGCGGCAATCTGCATGCCGCAGGCGAACAATACGCATAGCAGTGCCGGTATGATGTCGAATTTTCCATCGGTGAATGCCAGGGAAGAGCCTATCAGTACGGGAATGACAGCTCCCGTCAATGTCTTGGGACGGGCGGCGAGTATCCATGCGTAGAACGAGTTGGTCGTTATTGCTTTCATGTTGTTCTTTTAGAAAGTTATACCACAAAGATAGTTAAAGGATTTGTTATCTTTGCACTACTGTTCGGGTAAAATTATTCATTGTATCAAACAATAAAGATAAGTCTATGGGTCAGGTGTTGTGTTATAGAGGGTGTAAGAGCCTGTTGTTTTTTTCTGTTTTGGGATTGCTGTTCTTTTCTTCGTGTCAGTCTACGCGGAGTTTTACCTCACCTCTCCCTGAAGAGTATTCCATTCGGATGTCCAAGTCTTCGGCATCCGGATATAAGAATGTGAAGCGTGTCAGGAAGTATGAGTTTGCACACCGTGATGTACCTGCCGCGTTCGACGGATGCAGGCTGGGGTTTGTTTCCGATTTGCATTACCGGAGTTTGTTGAAGGAAAAAGGATTGAGGGATATAACCCGCCTGCTGAATGATTTGCGTCTCGATGCTCTGCTGATAGGCGGTGATTTGCATGAAGGTTGTGAGTATGTTCCGGATGTCATTGCGGCATTGGGAGCTGTGAAAACGCCTTTGGGGACTTATGCCGTTCTTGGAAACAATGATTATGAGGCTTGTTATGATGATATCCTGAAGGAAATGGAACGTCAAGGTATTCACTTACTGGAGCATGAAGCCGATACTCTGAAACGAAACGGTGGGCGGATTGTGATAGCCGGAGTACGCAATCCTTTCAACCTCGGACAGAACGGGCAGTCGCCTACGCTTTCGCTCTCTCCCGATGACTTCGTTATATTGCTTTCGCATACTCCCGACTATGCCGAGGATGTTCCTATTACCAATACCGACCTCGTGCTTGCCGGACATACGCATGGCGGACAGGTTACTTTATTCGGACTGTATGCTCCTGTCATTCCGTCTCGTTACGGGCAGCGTTTCCTTACCGGGTTGAGGTATAACTCAAATAATACGCCGATTATCATTACTAATGGTATCGGTACGTCCCGTAAGAACGTACGTTTGTTTGCGCCGAGCGAGGTGGTGGTGATAACGTTGCGGCGGTTTGTTAATATAGAACACACCATGCATCATGAGTAAATACACGGTGTGTTTATTTAGTAATCGTATTCTAAACTGAAATCGTCTACATAAAGTAAAGCTCCAGGTCCACCTACAAAGAAATCACCAAATTTACTGGCAGAGCAAACGAGAACTAAATAAGTAGGAACCCGACTTGTGTCCCGATAGTCCAAAGTCAGTTCGAATGACTTATATTCTGTGACTGTCTCGCCACTATAAAATTCTGCATAGGCAATGACACCCGGATCATTCTTGTTGAATACAGATAAATCAGAGGGTTTGGTACGTATCTCTAAAGGTTCTTTCCAATCTGTCAGCGCTATATAGATAGCACAAGTGTCCGGCTTTTCTTTCAAATGTTCATATCCGGAAGATACATAAGATATTGGGGCTGTAGAGTATTTGTAATGTCCTTTTAGTTTGGTCGGCCGAGCTGTAAAAGGTTTCCCGAAATCAAGTACTCCATTCGTTCCTTCAGTTCTGATATATTCTCCAATGAATAAATTACCGGCAGCAAACTTGCCAATACTGCCGAGACCTATAAATTTGGATTCAAGTCTGGCCGCTTTTCCTTTACCATTCCAAGTGTCATCAGTCGGTTGAGTGTTACTATCTCCCATTGTAGTGGCGCCTTTATTTCCAGTATCCCAAATAGGAGTACCGTTTATAGCCCAAGGATTCCAAACTTTATCTACTTGATGCCATTCGTCGAAAGAACCGCCCGGCAGTGTAACGGGTTCACTTGTAGTAAAAGATACTTCTTCTCCGTAGTCACTACCCGAATAAGCACGGTAAACATAGGTTGTGTTAGACTTCAATCCTGAAAGACGTGCAGTTAATTCTCCGTCATCGTCGTTTACATTTTCGGCTGCTATGACCTTCCATTCTGAAGAATCTGCAGGTTTATATTCAAATCCATTGTTGGCGCCTTCTTCACCATTACCATGAAGCCATGCCACATTGACCCATGCGTCAGCTTCGCCGGTTGCCACACTTTTATCACTTCTAGATATGGAGATAGTCCATTTCTCTTCAATGTCATGGTAGCGTACTATCACGGTCTTTGGAAAAGAAAAATCAAGGGCAGTGTTTAATGGAATCTCTACCTCGTTTCCTGATGGATCTAAGAAAGTCTGGGTTGAGATTTCGGCCGGACCTAATTTGATATCTGATATATATACGTTCTTTTGGCTGGCCGTTTTAGCAACTTCGGCAGTGATTTCATGTGTCTTGCTATTGATTTTAGGTTTACCGAACTGATTCTTGATTGTCAATTTTCTTTCAATTGTCTGACTTGCTTGGATTGTCCATTCATAGTCTTGATATAAAGATATAGTATACTTCTTGGGTGAAGATAAGTCAATAACTGTTGCAGAGTCCAATGGAGCTTCTACACCTTCGGTCACCTTACACTGTTTGACTACTACCTCTTTTAAATTGATAGTCTCTTTTAACGGTACAGTGACAGTACGAGTTACCTTATCGATAATTGTACTTCCTTCCTGTCCTTCTACTTCAAATGTAAGTATCTGAAGTGAGATGACCGGGTAGGGAATATCATTGCTGATACAGGAAATATTGATTTGCATACAAGATAGGAAACAAATCAATATGAGGCTGATATTTAGAATTCTTCTCTTCATAATTATAAATATGCAACAATACCTATGCTTATATTCAGTATATTAATTTTAAAATTCGCTCCACTTGATTTTCTCCAACCGGAACTTTCTCCATTGGTGGTTTGATTTTCTTCCCTATATTTGAATCCTGCCACTCCGAATGAAAGTTCTGCACTGATATTCTCCATAATAAATACTGTAGCTCCCGGATTTAATCCGATGTGTACTTCACGAATACGTGTTTGAGTATCTTTAAAATTTTCTTCACTACCACGTTTGTAACGTGAACTGCCTGTGTTGAATGAGAGAGAGGTTTCATTGAAAAGCCCAAAACGTTTTCCCCTGTCCAGCCCTACGTATGAACGATAGAAAACGGTGGTACTTAGCAAGTGCTCGTCAAAAGACATGTTTTTTAGTGAGAAGCTTAAGTCATCATCTATATCCAAACTTATATTCCCTAAATTGGCGTATACGTTTTGGTATCCAAATTTAATACCGATACAAATGTTTTCTTTAATGAAGTAGCCAACAAAAGGATTGATCGTGAATAACTTCGCTTTACAATCAAAATCTTTCAATAGTGATAAGAATTGAGTATCTTCACTGTCGTATCCGGCATAGGATACGGTTAAGCCAGTCATCCATGTTTTTCGTTTCACGAACAAATGGTTCACAATTCCTCTGTCGAACCTTCCTAAAAATCTCTTTTCAGAGATTGTATCTGATACATTGGTTATCTTATGGTCATCTGCTATCCTTAAAGTGTCGGTTTGAGCATATAAAGGAAAAGCAAGACAGACTAGGCAAGTGCAACACAATATTCTGATATATGTATTCATTGGCTGTATTCTTATAAATAAAAAGCAATCCCCATTCCAATAGAGAATATATTGATTCTAAAATTGATGGAACTGGAAGATTGATTAGCGATATGTATCTGATCGGTTACCTGACGGGTATGCCCATAATTGAGACCTAATACACCAATATTCACTTCCACTGCCGTATAATTGTTTATGAAAGCTACTAATCCCGGAGCTACTCCTAACTCTACACTGTACTTTTTACTGAATGTACCGGTAAGATCATCTCCTTTACCATTTATGAATTTAGACTGTCCGCCTTCAAACGTTAGCTGGGTTTCTGCAAATAAAGCGAATCGTCTGCTGTTACCCAGGCTGATATAATTTCTAAACATAGCCATACCGGAATAACTGTGGCTCAAAGAATAAACATCGTTCAAGTTAAAACTTAGGTCTTCACCTATTTCCAAATCCATCTGGTTGATTTTGGTCAGCGAACGTTTATAACCGAAACGTCCGCCTGCAGCCATATTATCTGCAAAAGCATAACATAATAATGGACTGATTTTGAAAGTGTATCCATCTCCAGACACAGATTCTATTACAAGAAAATTATAATCTTTCTGTTCGGACTGTGAATAAGAGATTGAACTGCCCACGATCCATTGACCTTTGGGTACAAACTTATGCATCGTTATATTTCTCATTCCCTGAGCATTTATTGTCGGAATTATGCTACATAGCAGGCTAATGAGAAATATAAACTTTATTATTAGTTTAATCATTATTATAAATCAATTCTAAGTCGTCTAACCATAATGTACTACCGGTACCACCGGTAAAGTAATCACCGTATCGGCTGGAAGTTGCTACCAGAATGATATATTTGGCTTTACGATTTGTATCTTTGTATTTTAACTCTATTTCAAAAGGTATCATACCATCCCCCTCTGTTGCTTCCGGGAAAATAATCTCTCCATAGGCAATGACATTTGGCCCTGTTTTGTCGAAAAACTTTTTAGCAGAAGTGTCTACCAGAAATGGAACATTATTGTCACCGGTTCCGTCTTCCGGCCAGTCACCAATAGCTACATAAACATATCCGTTGTCCATATCGCCTTTTTTTACATAATCTAAATCGGAATAATTTATGGCAACGGGATTGTATTTGGCATATCCTACTAATTTATCCGGGCGGGCAGCGTGTGGACGCCCAAAACCTATTTGCGCACCGCTTGTTCCGATAGTTTTGATATATTTGCCCACAAAGGCATTACCAGCTGCAAATTTGCCGATAGAACCTAAACCGACAAAGGCGGATTTCATCTTGATAGAACGTGTGCCGGTTGTTCCCGGTGCTCTCAACGACTCGTCATAAGTAGTGACATTATCGTTAGCAGACAGGGTTGTGGACCCCCAGTTACCACTATCCCAATACATATCGTCTCCACTTTTGTATAAGAGTAGGGGCTTGTCCGGTTGCGACCAATCCTCAAAGCCGGAGTTCTTAAGTTGGATTGTTCGTTCCGTGGTGAATGTATAGGTTGGCGATTCACTGCTTTGACCTGAGCACCATGCTCGATATTCGTAAGTTGTACCAGGGGTAAGTCCTGTGATAAGTGCGGACATTTTACTTTGGTTGTTTTCTTCAATTGTGGCAACAGCTTTATCCCATTCATTTTCACTGCCTAATACTCTATATTCAAAAGCTAAATCTTTTGATTCCGCTGCGTCATAGGCCGTTTTGTTGACATTTGCTTCTACTGTAACTCTATGTGCCCAAACGGCATAGTCATTTACCAATTCTGTGGTTACAATAGCATTCGATACTAAAATACGTAAATTTGCCGTGCGATATTTACCATTGGCATCGGTTGCTTTTATAACTACCAGATAATCTCCCCCTTTGTCTTCTTCTCCTTCTTTTTTTTGCGAAAGCGGCAAAAAATGCAGCCTTAAAAGTCATTTTAACAATAGAGTTGGTAGTCTCTTCGTCATAGTAATTTGCAAAAGTAACCTTATCTTTGATAGTTTCTTTGACATTATCCGCCATCGTCAGTACATCAATAGAGCTTGATTTTAAGCCTACCTTTGAAATAAATTCCGGGCATGTTAGTGTTAAACTTTTAAGTTCCGAAGTAGTAAGAACAAATACGTCTACATCTTTTCCGGAATCGTCAAGAGCAAAGTTAACAGGGTCATTTAAGGAGTGAAAAACACCATTTTCATATCGTTCTATACGAGGTTGCCGGCTAATCCCTATATTCCATGCTTTTAACATAGGCTCTTCGGCTACATTCAAGGTTATGGCCATACCGCCATCTTGTGGGTCTAATTCTTCGTAATCAAAAGTCAGAGTATATTTGGTAGATATTTTTATATCTTTCAATGTGCCTTCTTTAGTGTAGGAAATATCATCTACTGTCACTGCTTCGACTTTCCAGTCCAGTTCCGTTTCTCCTGTAGGAAGCATAAAATAACCAGTCAGTTCCGGATGCTCTTTATCAAATTCCAAAGCTCCTCTTGACATGGATACGGTTACTTTACTACTTTTAAACTTTGCAGCAGCTACTTCTGTATAAGCTGTGGTTACCACAGTGTTCTGTACATAGAGAGGAAGAGTAATGGGGGGTCGTTTGATTTCGTTTAATCTCAAAGTCCATAGAACCACTATAATAAGGTGCATCATATGCCGCATCTACTTTGATGCCGGCTGACCCGCTTATTGTATACATGCCTGTGACTAATTCTAGACTTGAAGGTACAGTGCTGATTCCTTCGTACTCCCGGATTAGTTTACTATCGCTATTACGAAGTTTGACAACACAGCCGTTATTGAGTTCATCAAGCGTTGGCAGAGTCGGGGTAGTAGAAGGAACACTTGCCCCCCATCTTAAACCGATAAGGCTAAAAATTCCATTGCCGTTCAATTCTTCTTCACTACAAGAAGTCAGACAGCATAGAACGCATAATAAGATATATAAAAATAGCTTTTTCATATTTTATTAGTTGCCGGTAATCAATGTCAACGTTTCTTCTGTTACCACGTTGTTTTGATCAACTGCTTTGATTATGAACTTGTGCGTACCGGAACCTAAACCGGCAAGCAATGGAACGAAAGTTGTAATATTGAATTCTAATGTTTTCTGTCCGATTACCTGATCTGCAACAGGGAATCCTAAACTACCTAATCCTTCTTGCAATTCTTCCGGATAAGCAAGATCAAAGCTCTTTTTCAAGCCTACTCCGGCCAATTCGTCTTCGGTAAGAACTTCCGAGTCAATCGTCACATACAAATGTGTCAAACGATTAGAAGCTGTAATATCCACTACACACGTCAGTTGGCCACTGGAAGGAACTTTTTGGGCTTCTTTTATATCAAAACCACGCCCTGTAATAGTAGGCTTGGTTTTATCTTCTTCTTCATCTTCATCATCAGGGATTGTTTCCTCACCAGCTATGATGTTATAATTTTTATCAATAATTGTCACACTTAAATCTACTTTCATTTTTAAAGATACCAAACCGGAATCTTCGATAACATCTTCACTCACATTTGTTAATGTAAAGTTAATGTTCACTGCACTGCCTGATGTCGCAGAGTATGTTTTAGTAAAGTTTTCTTTATAGGTATCCACTGTACCGTCAAAGATTACATAGACCACTGTAATTTCACCTTTTGCAGGTGCAAAATAGATAGGATTGTTGATGGCCTCTTCAATATCTGAATAAGTATGGGAGTTCTCTCCAACAACTATGGTAACGGTAACATCTGTCCCCAAAAATTTTTTTAAGGGCTTCATCGAAAGTGACCACCGCTTTTATGTTTTTCATTTCACATGTAATCGGTTTTACTTCTGTAATAGCACTTGGCTTAATGCTGAAGACTTCCGAAGTCCCTTCAAAATATGCTTTCGTATCCACCTGTTTTAATTGATGGGACATTGCTTTGATATAATAATCACCGGATAATACACTGATTAAGTCCGGCATATCTTTATAAGTCCATGATTCTATTAAACTATTGTCTTTTGTGTATAATGAAATAATATATTCATCGGTATTTGTAACAGAACGTGCTGTAGGAGCTTCTGTTACTTGTACGTTTAAAAGTTCTTTTAAACGTATATCCACCATTTGAGGATCGCCTCCTTCTGTATATTCTACTTTTTCTCTATCACATGCAATAAAACTGATTAGAATACAGCATAAATAAAAAAAGGTGTATAGTTTCTTCATATCTATATAATTAATAGATTAATTCAATATCGTCAATATATAATTCGGAGCCTGAACAATAAGCTACAGATTTACTGTTAGCTGGTGTTGACGTTTTTATAGAGTAAAGAGTTTCTTCACTTTGTTTCTTATTAATTCCCCCTATTGAGGAACAGAACATCACACATATATGTGTGGCTTTTAAACACGGTTCTGGATATTTTTCTAATGGAACTGTTACTTTTCCATAACCATCTTTATCTTCTAATTCTTTTTCTCCTTTTGTTAATATAGTTGTTACTCCATTTATTCTATTTTCAACTGAAATTTTAATATAACCTTTATCTTGACCACTACTTGGATAAGATTTATATTGATAATAGAATGAAATGGCTATAGGTCTTGACGTAAATTCTATTCCTTCATTATATATTTCGCATTTGTCGATATTATTCATATCTCCAGTATGATTAAAAGAATAGTCACCTAAAAAGAAACGACCTGCTGAATAGTATTTAATTTGCTCAGGAGCATTTAGATCATTTAAACCAGGACGATTCCAATTACCGCTTGTTAATCTTTTGGGCTCATTACCAGAATTATCCCATGCTACATTCCTGATTTTTATACCATAAGGAGGAGTGTTAGAATCGCTAACTCGCTCTGTAGAAGGAGCAATAAACCATGTGTTTTCACATAAAGTAGTAGGAGATTGAGTTGGCATAGTTTTTACATTAACACTGCTCCATCCTTTAGGCTCATATGTATTAATTGGGATAGTATAGTACGAACCACCCCATCCAGAAGGATTACTCCAAGAGTGAAAGCCCCCTTGATTTATTGTTTTGTTGTAGGTTAGATTCCAAAAGTCATTTCCGTTTTTATCCTTTTCTTCGAATGTAGAGTTGGGTAATTGTATAGGAATTTCAGTTTGAAGTTTAAAAGTGTAATCTTTTTGTTGTTCTCCTTCACTATTACATATACCTACTATATTATATATTTCTCCGGGGAGCAAGTTTGTTATAGTGCTAAAATTATTATTCATAACAATGTCTTTACCATTACATGTTAATCTGAAATATTTTAAAATAGCCTTTTGTTCCTCTAGCGTGTTTGCTTTCACATATATGGTTGCTTTACGTGGCCAAATGTCTGCTGGATTTGCCGTAATAGTAAATTCCGGTATATGGTAGCTCAATGTCTGTTCTTCAGAGATTTTACTACCATATCGTGCGCGTACTACTAAGTTTCTATGTACTTCGGGCAACTTCTTGATTTTTACTTTATGTTTTTTGACCTCTTCTGTATTATCGCTTACCCATTCGGTAGTAGCTTTTACCCATTCGCTCGCTTCATTTTTGTATTCAAAGATAACATTATTAACATCCTGTTCTCCTGTAATGCCGGATGTTAAGAGGTTAATTTCTGCTTCGGCTTCAGTGCTTCCAATAAGTACCGTTTTGGCAATTGCAGGGAATGAGAATTGATTGCTTTGCAAAGTAGTAGTAAAGGAAAGTTCCGTTTCATGTACTACACCTCGTTTATCCACCGCACGTAGAGTAAACTTACTGGATTCGTCATTATCTCCGGTACATACCATATTCATTATTAATTGTGTAAAATCAATCAATGCCAACCGTTCTATCTTTCCATCCTCCAGTCCGAGAAGACGTAGTCCTTTGTCTACTACTTTCTGTTTCATTGCTTTGGCGGCATCACTTGTGGGTACAAGCTTCACTAAACCATCTATTCCTACTGCTTCAGAATTCAAATAAGGAGATTCTATAAGTAAATCACACTCTCTGATACCTGCACGGGCATTTAAAGTAACTTTCATTGATTCCGGCTGAGAACCTTCACGTAAAGTAATAGTTTGACCGTTATCAAAACCTTGCGCAGTAAATTCCGGAGCTTTTAAATTGAGCGATGCGTCCGAAATATCTATTGTTACAATCTCTTCGGATTTGACGGTATTATAGGTAATGTTCAATGTTCCACTTCCCGTATCACCACCATTTACATCGACCTGAATAATGTAGTGCTGGCGTGCTTCGGTCTCATCAATATCCAGTAGTCTTAAAGTTTGTCCTATACCATTTTGTTTTTTTACTTTTGCTTCAAGTTGTAAACTGCCGGGCTTTAAATAGACAGGACGTTGGTCGTCTTTTGCAATATCAATAGTTGTGCCGGTGTTTGAACGGGCCTGCATCTCAAATGTTGTAAAATACTTTTGAACAGCTTCTGAACAAATCACGGTAAGCTGTACATTGGCTATGTAGCAGGTGATGTCAGCAGTGGTATTCTGATTCTCAAGGATTTGTATATTTGTACTTCCTTCATAGTAGGCAGCATTAAACCCTTCTTTCTTTTCGTCACCATAGTAGGCCTTCAGCGTGTAATTGCCAATAGCTATTTTCTCTCCTTCTTTAAAGTCTGCATAAGAATCCCAATGCTTCACTTCTGCCTTTTCATTGGATAAAGATAATGAAAATGATGACGCTTCCGGTACTTCTTCCAGACGGGTGGTCGTAATAGCCGATTGCTTATCGGATTGACCGCGTGTATCGGATGAACTACCTACTTCTATCATGCTTGGATTAGCGGATAGTTGTATGTTCATTGTGCCATAACCTGTAGCATGTCTTTCGTCTTGTTCGCATCCCGCGAATAAAACTGATATTATGGCAAACAGAGTTAAAATAGTTGTGTATTTTTTGCCCATTGACAATACTTAATTATCTTTTTTACCTATTAAAACTTGAAACTGGGTGCAAAGATACTGTTTTTTGGCAATAAAATAACCGTGTAAAGCTCTATTTTACAGCGATAAATGAAAAATGGGACATCATTTGTCCCATTTCCTACAAAAAAAGAAAAGTTGATTAATGTACTTTTTAGCTTATTTTTAATTATAAAATGTTACGGTTCGGGTAGTAATACTATTCCTTGCTTTTTCTTTCCGTCCATCTTAGCTGTTATCGGATGTTCAAAGTGTACATGACGCAGGTATTTGGTCTCATGTACAGCAGGTTGCGCATTCAGAAAGTCTTGATTATATACACCGTCATTCATAAACGCGTTGATTGTGAAATAACCGACACCGAAAGAAGTCAGGTTCTGAAAAAAGTGCGTTCCCTGGCTGGGATCGACACGATAGTTTGTCAGCCCGGCTTCTACAATAATACGTGCTGCACTGATATGAGGCCATTTTACAGGAATGCCGAGCCATGTATCGCTACTGCCCCAGCGGCCCGGGCCTATCAGGACGTAGTTCTTTCCTTCGTTCAAGAATTGCTGGTTCAGTTTTTCTATCTCCCAGGCTATTTCCTGATTGTGGGAAGCGCTGTAATCATCGGTTTTTACGTAAATTACATCCTGTAATTCATTCATTATTCCATGTCCCAATGAATTGTTGGAACGGAGCAATAGTTGTTCATCGGGAATGGCTGTAAGGTCTTCATCAAGCATTTCCTTACTATCGACAATCGGACGGATTTGTAACAGATAGAATGTGCCGGTCTTGTCTTTTTCCCGGCTCATGGTAGCTGCGAATTCGATTTCAACAGGGCGGCGCATTTCCTGCTGTCCGTATTTCAATGCCAATTGTAGGATACGGGGCAGTGGGAATACATCATGCTGCAAGATATTGGCAAAGGTGATCACTTTACGCCCACCCGGATATAAACCGTCACGGATTATCTGGTCGTAAGGGTCATAGGTGGAAGCTATATAATTGAGGGAACCGTCTTTCTCGGCCTCTTTAACATGTAATTTCAATAGGTTGAAACCGTCATCAATGGAGAAGTTATGACCGGCATTACGCAGGTCGAGCGCATAAAAACGCGTTTGGGTTTCTTTTAGTGCAATCTCCATCTCGCTGGTTTGCAAGACCTGGTTGGGGTGATAGGGAGAGAAGCGAAGTGTCATACCGCCGTCTACAATATATTTACCCAATCCGAGTGCCAGATTGACAATGCCCTCTTCCGCCTTTTCATCTCCGATAGGGTAGTAGTTGAGCGAGCGTGCTACACCCGACATGGATGGATAGTAGCGGTCGCCATACTGATTTCCGACTACCTCTTGCAGGATGACTGCCATTTTCTCCTGGTCGATAACGTTGCTTGTTGCTTGCATATAGGCTTTTGAATCGCGGAAATATACAGAAGCGTAAACTCCCTTGATGGCATCGCTGAGCATGCGGAGCATTTCATACTTGTCGTCCAGATAAGGAATCATATAAGTATTGTATATTCCGGCGAAAGGCTGGTAATGCGAATCTTCCAATAGTGAGGAAGAACGGATAGCGATAGGGGATTTTACTACATCAAAGAAAGTGAAAAAGTCCTCAACCAAGCGGTCGGGCAGTTTGGCTTTCAGGAAGTATCGTAAAATCAAATCATCATCCGCATCAGAGAGGGCTATTTGATACAGATTGTTTGGTATCCATGAACTCGTCGAATACATCCGTACAAAGCACTACCGTTTTGGGTATAGCGACGCGGGCATTCTCAAATTCGTCGAATTCCGGATGGTGCTTCACCATATTGTCAATGAATGCCAGGCCACGTCCTTTACCGCCCAATGAACCGTCGCCAATGCGGGCGAAGTTCGAGTAGCGGTCAAAGCGGTCACGTTTAAAGACAGCCACCACACCCTGATTCTTCATCTTGCGATACTTTACGATTGCCTCAAAAATGATTTTACGGTGGGCATCTACATCCTGAAGACTGTTCCAGGTAATAGGTTTCAAGAACTCGCCAATGGGGAACATGGCACGCGAATAGAGCCAGCGGCTCACATGATTGCGGCTGATATGATAGAGGAACGACTCTGCCGGAACCGCAAAAAGGATGTTTTGGAGTTCTTTCAAGTTTTTGACGCGGGCAATCTCTTCCAGCGTATCGGGATTACGGAAGATGAAGTCGCCGAAACCGAAATTGTCCGATACGATACGTCGCAGGTCTACGTCCATCTTCTTGGAGTTTTTATCGATGAAAGACGCATCATATTTAGCTGCGTACGAAACGTTATCCGATTCGGAAGATTGTATAATCAACGGGACAAACGGATCTTCCTTTCGTATGGCGGCGCATAACTTGATACCGGCAAGCGCGTCTTTTTCACCACGTTCTACACGGGGGAAGCGAACGTCTGTGATAACTCCCAGTATATTGTTTTTGTAGTTTTTCGTATATGCCGATTGCTTCATTATAGGTACGCGCAAGGACGATTTAGGGCGTCCTCTCATGCGTAGACGTACGTTGGTGGGCATTCAGCGCTTTCGGGTAGAAAATTCCTGGCTCTGCTTCAATACGAATTTATAAAGATTGGGCAGGATAGAGGAGTAGAAGCGGATTCCGTCCTCTACCAGAAGAATAATCTGTACGCCCACTTCACTGACGTCATGCTCCAGATTCATTTTGTCCTCAATCAGTTTGATGATGGACACCAGTAAATCGGTATTTCCCAACCAGCAGAAGATATAATCGAACGAACTGAGGTCCTCGTTGGCAATACGTTTGGTAATGCCATGACTGAACGGCGTTAGAATTACCATGGGAATATGCTCGTATCGTCCTTTGATGGTTCGCGCTACGTCAAATCCCTCGTTATCTCCTGTTCCCGGCATACATATGATAAGGTCGTATGGCATGGACGATAGTTGGGCCAGCGCTTCCTCGCAAGTAGATACCTGTGTAAAGCGCGGCGGGTAACGCAGGGAGAGCGAGGTATATTCATTGAAGATTTTTTCGTCGATACGGCCATCGTCTTCCAGCATGAAAGCATCATAAGGGTTGGCGATTAAAAGCACATTGAAGATACGTCGTGTCATGAGGTTTGCAAACTGCGTATCTTTGAAATAGAGCTGATTTAGTTTAAACTTACTAAGCATGTTTTCTCATGGTTTATTAGTTCGGAGGACAAAAGTAGCAATTTAAATGAAGAATGAGGAATGAAGAATGAAGAATTACCTTTGCAAGACACTTGTACGGCGCTGTTCGATTCTGTTTTTGTTATTCTTTATAATTTATGAGATTTGACGTTTTATTATTATTTAATCAAAATATTGCCGTAGAGTTTAGGTGTTTTGAAAAATTTTCCTATATTTGCAATGTTATTTATTGACATTTTGCTCGAATGATTATTGAATAACGAGGTAAGAACCTTTAAAACGTAATATTATGAATATCGAACGTATCATGTCCTCTTTGGAGGCAAAGCATCCCGGCGAGTCTGAATATCTTCAAGCCGTAAAGGAAGTACTTCTTTCTATCGAAGATATCTACAATCAGCATCCTGAGTTCGAGAAGGCAAAGATTATAGAACGATTGGTTGAACCTGACCGTATTTTTACTTTTCGCGTTACGTGGGTAGATGATAAAGGCGAGGTGCAGACGAACCTCGGTTATCGTGTACAGTTCAATAACGCCATCGGTCCGTACAAAGGCGGTATCCGTTTCCATGCTTCTGTAAATCTCTCTATTCTGAAATTTTTGGGATTTGAACAAACCTTCAAAAATGCGTTGACTACTCTGCCTATGGGGGGTGGTAAAGGCGGTTCCGATTTCTCTCCGCGCGGTAAGAGCGATGCGGAAGTGATGCGTTTCTGCCAGGCTTTCATGCTTGAATTATGGCGCCATCTTGGTCCGGATATGGACGTGCCTGCCGGTGATATCGGTGTGGGTGGCCGTGAAGTGGGCTATATGTTCGGTATGTATAAGAAGCTGACGCGTGAGTTTACGGGAACTTTCACCGGTAAAGGGTTGGAATTCGGCGGCTCATTGATACGTCCTGAAGCAACAGGATTTGGCGGATTGTATTTTGTACATCAGATGTTGGAAACCAAAGGTGTCGATATTAAAGGTAAGACGGTTGCCATCTCCGGTTTCGGAAACGTGGCTTGGGGAGCAGCTACCAAAGCTACCCAGTTGGGGGCGAAAGTCATTACCATTTCAGGTCCCGACGGTTATATTTATGACCCGAACGGTATCAGTGGCGAAAAGATAGATTATATGTTGGAGCTTCGTGCATCGGGCAATGATATTGTAGCTCCGTATGCCGATGAATTCCCGGGTTCTACTTTTGTTCCGGGTAAACGTCCGTGGGAAGTGAAAGCCGATATCGCCTTGCCTTGCGCAACGCAGAATGAGCTGAATGGTGAAGACGCACAGCATCTGATTGATAATAAGGTGACTTGCGTAGGTGAAATCTCCAATATGGGATGTACGCCCGAAGCCATCGACCTATTTATCGAAAACAAGATTATGTATGCACCGGGTAAGGCTGTGAATGCGGGCGGTGTGGCTACCAGTGGTTTGGAAATGTCACAGAATGCTATGCATATCAGCTGGAGTGCAGCCGAAGTGGATGAAAAACTTCACGCCATTATGCACGGTATCCATACCCAGTGTGTGAAATACGGAACCGAACCTGACGGTTACATTAACTATGTGAAAGGCGCTAATATTGCCGGTTTCATGAAAGTAGCCCATGCCATGATGGGTCAGGGAATTATCTAAGGAAAAAACTTTGTTTAGTTGTATTTGTATTTGTGGTTTGTGCTGCCCCGGCCTGGAAGGTGTGGGCAGCATCTTTTTTAATGATGGGCGGTTAATGATTAATCACTATTTTTCTTACCTTTGCATTCCAGAATAATAATAACAAAGAGATGTTACAACCGGAATTGAAATTAAGACGTGATAAGATACGTGTTCTCATGGTGCAGCAGGGCATTGATGCTGCTCTTATCACCTGCAATGTAACTTAATCTATACGTACGGTCGCGTTGTCAGCGGATATTTATATTTGCCGTTGAATGCTCCTGCGCGTTTGTTCATAAAACGCCCTAATGATATCAAGGGCGAACATATCCATCCTATCCGTAAGCCGGAACAAATAACCGAATTGTTGAAGGAATGTGGTTTGCCTTTGCCTGCTAAGTTGATGCTGGAAGGTGATGAACTATCCTTTACGGAATATAATCGCTTTGGCTGCCTGTTTTCCGCTAACAGCCATGGTTGTGCCTTGCGGTACCGCGTTGATTCGTCAGGCTCGAAGTGTAAAAACTCCGATAGAAATTGAAATGTTCCGCCGTTCCGGAGCTGCCCACACAAAGGCGTACGAACAGATTCCCTCGGTTTATCAGCCGGGAATGACCGACCGTCAGCTATCCATTGAAATAGAACGGTTGATGCGTTTGGAGGGATGTTTGGGGATATTCCGCGTATTCGGACAGAGTATGGAGATTTTTATGGGAAGTCTTTTGGCCGGTGACAATGCGGCGGTTCCCTCTCCGTATGATTTTGCATTGGGCGGTAAAGGGCTCGATCCTTCCTTGCCGGGCGGTGTGAGTGGTACTCTCCTGCAAGCGGGACAGTGCTTTATGGTAGATATGGGTGGAAATTTCTATGGCTATATGGGTGATATGAGCCGTGTATTTTCCATAGGCAGGTTGCCGGAACAGGCATATACCGCGCATCAGACGTGTATAGAAATACAAGAGGAGATTGCGGCGATGGCAAAACCGGGAACTGTTTGTGAAGATATGTACAACAAAGCTATTGAAATAGTAACGAAAGCCGGTTTTGCGGATTACTTTATGGGAGTAGACCAAAAAGCGAAATTCATAGGTCATGGCATTGGTCTGGAAATAAATGAAATGCCCGTACTGGCGCCCCGTATGAAGCAGGAGTTGGAGCCGGGTATGGTCTTTGCTCTGGAACCCAAAATCGTTTTGCCCGGTATAGGTCCTGTCGGAATTGAAAACTCATGGGCTGTAACAACCGATGGTTTGGAGAAACTGACTTTGTGCAAAGAGGAAATCATAGAATTATGATAAACAATAAACAATAAGCGGTTAGCGATTAGTGATAAGTGATTAGCTGACAATTATGCCGTATGGCAATCACTAATCACTAATCACTTATCACTTATCATTAATCGCTAACGCTTATCACTCACTTCACCCTTCTGTTCAATTGGTTATTAGCCTTGGATGGTTTTGATTTACCGATTCTCTTTCCTGTAGGTTTGGCTTTATTGTTCCGATTGGGGGTGCGATTGTGTGTTTTTACTCACCTTCATAATATTCACATAGATAATAACGGGCGATAAAGTCCCAAATTTTTTCTGTAATACTTCTTTGCCGTTGGTAAATGGAAGCTGCACGTCAGGTAATATTCCTTTGAGCATACCGTACTTTATTAAGTCGAACGGGCAGGTTCCCGGACGGCAAAAGAGTTTGTAGCCTTCGGCAGCAGCGCGTTCGGCATTATACATCGGGTTGTGCCCTTCACAAAAATAGGCGGCTACATTATGGGCTATTAGCATGCCTTTGGCATTGGCGTATATTACGAATTCTTTCTTATACTCTAAGTCGGGGAGTAGAGCGGAAGGAGTATCTTCCCATCTCAGGACTTCAACAAAGAATTTGCAGAGTTCTTTATAGGTAGCAAAGTATAGTAAAGATTTGCCACCGCTGTATTCCAGGCAATGTTCAACATCCTTGCTCAATTTTGTTTCAGGAGTGATTTCCGGAAGAGGAGTGGAAGGCATATCTAACAAATCCGGTCCCATTACCCATAAAAATGAAGAGGGTTCTTCGTTGATAGGCGCTTCTTCAAATTCTTCATCCATCAGTTTATAAACTTCTTGAGCCAAATCCAGCAAGTCCTTATCATACGGATCTTGCAATGTGTATTCATCCGGTCCATAGAGTGCGAAGTGGGATTTTAATGTCCACAGTACAAATGCAATATCTTCCGGATTGATTTCATCGGGGATGTAGCTGTCGGATAACCGATAGAAAGGAAGATACGTATTATACAGCGCATAATATGATTCGGTGAATGTTTTCCAACCGCCGGTCTGGGCAATTACATCTTGAAAATACATACAGAGCGAGACCGTGGCGTCTTTTTGCACATAGTCGTTTTCCTTGAACAGAGGAGATTGTTGTACTAGCGGGAAGATACTCGCTGCAAATTTGAGATACCATTGGTCACCGGGTAGCACACGCGTGCGCTCATTGGCGCCCAACCATTGTTTCATGAGAATAGGAACTGGCTTCATTGTTTGTTTGCTTTTAATGTGTGAATAATATGTATGGGGTTATAATCTTTTCAGAGCCAGTTTGATAACCTGTTCTACCGGTGCATTGGCATCTTCCTTTAGAATGGCCATTACTACTTTTTGCGAAGGAGCTTGCGCGAATCCCAACATTGTGAGGGCGGCCACAGCTTCTTCTTGTACTTGCGCATTGGCGGCAGTAAAGGCAGGACCGGTTATATCGGCCGCTCCGGAAACCATTCCACCGGTCTTTATTTGTCTTTTAAGTCAACTATCACACGCTGGGCTGTTTTTAAACCGATTCCTTTCACCGTTTTCAGCAGATTGGCATTCTCTGTGCTGATAACATTTATCAATTCGGAGGGGGATAAGGCTGAAAGAATCATACGGGCCGTATTGCCACCGATACCTGATACGGAAATCAACAGCAGAAACAACTCACGTTCTTGCTTGTCTGCAAAACCATAAAGGATATATGCATCTTCACGGATAGCTTCATAAATATATAGTTTGCAGCTTTTTTTTCCTTGTATGGCGGCATATGTGTTCAAGGAGATATTTGCGGCATACCCCAAACCGTTACAGTCTATAATTGCGCTTGCCGGACTCAACTCGGCAATTTCACCTTTAATGTATTCTATCATATAATTATTATTCCTATTCTGCGAATGTAGGAATTATTATTGACTTTTAGTCTCTAAAAAAAGAAAAACTCTGTGAAACTTGAACTCTTCTATACTAAGATATAAATGAAAATGCTTACTTTTGCGCTCATAAAATAGAAAGTTGATAACTAAAATCGGTAAAAAGATGAAAAAAGTAAGAGCAGCCATCGTTGGTTATGGCAATATCGGACATTTTGTACTTGAGGCATTACAAGCGGCTCCTGATTTTGAAATAGCCGGAGTAGTACGTCGCGCGGGGGCGGAGAACCGTCCTGCGGAATTGAGTGAGTATTCCGTTGTGAAAGATATTAAAGAGCTGAAGGATGTGGATGTGGCCATCCTTTGTACTCCTACACGTAGCGTTGAGAAATATGCTAAAGAGATATTGGCGCTTGGAATTCACACGGTAGACAGTTTCGATATTCATACCGGCATTCCGGCATTACGTCGTACCCTGGATACTGAAGCGAAAGCTCATAACGCTGTTTCTATTATTTCTGCGGGTTGGGATCCGGGAAGCGATTCCGTTGTACGTACCTTGCTGGAAGCTATTGCGCCGAAGGGAATTACTTATACCAACTTCGGTCCGGGTATGAGTATGGGACATACGGTGGCGGTAAAAGCCATCGAAGGTGTAAAAGCTGCCCTCTCAATGACTATTCCTACCGGTACGGGTATACATCGCCGTATGGTCTACATCGAGCTGAACGACGGTTACGAATTTGAGAAAGTAGCTGCCGCTATCAAGGCCGATCCGTATTTTGTAAATGATGAGACGCATGTGAAACTTGTTCCGAGCGTAGACGCGTTGCTCGATATGGGACATGGTGTAAACCTGACCCGTAAAGGCGTTTCAGGAAAAACGCAGAACCAGTTGTTCGAATTCAATATGCGTATCAATAATCCTGCGCTTACCGCGCAAGTGCTGGTATGTGTGGCGCGTGCCGCAATGCGTCAGCAACCGGGTTGCTATACAATGGTTGAGATTCCGGTTATCGACCTTCTGCCGGGCGACCGCGAGGAGTGGATTGCACACTTGGTATAAGAATATAAAAAAACAGATGATGCGTTTATATGAAATGCACCATCTGTCAGTACTGAACACATCATTTGTTTGACCATAACAGACGATGTGTTTTTTTGTATCTTGTTATCAGAAGAAGAACCGGAGTATATCGTTAAAGTTTGCCCAGATTAGCAGGCCGAATAACAGGAACATTCCCACCATTTGTGCACGCTCCATAAACTTATCGCTGGGTTTGCGACGTGCTACAATCTCGTAGATGAGGAACAAAACATGTCCGCCGTCCAATGCCGGAATGGGCAGAATGTTCATGAAAGCGAGTATAATCGAAAGGAATGCCGTCATGTACCAGAACTGATACCAGTCCCATGTTGCAGGGAATATACTGCCGATTGTTCCGAAACCGCCAAGTTGCTTGGCGCCCTCTTTAGAGAAAAGATACTTCATCTGGCTGACATAACCTTTCAGCGTATTTACCCCCAAAGTAACTCCGGCAGGAATAGACGCGAAGAAACTATATTCTTTCTTGACAACAGGCAGCAGCTTGTTTGTCTGCAGGGATGCGGCGATGCCGATTTGATATAAAGAATCTGCGGTTAGCGTTACGGTATCCGCTACTCCGGCTCTGACGTAAGTCAGGGTGAGGAGACGGCCGGTACTGTCGTCAGCCGCTTTTTGCCGGTTCTGCATTTCTTCTTTAAAGTCGAAGTAAGCGATATTACGTCCGTCCAATTGCGTGATGCTGTCACCCGGTTGTAATCCGGCAAGTGCGGCAGGCTGTCCCGGCATAATACTGTCAATGACAAACGGGTAGCGGAATGAAGCGAAGCGAACACTGTCGGCAAGCAGGCGTTCCATCATATCTTCGGGAATGTATACGGATGCTTCCTGTCCGTCACGCAATACGGTAACCTGACGTGCATCGACGATGCTTGTCAGCATATCGCCTCCATAGCGTTCAAAAGGAACGCCGTCGGCGGAAACTAATATATCACCGTCACGGAAACCGATCGCTTTAGCCGTTTCGTTGAAGTCCATACCCAGCGGAGCTTTCTGCAAAGGTACATATTCGTCTCCCCAGGTGAAGAGTATCATGGAGTAGATGAACAACGCCAGCAGGAAATTGAACAATACACCGCCTACCATAATCAGCAGACGTTGCCATGCCGGTTTGGCATCGGAATTCCCACGGTTGTACAGGCTGTTTCATCTGTTCGGTATCCATGGATTCGTCTATCATACCTGCGATTTTGACATACCCGCCTAAAGGTAACCAACCGATGCCGTATTCTGTTTCACTGTTTTTCGGATTTAAACTTGAACAGAGTGAACCACGGGTCAAAGAATAAACAAAATTTTTCCACTCGTGTCTTAAATAAGCGGGCGAAGAGGAAGTGCCCGCCTTCATGGATTATTACGAGCAATGAAAGGCTCATTATAAGTTGCAGGGCACGAATCAAGAATGTTTCCATCTAATTATTTACTATTTTATTATTTACAATTTAATTTTTAACTATCAGTTCTTTGGCTATTCGTCTGGCTTCTGCGTCAGTTGCTACATAGTCTTCGTAAGTAGGTTTCTGTATAAAAGAGACGCGTGTCATTGTCTTCTCAATGACATCGCTCATGCCAAGGAACGATATTTCGTCCCGTAAGAAAGCGGCTACTACCACTTCATTGGCGGCATTGACGATACATGGCATATTTCCTGCGCGATGCAAGGCTTCGTATGCCAGCGCCAGATTACGGAAACGTTTCGTATCCGGTTGCTCGAAAGTCAGGTCTGTACATAGCTTGAAGTCCAGTCGGGGGAAAGACGCTTTCAGGCGTTCCGGATAAGAGAATGCGTATTGAATGGGCAGTCGCATATCCGGCATTCCCAACTGTGCTTTTACCGCTCCGTCCTCAAACTGTACCATCGAGTGAATGACGGATTGCGGATGTACCACTACTTCTATCTGGTCGGGGCGTACGCCGAACAGCCATTTTGCTTCAATCACTTCAAAGCCTTTGTTCATCATGGAAGCAGAGTCTATTGTGATTTTGGCTCCCATATCCCAATTGGGGTGTTTCAAAGCCTGTGCTTTGGTTACGGTGGCAAGCTGTTCCATTGTACAAGTGCGGAACGGACCGCCGGAGGCTGTCAGTATAACTTTCTCGATGGGATTGCCTACCTCTCCGGCTAAACACTGGAATACGGCGGAATGTTCGGAATCCACCGGTAGGATAGGAGTGCCGCTGAAACGCGCCAAGTCATTGATGAGTTCGCCTGCTACGACTAATGTTTCCTTGTTGGCAAGGGCTATCACTTTGCGCGCGCGAATGGCGTTCATGGTCGGCTTCAGTCCGGCATAGCCCACCATGGCGGTCAGTACCATGTCGATAGGAGCTTCCGCTACAATTTGGCATAAAGCTTCTTCACCGGCATACACTTTAATCGGCAGGTCGGCAAGCGCGTCTTTCAGTTGTTGATATTTCGTTTCGTTTGCTATTACCACTGCTTCGGGCTTGAACTTGCGAGCCTGGGCAATCAGATCATCTACCCGGTTATTAGCAGTCAGTACATAGGCTTCGTATTGGTCGGGATGTTCCTCTATGACCTGTAATGCCTGTGTACCGATAGAACCGGTAGAGCCAAGTATGGCAATTTGTTTCTTCATCAGCTTTATGATTTCAGATTTATAAATTATACCTTATATCTTACTTTATATTTTATTTCTCATTCTCAAAATACAATATAAAGTTCCGGATTCACCGCCCTTCCTTTGTGCCACAACTCGAAGTGCAGATGCGGTCCGGTTGTCAGTTGTCCGGTATTTCCTACCAGAGCAATGGCTTCTCCGCCTTTTACGGTATCGCCTTCACGTTTCAACAGAGAACCGCAATGCTTGTAGACAGATACAAAATCCTGATTATGCTGTACTTCTATCAAATAACCGGTTTCGGCCGTGTAGGTGCTCAGAATGACCGTTCCGTCCAGAGTAGCCAATACGCTTTCTCCCGGATTGGCGGCTATATCCGTTCCGAAGTGTTTCTTTTCGGCATTGAAGGGAGATGAAATCATACCGCGGGTGGGACGGTAGAATATCAGTCCGTCTACTTCGGGGCGTGAGGTGATACTTGTCAGGTTGTATTTTTCCGTTTCTTCGTACTGTTTACGGAATTCAGCCTCGCGTTGCGTACGTTCCATGAGTGAATCTTCCCGTACAGTCGTCAGCGAGTCAATGGAATGAATCGTATCGGCTTTTATTCTACCCTGGAAAATATCCTGAATATTCATTATGTACAGGTTTTGCCTGTCCACCAGTTGCTGGAGTGAATCCACACGCAAGGCGTTCTCTACGACCTGTGCGCGAATTTCACTGTTCATATATCCGGGCAGGTAATTGCGCAACGGAGTGAAAGCGACAATCAGAGAGGCGATAAGAAAGAGTACCGTCAGTACGGAAAGCAGTACGGAGATTCCGTTCAGTTTGGACACACGTAATGTGACAATATCCTCGAGGGTATTCTCGTTCGTAATGGTCAGCCTGTATTTGAACTTGATATTACTCCAGAAGGCTTTTCTTCTTTTTTTCTTCTTATTCGCTGTCACTTATAAACTTTTCTATTTATACTTTGAACCTTACACTTTACTGCCTTATTTACACCTCTTCCGTATCGTCCAAAGCGAGTAATCCTTCCGGTAAGTCTACCGTAATAACCTTATGCTTTTGGTCGATGTCCATAATAAAATCTTCCTGTGCCGGAATCAGCAATTCTTCTCCTTTATAATCTACCACGAACAAAGTGTTGATGGTAGAAGTATCTACATCCGTTACTTCACCCAGTTTGCCGTGATGCGCTTCTTCCACACGGAAACCTACGAAGAAATCCCAACTGAGTTCTCCCGGTCCGGCTTCTTCGGCATGTTTCACTGGAAAATAAACCTCAATGTTGGTAAACATCCGTGCGCGTTCCGCCGTATCTACTCCTTCGAGTTTGACGAGAGCCGTGGTGTCTGAGCGAAAACGGTATTCTTCGATAAAGAACGGTACGAATATCCCGTCCAGCAAGCAAATGAGATATTCAGCCTCTACACGGTCGAAAATATCATCCGTAAAGGTGAATGACAATTCTCCGTGAATGCCGTGAGGTTTGTTGAATATACCTATTTTATATACTTCTTCTTTTCGTATCATCTCGTTTTATCGCCTTATCACGTTTATATTCTCGTTATTCTCGCTCCGAGCGCATTCAGCCGTCCTTCTATGTTCTGATACCCCCGGTCTATCTGCTCGATGTTATGAATACGGCTGATACCGTCGGCGCTCATGGCGGCTATCAGCAAAGCGATGCCGGCACGGATATCCGGTGACGTCATATTACCGCCACGCAGTTTGAAGCCGTGATTATGTCCGATTACTACGGCACGGTGCGGGTCGCACAGAATGATTTGCGCTCCCATATCTATCAGTTTATCCACAAAGAAGAGGCGGCTCTCAAACATTTTCTGATGAATCAGCACACTGCCTTTTGCCTGTGTGGCGACTACCAGTAATACGCTCAGCAAGTCCGGTGTCAGGCCGGGCCAGGGAGCGTCGGCTATTGTCATGATAGAACCGTCGATAAAGGATTCTATCTGATAGGTGTCCTGTGCAGGTACATGGATATCATCACCCCGTTGTTCCATTTTGATACCCAAACGCCGGAAACTGTCGGGGATGATACCTAAGTTTTCGTGCGAAACGTTCTTGATGGTTAGCTCGCTTTTCGTCATGGCCGCCATACCGATGAAGCTTCCTACTTCAATCATGTCCGGAAGAATGGTATGGTCTGTTCCATGCAGTTCGTCTACCCCCTCGATGGTGAGCAGATTGGAAGCGATGCCTTCTATTTTTGCGCCCATACGGTTCAGCATCCGGCATAGCTGTTGTATGTAAGGTTCGCAGGCGGCATTGTAAATGGTTGTTTTACCTTTCGCCAGTACAGCCGTCATTACGATATTGGCGGTTCCCGTTACAGATGCTTCGTCCAGCAACATATAGCTTCCCTGCAACTGCCGGGCGGATATTTCGTAGACTTCCCGCCTTTCGTTGTAAACAAAGTCGGCTCCTAAATTCCGTATACCGATGAAATGTGTATCCAAACGGCGGCGTCCTATCTTGTCTCCGCCCGGTTTGGAAATCATAGCTTTGCCAAAGCGCGCCACCATTGGTCCTACGAGCATAACCGAACCGCGCAGGCTGGAGCATCTTTTCAGGAACTCGTCGCTCTCCAAATAGGCAAAATCAACATTGGCCGCTTGAAAGCTGTATGTATCGATGCCTTTTTTCGATACGTTCACTCCCATATCCCGCATCAGTTGAATCAGGTTATTCACGTCCAGAATATCCGGTATGTTGTGCACTGTCACCTCTTCGGCAGTGAGCAGCGTGGCGCAGATAATCTGCAACACCTCGTTCTTCGCTCCTTGAGGATAAATGTCACCGGAAAGGCTGTGTCCGCCTTCTATTACAAATGAGGCCATGGAAGTAGTGGTTAGTGATTAGCGGTTAGTGATTAGCGGTTAGTGATTAGTGATTAGTGATTAGTGGCGGAATGGTGATGTCGTATGGCGTTAAACGCTAATCGCTAATCACTAATCACTAACCACTAATCGCTTTATTTAGTATTTTCTTTTATTATTTCTATTGTTATTCCTGTTGTTCTGATTATTCATTTTCGGACGATAATTCTGCTCGATCCGTTCAGACATAAGGCGGAGAAGGCTATCGGTCATTTGCAGTTTGCCGTCGGACAGTTCTGCAAGGTCGTCCGCTATTTTGCGGTCGTCGATAGTATCCTTATTCCAGGACATATAGTCTTTCTTCATGTGGTTGCATATCAGTGCAACGAGATTTTGTTTCTCGTCTCCTTCGGGGAAGTCGATGGCTTTCTTAATCAGTACTTCCAAAGTACGGCCGTAGTGGCGGTAACGTATTTTGGTACTGGGATAAGGGACTGTTTCCGGTTTGGTTTTCAAATTATCTTTGCGGATAATTTCGTATGGATAATCAATGTCCAGCTTGAAGTCGGACATGATGGCAAGATGGTCCCAAAGTTTATGCTTGAAATCGGGTACATCACGCAAGTGGGGAAACATATTTCCCATGATGTTGATAATCGTGTTTGCACAACGTTGACGTTCGGAGCGGTCTTCGATTGTCAATGCATGGTCTACCATGTTTTGGATACTGCGTCCGTATTCGGGCAAAGGCATCCGCTTTTGTTGAGTATTATATTGCATAATCTTTTAGTAATTAACGATTAATGATTAGTGATTAA
>ENA-OQAB01000249-OQAB01000249.1-human-gut-metagenome-genome-assembly--contig:-NODE-249-length-30895-cov-6.249350_pt1 | contig 30895 bp, 37 predicted proteins | sample MGYA00242490_ERZ504517 | MGnify/ENA primary metagenome ERZ504517 (study PRJEB26092, sample SAMD00036298) | human gut metagenome | host: Homo sapiens | study: EMG produced TPA metagenomics assembly of...
CGTATAACATATTTAATTGGTTTAGAAGATTGGTGTTATCAGTAAATATGCGAAAGCAACGCATTGATACCGTCCGTTTAAAATTGCTGAAGATTGCTGCAAAAGTAGTTCATTCAGCAGGATATATTACATTCAAACTGTGCAGCAGTTGCCCCTATAAGAATGAATTCTATGAGACACTTTCAAATATCGACAAGCTGAATGTACAGCTGGAATAGCAACTATTAACGAACATTGACAGCTTAACAACTGCGCTGAATTCTGCCACAGGGATTTTATACCCTTTTGACGGGTTAATTGAGTGATGTTATGGCTGCATGGATCAATTTTCAGATTCATGGTACTGTTATCAATTCAGATACTGTTCCGTGAATAATTTAGGTTATATTAATACCTGATATAAAAATAAAATGAAAACCAAGAGGTAGAAATGGGTATGACATACGAAGAAGTATTTTCACAGGTAAAGAAAATTTTTATGGAGGCAGATGTAAGCGGGGAAAAGGAGCATGTGGCATTCCAGTTTAATATTGCAGGTGAAGGAGAAGGCGCTTTTTATGCTGAGGTAAAGGAAGGCGTACTTTATGTAGAGCCCTACGAATACTATGACAGAGATGCCATTTTTACCTGCAGCGCAGAGACGCTTTTTAAGCTGGCAGGCGGAAAGCTGGACCTAATCTTTGCTTTTACCACAGGAAAACTGAGGGTTGAAGGAAATCTGGAAAAAGCCATGAAGCTGCAAAGCTTTGTGAAGAAAAATAAATAGAATAAAATTAAAAGCAGTCGGCAGGAGCATCCGGATTCAGGCTCCTGCCGGCTGTTTTAGACTTATTTTGCCTCTGCTGTAAACTGTTTATCAAATTCAGGGTTGAAGAAATAGAAGTTTTTGCTGTCCAGGCTGTCCTTTATCTTTTCCAGAGCTTCACCGAACCGCTGGAAATGGACGATTTCCCTGGCACGCAGAAATCGAAGTGGATCCAGTACATCCGGATCATCAATAATGCGGATAAGGTTTTCGTAGGTGCTCCGGGCTTTCTGTTCTGCAGCCAGGTTTTCATGAAGGTCTGTGATGGCGTCTCCCTTAGACTGGAATTCACAGGTATTGTAGGGAATGCCTGCGGCAGCCGCAGGCCACAGTCCGGTGGCATGATCAATATAATAAGCATCAAATCCGGCTGTCTTTGCCTGTTCTGCCGTCAGGTCTTTGGTAAGCTGAAATACCATAGCGCAGATGATTTCCAGATGAGCCAGTTCTTCTGTGCCGATATCCGTTAAAAGTCCCGCTGCTTCTCTGCATGGCATGGTGTAGCGTTGGGAAAGATAACGCATGGAAGCAGCTAATTCACCGTCCGGACCGCCAAACTGACTGATGATCAGAGATGCGGTTTTGGGACAGGTCTTTTTTATATTGACAGGATACTGGAGACGCTTTTCATAGATCCACATCAGAGAACACCTCCTTCACGATCCCAGGGCAGAGGCCCGTCGGTCCAGGTAAAATGTTTCTGTCCGGGGTAGTCGGTACAGAAGCCGGACTGATTGTTTGTATCAGGGCAGACACAGTCTCTGGTAAGGGGTTCAAATTCCCTGGCAAATTGTTCGAGAAGGTTTTTCCGTCTGGTATTTGCCTGCATAAAGGCTTCAAGTGCAGGCATATCCAGAGGATGGGTATCAAGGTATAGGTTTAGATCATCGGCAGTAAAGCTGATTTCCTGAAGTTCCTTTAACATGGCTTTACGGTCAGACATGAGCGTTTCCTCCTTCCTTAAAAAACGGGAGCACGAGGCTCGGAAAGATACTCCCCTGCTTCAGTCCCACAGCCGGAGAAAGGGGCGTTTCCCAGGGCTGGGTAGGAACTGCAGCGATTGCAAGCGTCAGCTTTTCGCCGGGAAACGGGGAATTTCTTTCGTATCCGCAGACAGCAGCGTAAGGAGCGGTTTCGTCTCGATACAGGTTCATTTAAATAGTACCTCTCTTTCTGAACATGTGGATCGGGGCTTTCAAGATCCTAAAACCTGCCTGAAAACCCCGGCGCCGGAAACCGGGCGCTGATCTTAGTATGTCCCGGTTTCATAAGGCTCCCTTTGGGAATGAACGGAAGAAAAGGAATTTGCCGCGTCTATTCTATTTCCCGCCGTCAATAATAAATTAAGAGGAAGAGTTAGTTTTGTGCTTCAGAAACAGAAAATGCCTTCCGTTTTGTGCGGAGAGTATAACATATCCGATTTTCGGCTGTCTGGAAAATAAAGGGAAATCATGGTATACTAAAGAAGTGTAAAAAACAGGAAAAGGAGATACAGGTATGACGTACGAGGAAGTATTTACACAGATTAAAAGTATTTTTATGGAGGCAGATGTAAGCGGGGAAAAGGAGCATGTGGCATTCCAGTTTAATGTCACAGGAGAAGGGGAAGGAGCATTTTACGCAGAAGTAAAAGAGGGTACTCTCTGTGTGGAACCCTATGAATATTATGACAGGGACGCAGTGTTTACCTGTACTGCAGATACGCTTTTTAAGCTGGCCAGTGGAAAACTTGATCCGATTTTTGCCTTTACCACAGGAAAATTGAGAGTTGAGGGAAATCTGGAAAAAGCAATGAAACTGCAGAATTTTGTAAAAAAGTGATATGCTCCAGATAGGAGCCGGAGTAAAGGTGGTTTTTGACACTACCTGCAAAACAGGAGGGAATATATTATGATAACCAGAAAAGAAGCGGATTCCATAGGCACAATGGAGGTGCCCATGAAGGCGTATTATGGAGTACAGACATTACGCGCGAAGAAGAATTTTCACATTACAGGACGGCCGCTGCATCCGGAATTTATAAAAAATCTGGTGAGAATAAAAAAGGCCGCGGCTTATACCAATATGACGGCCCATATACTGGACGAGAAGATTGGAAATGCCATTGTAAAGGCCTGTGATGAGATCATAGAGGGAAAGCTCCATTCTCAGTTTATTGTAGACGCCATTCAGGGAGGCGCAGGCACCTCGGCCAATATGAATGCTAACGAGGTCATAGCCAACCGGGCGATTGAGATCCTGGGCGGTGAAAAGGGGGATTATACGATTGTTCATCCCAATGACCATGTAAATATGGCCCAGTCTACCAATGATGTGATCCCCAGTGCAGGAAAGCTTACGATCCTGGCGCTGCTTCCGGGCCTTTTGGAACAGCTGGAACGGCTGCACAAGGCTCTGAGGGACAAATCCATTGAATTTGACGATGTGGTAAAGATGGGACGGACCCAGCTTCAGGATGCGGTGCCGATCCGCCTGGGGCAGTCCTTTGAAGCCTATGCGGCAGTGATCGAGAGAGATATCCGGCGGATACGCTCCCTGGATTCAGAGATTAAGGTGTTGAATATCGGAGCTACTGCGGTGGGAACGGCGATCAATGTAAACCCGGTGTACTTATTTCACATTATCCGAAATGTAAACCTCGTCTGTGGCACAGACTGCAGCCAGGCAGAGGATCTGTTTGACGCCACCCAGAATCTGGACGGCTTTGTACATACCTCTGCGGCTCTCAGAGTCTGTGCGGTAAATCTGTCTAAGATCTGCAATGATCTGCGTCTGCTCTCCAGCGGCCCCAAAGCAGGACTGGGAGAGATCAATCTGCCCCCGAAGCAGAACGGCTCTTCCATTATGCCGGGAAAGATCAATCCGGTTATCCCGGAGGTGGTTTCCCAGGTTGCCTACAATGTGATCGGAAATGACGTAACCGTTACTATGGCTGCAGAGGCAGGACAGCTGGAACTAAATGCTTTTGAGCCGGTGATTTTCTATAAGATTTTTGAGTCGATCGATACCTTAAGAGGGGCGGTGGAGACGCTGATCGATAACTGTATTCTCGGTATTACGGCGAACAGAGAGCGCTGCCGTGCTCTGGTAGAGTCCAGCGCGGCTTTGGCTACAGCCCTTTGTCCGGCTCTGGGATATAAAAAATCGGCCGAAATTGCAAAAAAATGCAATCGAACCGGGATTCCGGTGCGCCAGATCGTACTTGAGGAGGGACTGCTGCCGGAAGAAGAACTGGATCGTTATTTAAGTCTGGTGGATATGACCCAGGCGGGCCATCCGGTGGATTACAAATTATAAAACTGCTTAAACAGCAAAAGACCAGGTACTGGGGATACCTGGTCTTTTCTATGTGTATAAAGGGGGGGATAAAATGTGTGAAAGGGGGAGGACCCTTTCGGTTTTGTTTACAGTTAGGATTATAGTATATTGGGGTAAGGATTTCCATTGTGAAATGAAAAAGAAATATTGCAAAATGCACAAACTCTGATAAACTGATAGATAACGAAAAATGTGCGGCCGAAGGAAGGGACGGACAGAAAAAGTCAGGAGGAAATGAGGTGTACCAGGAGGTCAGTTTTAAGACAGAGCAGGTGATCTATGCCCATACCCGCAGTGATGAGGCGGACATGGAGTATAAGATGCACTGCCATAACAGCTATGAGATTTATTATATGATAACCGGGAATGTGGAGTATCTGCTGGAAGGGCGGTCCTATTGTCCCCGTCCGGGAAGCCTTTTAGTGATCGCACCCGGCTGTTTTCATGGTCTGAGAGTGCTGGATGGAAATGAATATGACCGGATCCGGGTTCATTTTACAGAGGATCTTTTAAATGGAAAGGAGCGGGAGCTTCTGTTAAAGCCCTTTGGAACGGGATGGGGCTGTCTTGAAGAGCAGTTCCCCATTGAATGGTATTTTCATGCAATCGAAGAGTGCGGTACTTACGGGAAGGAGCTGCAGAATATTGCAATTCGCACACGGATCCTGTCGCTTTTGGCGGGTATTTCTGCAATATACGTCCGAAGTGCGGGACGCGTTCATGGAGCAGAGGGACAGGCCCAGGAGATAATCCGGTATATTAACAGCCATCTGAGGGATACGCTGACGGTAGAGGGGCTGGCAGAGCAGTTTTTTATGAGCCGAAATCATCTGACCTCCATATTCCGCCAGGCAACAGGAACTACGGTAGCCCGTTATATTCTTTATAAGCGCATGACTATTGCAAGAAAAGAACTGGCAATGGGGACTCCGGCGGCTGAGGCTGCATCCAGAGCCGGCTTTGGAGATTATTCCAGCTTTTTCAGAGCCTATCGGAAGATGTTCGGCTGCGCTCCTACCGATAAGACGGCGATGGAACTTCCCGATATGGATAAGAGCGGAGATTTTTAGGCAGTTTCCTAATGGGGCCTTTATGCCGTCTTTATACAATCTTTATACCAGCGTTTTTACTTTTAACACAATCTTTTTGAATGATGTGGCATAATTAGCAATTACAGAGACAATATAAAGACCGTATAAAGAGACGGTTTTTATGGTGTCCGTTAACCGGAGGGATATTATGATGAATGTTCAGGGCAGAAAAAAACATATGACGTCCGCTCAGATCATTATTTTCGGTTTTATGGTAGTGATCTTTATGGGAGCACTGCTCCTTATGCTTCCCATATCAACCAAAGGACCAGGGGGAGCGCCCTTTTTAGACGCGCTGTTTACCTCTACATCTGCCGTATGTGTTACAGGGCTGATCGTACATGATACTGCGACCTACTGGACGGAATTTGGCCAGTTTGTGATCATTTCGCTGATTCAGGTCGGCGGTATGGGCGTAGTGACTGTGGCTGTGGCCGTGGCTATGGTGTCTGGAAAAAAAAATCGGCCTGAGGGAACGAAGTACCATGCAGGATGCTATTTCTGCACCCAAGGTAGGAGGGATCGTCCGTTTTACGGGCTTTATCCTCAAAGGTACGTTTATCGTTGAGCTGACGGGCGCTGTCTTGATGGCGCCGCAGTTTATTAAGGATTTCGGCTTTGTTAAGGGAATCTGGTATGCAGTATTCCACTCGATTTCCGCATTCTGCAACGCAGGTTTTGACCTTATGGGCGTAAGAGAACCCTTTTCCTCTCTGACCCATTATGTGGGCCATCCGGTCATCAATTTTGCCATTATGATGCTGATTGTAGTGGGCGGTCTGGGCTTTCTCACATGGGAGGATATATGGACCAACCGGCGGTGCTGGAGAAAATACAGGATGCAGAGCAAGGTGATTCTCACCACAACGGCTCTTTTGATCCTGATCCCGGCAGTGATTTTTTATTTTCTTGAATTTAACGGGCCTGAGTGGCAGGGATGGGGCGCGCGTATCTGGGCTTCTTTATTCCAGTCTGTAACGCCCAGGACTGCGGGATTTAACACGGTGGATCTGACAGCCATGAGCGAGCCGGGACAGCTTCTTACAGCGATTTTGATGCTCATAGGAGGTTCGCCGGGGTCTACGGCAGGCGGTATGAAAACGACTACTCTGGCAGTGCTTTTGCTGTCCGGCTGGGCAGTATTTTACCGCAAGGAGGATACGCAGTGCTACGGGCGGCGTATTTCAGAGGAAACCGTGCGTTATGCGGCGGTTGTAATGATGATGTATATCACACTCTGTATCGGAGGCGCGCTTGCTATCAGTTATCTGGAAGGCCTTCCTATCTTAACCTGTATTTACGAAACAGCCTCTGCCATTGCTACGGTAGGATTGACCCTTGGCATTACGCCGGAGCTGGGAACGACATCACGGATCATACTGATCCTTTTAATGTATTGCGGAAGAGTAGGCGGACTGACACTGGTCTATGCGGCTATTTCCGGAGTGAAGCCTCATGTTTCAAGGTTGCCCCAGGAAAAGATTACTGTGGGATAAAAGAAAGGGAAATGACTTATGAAATCAATTTTACTTATTGGACTGGGCCGTTTCGGCCGTCATGTGGCAGAAAAATTATACGAGCTGGATCATCAGGTTATGGCGGTAGATAAGCAGGAGGACCGCGTGGAGGCGGTTATGTCATATGTAACCAATGCCCAGATCGGAGACAGCACCAATATGGAGTTTTTGGAAACACTTGGCGTAAGCAATTTTGATGTGTGCATTGTCGCCATTGCCAGCGACTTCCAGAGCTCTCTGGAGACAACGGCTTATTTAAAGGATCTGGGGGCCAAGATGGTGGTTTCCCGTGCTTCCAGAGATGTACACGCCCGGTTCCTGCTGCGGAATGGTGCAGATGAGATCGTCTACCCAGAAAAGCAGGTGGCAAACTGGACAGCTATCCGCTACAGCTCAGAGCATATATTTGACTATGTGCAGCTCAGTGACACTCACGCTATTTTTGAGATTGAAATGCCTCAGAACTGGGTGGGAAAGACCATCGGACAGGTAGACATACGAAAGAAGTTCAATATCAATATCATGGCTCTGAAGCGGGATGGAAAGCTGGATATGGCGATCCGGCCAGATACCATGCTTACCGATGATGCGACCATGCTGGTTCTGGGTGAGAGCCGTGATATCCAGAAATGTTTTAAGATATGAAACCATTTTCCCGTAGAACACACAGCATTATAAGAGATGGGGGACGGGCTGCGGGAATTCTGATCGCGGCTACGCTGGTGGGACTCCTTTTTTCAGGGCTTAAGATCCCGGAGGCGAATATTATCGCCGTGTACATCCTGGGTGTGCTGATTATATCTATTATTACAAGCAGCTGGATGTACAGTTTTCTGGCCTCTGTGATCAGCGTACTGGCCTTTAATTTTTTGTTTACAATCCCGCGTTTTACCCTGCGGGCCTATGACCCCAGCTATCCGGTGACCTTTGGCATCATGTTTCTGGTAGCCCTTATTACCGGTTCTCTGGCCTCCCGGATGAAGGAATATGCCAGGGAGTCCGCCCAGGCGGCCATGCAGATTGAAAAGGAGCAGCTTCGGGCTGACCTTCTTCGGTCCATTTCCCATGATCTGCGCACTCCTCTTACCTCTATTTCCGGAAATGCCAGCAACCTGCTTTCCAATGAAAATGAATTCAGCCAAGAGACGCGGATGCAGATCTATGGGGACATTTATGATGATTCCATGTGGCTGATCAAGCTGGTGGAAAATCTGCTGTCTGTCACACGGATTGAGGACGGACGGATGGATCTTCGGATGTCTGCAGAGCTTATGGATGAGGTCATTGCCGAGGCGATGCGCCATACGGATCGGAACCGGGACGGACGGAAGATCGAGGTAAGCAGTGATGAGGAGTTTATTTTGGGAAAGATGGATGCCAGGCTGATTGTCCAGGTAGTGATCAATCTGGTGGACAATGCTGTAAAATATACGCCTGAGGGAGCCCAAATCCGGATCCATACAGGAAAAAAAGGACGGTATGGTGGTGGTGTCGGTCAGCGATACAGGTCCTGGAATACCGGATGAACAGAAATCAAAAGTATTTGATATGTTTTATACAGGAACAAACCGGGCGGCGGACGGACGCAGGAGCCTGGGACTGGGGCTGGGACTGTGCAGATCCATTATCCGGGCGCACGGGGGAGAAATATGGGTATCAGACAATAAGCCCCAGGGGGCTGTATTTACATTTACACTGCCTGCAGAGGAGGTAACACTGCATGAATAAACCATTAATTTTAGTGGTCGAGGATGACGCTCCGGTGCGCAATTTGATCACTACCACATTAAAAGCAAACGATTACCGGTTCCAGACAGCAGCAAACGGAGAAGCGGGAGTTCTGGCAACCGCTTCCCAGAATCCCGATATTATCCTGCTGGATCTGGGACTGCCTGATATGGACGGCATGGAGGTCATTAAAAGGGTACGCAGCTGGTCGAATGTTCCCATTATTGTGATCAGTGCCAGAAGCGAGGATACGGATAAGATCGACGCTCTGGATGCGGGGGCAGATGATTATCTGACGAAGCCCTTTTCCGTTGAGGAGCTTCTTGCCAGACTGCGCGTCACCCAGAGGCGTCTGGCAGTTATGAACGGCGACGGGGCGGGAAGAGAATCCGTATTTACAAACGGAAGGCTGCGGATCGACTATGGAGCAGGCTGCGCTTATCTGGGAGAGAAGGAAATGCACTTAACGCCGATCGAGTATAAGCTGCTCTGCCTCATGGCCCAGAACGTGGGAAAGGTCCTGACCCATACTTATATCACGCAGAAGGTATGGGGAAGCAGCTGGGATAATGATATCGCCTCCCTGCGGGTATTTATGGCAACTCTGCGTAAAAAGCTGGAGAGCGAGCCCGATTCCCCCCAGTATATCCAGACCCATATCGGAGTGGGGTATCGGATGATGAAGGTGGAATAAAGCTGCGCACCGGACTTCAGGATACGCCGGAGGCGGTGCAAAATGCAGAGACGAGAAGGAGTTTTTTCTTGACATTCTCCTGAAATGCACTAATATTGTAAGTGTTTACATTTTATAGTATGAAAGAGAATGACAAGGGAGAACACAGTATGACAAAGGATATGACGACCGGAAAAATAATGCCCATGCTGGTGCAGTTCACAGTTCCGCTTGTGCTGGGGAATTTATTCCAGCTGACATACAATGCGGTGGACAGTATCATCGTGGGCCATTTTGTTGGAAAAGAGGCACTGGCGGCTGTGGGAATCTGCAATCCCATTACCACTCTGATGATCCTTTTTCTCAACGGACTGTGCATGGGAGCAGCCATCCTTATGGGAACGCAGTACGGAGCCAGGGATTATGATACGCTTCACCGGCAGATCAGTACAACCATGATATCGGGAATGGTATTTTCCATCATTCTGACCCTGATCTGTGTTATATTTGCAGAACCGATCCTCATGCTCATGCAGGTTGATCCGTCGATCATGCAGATGACAAAGGAGTATCTGCGGATCATTTTCTGGGGTCTGATGTTTACCTTTTTATATAACTTTTTTTCCAGTACTTTAAGGGCTCTGGGGGACAGCAATACGCCCCTTTATTTTTTGATTATCAGTGCAGTATTTAAACATTTTCGGCGATCTGTTTTTTGGTAGTCGTATTAATGGGCCGGAATGCAAACGGCTGCGCCATTGCCACTGTAATCAGCGAGGCTCTTTGCTGCCTGTTTTGTATGATTTATATACAAAAGAAGGTACCAATGCTGCGGCTGGGGAAAAAATGGCTGGTGTTTGACCGGAAGCTGCTGAAGCGCACGATTTCCTATGGATGGGCTTCCGCCATGCAGCAGGCTACCGTTCAGCTGGGAAAGCTGGGAAATACAGGCTATTGTAAATACCATGGGCGTATCGGTGGCAGCTGCTTTTGCAGTCGTAAACCGGATCGATGATTTCGCCTATACGCCGGAGCAGAATATCGCCCACGCTATGACCGCTCTTATGGCCCAGAATAAAGGCGCAAGAAAGAAGGAACGTATGAGGGAAGGCTTCCGCTGCGGAATGAAGCTGGAGCTGATTTACGGCGTGGCTGTGTTTGCCGTCTGCTTTCTCTTTGCACGGCCCTTGATGCTGCTCTTTGTAAAGGATGAGGAGGTCATCCGCCATGGAGTAAGCTATCTCCATCTGATCGCAGCCATGTATCTGCTTCCCGCAGCTACTAACGGTATCCAGGGCTATTTCAGAGGGATTGGCGATTTGAAGATTACCCTCATCAGCAGCTTTATCAATATGGGTGTGCGGGTACTGGCAGCACTGCCGCTGGTATTCCTGATGGGAATGGGAATTGAGGCCCTTCCTCTGGCCTATATGGCAGGCTGGATCGGAATGCTGATCGCAGAGGTTCCGCTGCTGGTGCGGACTTACCGGAAGGGAATGGATGGGAATTGATACTTGATTTTTGGATGGAAATCATGTATGATATAAAACAGGCTGTGAGAGAAAATGCAGCCTGTCTTGTCTTTTGGCTTTGAGGCTGAGAGATGAGTGGAGTTGTTTCCGTAGCTCAGTTGGATAGAGCGACCGCTTCCTAAGGGCTTGTTGGAGCAATCGCCCAACACTGAAAATTTTATATACGTCCATGTACCTCAGTAGGATAGAGGGTTCGCCTCCTAAGGTAGAACCATGGCGGAACCCTTTTGAAGAAAAAGGGTAGCGTTTGAGGGTCACTTAAGGAAGCGAAATCTGAAAAATCAGAAGAGATAGGAAAGAGATAATTCATCACGAAAGTGTTAGAGTTATAAATGATGGCAGCCGGAGCCAAAGGGTCGAAAAAGCCCGGAAATACGGCATTTGTCTCCTTAGTTAAATGGATATAACGGGGTCCTCCTAAGACTCTATTGTAGGTTCGATTCCTATAGGAGACGCTCATTTTAAGCAGTAATGATTGAAAAAGTCATTGCTGCTTTTTTTGTATCTTGGGTGGAAATTTCCACCCGGAATTGAAAAAACAGAAGGATTTCATCCACCCAAAATAAGATTTTGCCACCCATTTGAAAATTATGATTTTCCACCCGGATGTGTGGCATATGGTGTAGGGAAGAAAAAGGGTTGTCAATGGATGCAAATTTGGTTTTCTTGTCTGTACGATTCAGACCTGAGAAAGATAGATGCTCAGATTAGATGTAACAAGTCTAGTTTGGGCATTTTTTCGTCCAGAAGAAAAGGAGGATTACATGGAAGTACGAAAAGAAGATCAAAGAGATCCAGATGAGAAAGTCGTTGAGATAGAGATTGAACGGCTCAGGGACTTTAAAAATCATCCATTCAAGGTACAGGCAGACAGTCAGATGAAAGAGTTACAGGAATCCATCAAGAAATATGGGATTCTTAATCCTCTGATTGTGAGACCGAGGCCGGAAGGATTTTATGAAATCATTTCAGGTCACAGAAGGAAGTATGCAGCACAGCAACTGAAATATACGAAGGTTCCGGTCATTATTAGATACATGCTTGAAGAGGATGCCATTATTTCAATGGTAGATGCCAATTTACAGAGGGAGCGGATCTCACCGAGCGAAAAAGCATTTGCTTATAAGATGAAATATGATGTGCTCAAGAGAAAGGCCGGCAGAAGAAAATGTAGCCAGGTTGACTATCTGACCGGAAAAAAGAGTGTGGAGGTCATAAGCGAAGAATGTGGGGACAGTCCCAAGCAGGTACAGAGATATTTAAAACTTACCAAACTGATTCCAGAGCTGCTTGAAAAAGTGGATGACGAAATAATGGGATTTACGATAGCTGTGGAACTGGCATCATTAACTGAAAAAATCAGAAGACTGTACTGGATGCAATGGAAAGTACATTGGGAACTCCTAATCTGTCCCAGGCAATCAGAATCAAAAAATTACAGGAAAACGGGGTCTTTAGTAAGGAAAAGATAGAGGAGCTTTTAAGTGAGATCAAGCAGAAAGACATTGACCGGGTGGTTTTTAAAAATGAGCAGTTATACAGGTATTTCCCATCCTATTACACTGCTGAACAGATGAAAAGAGAAATACTGACACTATTAAAAATCAATATGACATTTGAATAACGGGAGGAAAAACATATGTGTAGAGTAATTGCAGTATCTAATCAAAAAGGTGGAGTTGGTAAAACGGTATCATGTGTGAATCTTGGAATAGGGCTGGCACAGGAAGGGAAAAAGGTGTTGCTGATCGATGCTGATCCACAGGGCAGCCTTACTATCAGCTTAGGATATGAGGAACCGGATGAGATGGAGTATTCACTGGCTACATTGATGCTGAATGTTGTGAATGATGAAAAACTGAATATGGAAAAAACAATCCTGCATCACGGAGAGGGTGTGGATCTGATCCCAGCCAACATTGAATTATCAGCTATCGAGGTATCTTTGGTAAATGCTATGAGCAGGGAACTGATTCTCAGATCACTGGTTGATAAGCTGCGAGAGTTTTATGATTTCATCCTTATAGACTGTATGCCGTCGCTGGGAATGATGACAATCAACGCATTAGCATGTGCAGATTCAGTGCTGATTCCGGTACAGGCGGCTTATCTTCCAGTCAAAGGGTTACAACAGCTGATCAAGACTATTGGCAGGGTGAAAAAACAGCTGAATCCAAAGCTCAAGGTAGAGGGAATTTTGTTGACAATGGTAGATTACAGGACAAATTATGCAAGGGATATTTCACTGATGGTGTACGATACATATTCTGCATCCATCAAGGTATTTGGTTCTGAAATTCCGATGTCAGTCAGAGCTGCGGAAGTCAGTGTGGAAGGAAAAAGTATCTATTCCTATGATCCAAAAGGAAAAGTAGCATGTGCATACAAGAGCTTAACCGAAGAAGTTTTGAAGGAGGATAGATGATGACAAACAGAGTTGCTGGAAAAATTAAATTACAGTCCGTAGATGAATTATTGGGAGTACCGGAGATTTCAGGTACTCAGGAAATAGAAATTGCAAGAATCCATGAGTTTCCAAATCATCCATTTAAGGTTCTGGATGATGAAAGAATGGATTTGCTGGTAGACAGTATCCGGGAAAATGGCATTCTGAATCCAGTGATTGTAAGACCTGATCAGAATGGTGATTATGAAATGATTTCCGGCCATCGCAGATTACATGCGGCTGGAATTGCTGGACTTCAAAAGATACCTGCTATTGTAAAGGAAATGTCCGATGATGAAGCCATTATAAAAATGGTGGATGCCAATATTCAGAGGGAAGAAATTCTTCCAAGCGAGAGAGCATTTAGCTTGAAGATGAAGATGGATGCAATGAGGAGACAAGGCAGTAGATCAGATTTAACTTCTGGCAATGATTGCCAGAAGTGGTCCTCTGATGAAATTGGAGAAACTGTTGGATTGAAAGGAAGGCAGGTGAGAAATTATATTAGACTGACCTATTTGATACCAGAGATTCTTGATATGGTAGATCAGAAAAAAATACAATTTGTATCAGCAGTAGATTTATCTTATTTAGAAGAACAGATACAAAAGTGGGTTTTTGAATATATCAAAGATAATGGATTTATCAAAACAGTTCAGATAACTGCTTTAAAAAATTATCCCAATATATCTAATGCAAACCAGATGAGTGTAATTTCAATAATGAACGATGCACTTCCAAAGAAGAACACAGAAGCTAAGGTATCATTTTCAGAAAAGAAGCTGGATAAATATTTTCCATCTCACTATTCAGCAAAGGATAGGGAAACCGTGATTATACAATTATTGGAACAGTGGAGTGAAGCACAGAAAGCAATTCAATAAAGAGAACAGGATTCCAGAAGTGTAAAAATAGCACTTCTGGAACAGGAGGAAAGATAAATGGAAGATAGAATAAAGCTCTCTTATTTTTATGGAAGGGAAGCGGATCAATATTCGTTTTATAGAATACCAAAATTGCTATTTACTGAAGAATATTTCAAGAAGATATCCGTGGAGGCAAAAGTGTTATATGGTCTTATGCTGGATCGTATGTCATTATCCATGAAAAATCAGTGGTTTGACACAGAAGGACGTGCCTACATATATTATTCGCTGGAGGATATCATGGATGCTATGGGATGTAGTAATAAAAAAGCCATTTCCATAATGAAAGAACTGGATATAGAATCTGGAATTGGACTCATTGAAAAGAAGCGCCAGGGACAGGGAAAACCAACCATGATCTATCTGAAACAGTTTATGATCCAGGATGCTCAGAAGTGTAATAATTACATTTCTGGAGAAAAATCAGCAATTTCAGAAGTGAAGAATTTACATGTCTTGAAGTGTAAAAATGTCATGTCCAGAAGTGAAGAAATTACACATCCAGAAGTGAAAAAATTACACACTAATAAGAATAATATAAATAATACTGAGTTAAGTAATACTGAATCTAATCATATCATATCGGGAAATGATGGGATGGGATTCGATATGGAAGCATACACGGAAATAATCAAAGAGAATATTGAACTGGACATTCTCTTAGAGCGGTACCCTTATGACAGGGAACTGCTGATAGGTATCTTTGATCTGATTCTGGAAACTGTTCTTTGTAAGAATAAGTCTATCATTGTTGCATCTAGCGAATATCCGGCGGAACTGGTCAGAAGTAAATTTTTGAAACTGAATATGTTCCACGTAGAATATGCGATGGACTGTATGAGAAAGAATACCTCAAAAATACATAATATCAAAAAATATCTGCTGGCGGCACTGTTTAATGCACCGAGTACCATCAGCGGTTATTATCAGGCAGAAGTAAATCATGACCTACCGCAGTACGCCGCAAATGATAAATAATAATTGGCTGTTTGATCAGCATCTGGGAAATAAGTCAGAAAAGAGGAGGATGCATAAAATGTTAAAAATATTTACAAAATTGATTGTATTGCCAGTGATGGTGATTTTGATTGCTTTATCTTTTACAGTCAGTATCTTATCGAAAATACATTATCTGGTAGCGGTTCTGGTTAATGCAATTTTCATAATGTGCGCAGTGATTGCTTTGTCATTGCAACAGTGGCAAAATTTTGGAATAGCAGTGTTTGTTCTTGCTGTAAGCTGTATGATATTGAAATTGTGGGATATCATCGAATATGCCATTGGAGTAATATGTGGTCATTTATTTGAAATATTATCGGTGTAGATGATTACGCTGGTTTAAGTATAAATTTATGTATCATGAAAAAGAAAAGGCAGCCACAGGGTTAGAACCTGTGACTGCTAAACCGTTTTTGCCCAATCCGTATTTGGATTACTTCGACAAACTGGAATTTATCGTTCCTGTATTTCCTTGCCACTGAGGTACTCCACGTCTATTTCAAACATTTGCACAGCCTTTCCTGCATGGGCAATTTCCTCATCAACTAACTGTTCGCTGAGATAGTATTTCATTGCAAATCGTTTTAACAGAGTTGTTGCTCTTGCACCAGATTCTATGAGGTGACATCTGCCGAATACCACAACGCTCTGCACAAACGGTGCCCAATCTTCTTCTTTGATGGTTTCATTTCCATATACCGTGAAACATACTTTGTCACAGGCACGTAGTGCATCTACTTTATGGCCTGCACGTGCTCCATGAAAATAAATTTTCTGCGCATCGTCATCGTAGACATAGTTGATAGGAATTGCATAGGGATATCCGTTATCTCCATTTACGGCAAGAACGCCACGTCGGCTGGACTGCAAAAGAGTCTTTGCCGTGTCGATGCTGATTTCATTTTTCTTTTTACGAATTGTTCTGAACATGATATTGTTCTCCTTCTTACATTGATACAAATTCCGATTTTAATGTCTCTATTATACCATAATGATACTATTATAAAAAAGGAAAAAGAGCTCCTTCGAGCTCTTTTGATTCAGTTCTGTAAACTTGAATTTATCGTCTTGTTCCATTCTTATCAAAATTCTTTTTTAATGCTATTTCTGTTAGGAGAATAGACCCAATTAAAGGAATAAGTTGAACACCACAGATAATTCCTCCTATACTCCCAACACAATCTTCATTTTTTCCAATCACTAAAAGCATGAAGATTACTGTTATCGGCAACATAACCATTCCACAGACATACCAGACTTTACCACAATATTTATGAGCAAATTCCCATGTATCTTTGTTCTTCATAGACATCGAAGTCCGATATCCAAATACTGAATTTATTTCCTTGGGAGCCTTTTTCATAAAATATCTTCCAAAACCAATCATCGTAAATGGAAGAAGCAAATCCATAATCAACATAAAAATCCAAAACCCCATTGTAAACCTCCTTTACTACAATTTCCGATTTCTCAGTTTCAAAAACTGGAATTTACTTTAATAAATATTTTTCAAACGCTTTATGATTATCAAAGTGGACTTCTCTAAAAAACAGAACTAACCAAATAATATAGGTTGGTATAGCTATATATGGGGTTAAAAAGCAGGATAATAATGCTCCTGCCAACATTATAATAGCCCACATAAAGCACTGATTTCTTATATCACGAGAGATATGAGCTTTATCATACAATGCCTGTTCTTCTTTAGAAAATGAATTAAATCCTGAAACAAATTTTGCTGCTTTTTCCTTAAAAATCGCAAATAACACACCTATAATCAGAAATGGTATTACCAAAATTATACACGACCAAAATCCTATATTCATAATACATACCTCCGCTTCAAATTCCGATTTTAATGTCTCTATTATACCATACTGGAATTTTCTCTAAATTTTTGTATCTGTTTTTGTACATTTTAGCATTTTGACATTGAACCCGAAACACATTATCATAGGAGACAAGAACGTAACTATTAGAAATGGAGCAAATCATACGATGCATTTGTTATCTGAAGAAAAAAGCCTTCCTCAAAAAATATCAGATTCCTCTCTTTGTAGAAACCACCGGAGGTGCACTGCAGGAAGAAACCATCGAGACTCACCGTGAGATTGCAGATGCCATTGCAGCTCATGAGCCCCTCCGGGCACAGGATGCCATGTATCTGCATCTGGTTTACAACCGTAAGAGAATCCAGATGATTAAAAAAGGAGACCTTATATGACACTGCAGCAAATAAGATATTTTATCAGCGTAGCTGAGTCCGGCTCTATCAGTGAAGCAGCCAAGCGTTTGTTTACAGCTCAATCGAGCATTTCCAGCGCTATTAAGGAAGTAGAAAACACATATGACATTACTGCATTTATAAGAGAAAGCACAGGCGTACGTCTTACCAGAAGCGGCGAAGAGCTTTTAATTGAGTTTAAGGGAATTCTAAGCCGTCTTGACTACCTGGATGAGAAATATAACGGTTCCAAAAAACGGCCTTTAGGTCTGTCCGTTTCTGCCCAGCATCACATTTGCGGCATGGCCTCTTTTATTTCTGTCATCAATAAGTTAAATGAAAGCTATGGTTCCTATCACTGTGGTTTTTATGAATGCCGTACCTCAGAAGTACTGGATCGCGTAGAACGGGGACTGGACGATTTGGGAATTATTTTTTTCACAGAGCATAGCAAAGGACAGATGATTCAGGAATTAAGAAATCGTGGTATTATTTTTAATCACATTGTTTATCAGACAGCTCATGCTTACATATGCCAAAACCATCCACTTGCCAATAGCCAGGAAATTAATATTGAAGAAATGATACAATATCCTTTTATTTCTTATGATCGTTCACCTGACACGAACCCTGCTTATACTGATCTTATCATTCCAAATTATCAGGTAAAAAAATAATCCATGTTTCTGACCGGGCAGCTTCCTATTCTGCTATGCGTTATTGCCATGGATTTGCTATTGGGAGTGGTTACAGATCTTTTGATAGTAATTACAGCGACATTATTTCTCTGCCTGTCAAAAAACGGAGTTCGCCTTGAGATAGGATGGAATTTTGCGTCAAAAGCATACACTTTCTGATACCGCCAGCCGTTTTGTGGAGCTTTTAATGCAGGATGAAGCTGTTTTATGTAGATAAAGATCCGACGATTTTCTTATAAAAAAATAATGCAGTGAGAAAACACCTTTCTTGATATAGTGATAAAAGCGATGGCTTCCCATCGCTTTTTTTGTATGTTCGCAGAAACCAGCTCTCATGTTATACTTACAACGTAAATTACTACGCACCTGCGCAGAAAAAAAGGAAGGAGTTTCTTATATGGAAAAACTAAAGATTGTCATCAAAAAGTACTGGAAAATTTACCTTGCCGCTCTGGTCATTTCCGCAGTCTGTGATCTGATCGGAACCGTTAAGCTTAACATTGGCGTTGGTACACTTACTCTGTTTCCGATGGTGTTTGCCGTCATATTCGGAGGGCTTTTAGGGCCGGATATTTTTAAAGTATTCAAAACTGAGGAATGTAAAATAGGCGGAAGCCTGGTCCTTGTGGTTTTGGCACCTTTTATGGCTAAAATGGGCATTTCTTCCGGTGCAAATGTTGCAAAACTGGTTTCAGTGGGTCCTGCATTACTTCTTCAGGAATTCGGAAACCTTGGAACGATTCTTTTATCTATGCCTCTCGCATTATTGCTTGGTTTAAAGAAGGAATCTATTGGTGCATGTTACTCAATTAACCGTGATTCAAACCTTGGATTAACTACAGATATTTTTGGACCGGACGCTCCGGAAACAAAAGGAACCTTTGCAGTTTATATCGTAGGTTCTGTAATCGGAACAGTATTTATCAGCATTCTTGCAAGCGTTGTAGCTTCCTGGAATATTTTCGATCCTATTGCTCTTGGTATGGCCAGTGGAGTAGGAAGTGGGTCCTTGATGACTGCTGCTGCCGGAACATTAGGTGAAATATACCCACAGCAGGCAGAAAATATTATGATTATGGGTGGTGCCAGTGATATGCTGACCGGTATTACCGGAATTTACATGGGTACTTTCGTAGGCCTTCCTCTTGCAAAAAAAATTATACGCAATTTTAGAGCCTAAGATTGGACGCAAAAATAATCAGGAGGTTAAATAAATGGTCAGAAAATACTTCGTACAGCAGCTTGGACTGCTTCTCATGGTGTCTGTGATTATAATACTTACAAATGTAATTGGTTACAAAATGCCTGTAAAAGATTCCATTATTGGAGTTCTTTTACTGAGTGCTATTTCTCTTATCGGTCTTACTATAAGTAAATTTATGAGCCGATTTGTTAAGCTTCCTTCTATGATGTATGTATCCCTTCTCGGGCTGCTTCTTGCATGTCCTGTTTCGCCGGTAAAAGATATCGTAGTTGAAACTACAACTCCTGTTGCATTTTTAGCTCCAGCTACAGCACTTGGTGCATTTGCCGGTATTTCTCTGGGAAAAGATCTAAAGGATTTTACAAAAATGGGATGGAAGCTGGTATTGATCACTTTATTTGTAATTACCGGAACCTTTATATTCTCCGCTCTTGTTGCAGACATTGTTTTGAAAATGACAGGAGCCATTTAACAATCATATGAGATGAAATGAGGTAGATTATGGAAAACTATGATATTTTAATCAAAAATTGTCAGGTTCTGAATCCTGATATGAACGTTTCATCCACCTGTTCCGTAGGAATTAAAGACACTTGGATTAAAAAAATCGGTTCAGCAGATGAATTCGTTGATAGTGTTGCCACGGAAACACTTGATGGAAAAGGTAAGCTTGTTATGCCAGGTTTAATAGACGGTCATACACATACCTGTCAGCAGCTGTTAAGAGGTCGTGTTGCTGATGAATATCCTATGGTTTGGACTCGTTTCCTGGTTCCCTTTGAAAGCAATCTTCTCCCGGAAGATTCTTACGTCAGCGGACAGTTAGCCTGTCTGGAAATGATCAAAAACGGAACTACTGCTTTTGCTGATTCCGGCGGTGTACATATGGAGCGTGTAGCTGATGCAGTTATAGAATCCGGCATGAGAGCCGCAATAGCGAAATCCACAATGGATATGGGCAATGCTATTACAGGCGCAATGAAGGAAACTGCATCTGAAGCTATAGACCATACAAAAGAACTGTATAAGAACTATCAGGGAGCCGGCGATGGCCGTGTGGATATCTGGTTTGCTATTCGTCAGGTAATGACCTGCTCCAGAGATCTCATCACCATGGTAGGTGAATGTGCTAAAGAACTTCATACAGGCATCCATGCACATTTATGTGAGCATAAAGATGAAGTTAGCTTTTGCCTGCAAAATTATCAAAAACGTCCTGCTGAATTTTTAGATGAAATGGGAATTTTGGGTCCAAATCTTCTGACCGCACATAATGTTATGCTGTCAGACCATGATATTGCATTGATGGCAGAACGAGGAGTAAAAATGATCCATTGTCCAAGAGCCAACCTGGCAAATCATGGATTCCCGAAGGCTCCTCAGATTCTGGAAGCTGGTGCAAGTGTAGGTTTGGGTTGTGATGGAGCTGCTCCTTCCAACCTGGATATTTTCGATGAGATGAAGGTTCTGCGTTATTCTATGCTGGCTTATTGGGGACTTCCTTCTTTTAATCCGGTAGTTATGACCTGCCCGACTCTTTTGAAAATGGCTTCTCAGGGAGGAGCAAATGCTATCGGACATGGCGATATTCTGGGATCTGTAAAAGAGGAAAGAAAGCTGATCTGATTCTTTTAAATATTGATCAGCCGCATATTACACCAACTCAGAATCTTGTAAATACTATTGTAGATGCTGCAAATGGACATGATGTAATCGATTCCATCATCAATGGAAAGCTTGTTATGAAAAATCGTGAGGTACTTACATTAGATGAAGAGCGAATTCGCTTTGAAGCTACACAGCATATGAATGAAATCATAAAGAGAGCTTATTAAAAAAAGCAAAAGACTGCTATACCAGAATTTATCAGAGCCTGGTGGAAGTAAAAGAGGCTGTAAAAAATCTTGTGTCTTTGGAAAGTGGAGACTATGAGAAAATCTCTGTAAATTAGATTCTTCTATGATAATGAAGGGTGAAAAGCTTACAAATCAGGCTTTTCACCCTTGTTTTATATATAACAGTTACTGCCAGGCATGTCTCTTTGCACAATAAATACACTTGTCACAGCTATTTGCAATTGTCTTAGGCATATCACCGCCTTCGACATAATCTGGATTATTAATGCGTAATGGACAGGTTTTGACCCCACCAATCTCGGCGGGAATAGGACAACGTCCGTCCATTTTCATAAAATTCTTCATCCAGCTTCTTTGCATTAAGCCGTCTGTCTTCATCCACGATTTCAGAGTAAACATCTGTTACCATTTCTGCTTCGGCGTGACCTGTATCTCCCTGAACAGACTTAATATCGCCATGTGTCATTTTGAGCTTATATTTTGTGCTTAAATGGCGTAGGCTGTGAAAAACAACAACTTCAAAATTGTGTTCCTCACACAGCGTTGTAAATCTGACCCGAACAATGCGGATTTCTACGGGATTTCCATTTTCAAGAGCAATAACGAGGTTATAATCGTTATAGGCACTTCCTAAAAACTCTTTCAATTCCTGCTGGTCTTTCTTGTATTGAACCAATAATTGAGCAAGCGTTGTCGGCAGCCATACGGTACGATTACTTGTTTCCGTTTTTGGGGTCTTTAACACCAGCCTTGTAGTACAGTGGGGCTTCTGGGTTGGGAAAATTTTAATAATATCTTTTTCTTTCAGCTTTTCATTTTAATCTCAAACCCATCCCGGAGGTGGAACAGGTCACTGCCTGACCTGTCCTGCCGGGACGGTTCTCTTAACAACACCATATAGATTTTTTGTACGCCGCCGCCCGCCATCGAGCAGAACGTTTACTCCTAATTGGGGATAAAACAGCTCATGGTCGGTGGTGGCGTGGCTCTCATAGGTATCACGCTGGTACATCTGCTTTCTGGACTCTTCGGTTAAGTCCAAAACTGCTGTCGGAGTAGAAAATCCGACCGGGTGGCGAAAGTCACCTGTTACATAGCCAGAATTGACTGGTCATCAGTTCTGGCTATTTTTCTGTTCTTCTCTGATTTCAGATACAATGTGATGAATAAAGCGCCGGAAATGAGAGTATACTATCCCTTATCAAAGCATGTTCCCCTTATTTTTGAAAAGAAATAAAGGGGATTTTTATTTAAGGTAATTGACTATACATTAAAATTGAATATAATATAAGGGAAAGAACGGAGGTTAAGGGAATGAGAGATTTTAACTACTCAATAATCCGGGAGCAGAAATGGGATTCTGAGATTCTGGGGCTTATCGCCGCAATCTATAAGGAAGCTGGAAAACAGGAGCTTTACCTGAAGCAGCGCCCGGAGGAATTAGAGAAGCTGGTTGAGATTGCAAAGATTCAGAGTACAGAGGCATCCAATGCCATTGAGGGTATTGTTACCACCAATACACGAATCCGGCAGTTGGTTGAGGAGAAAACGACTCCCAGGAACAGAGATGAGCAGGAAATTGCGGGATACCGCGATGTACTTTCTATTATTCACGAAAGCTTTGATGCCATTCCTCTGACAAGAAACTACATCCTGCAGCTTCACAAGATTATGTACAGCCATATGAATAATCCAATGGCCGGACAGACAAAGAATGTCCAGAATTATATCAGCGCCACTTATCCGGATGGTCATACTGAAATTCTTTTCACTCCCCTCGCGCCTTTCGAAACGCCGAAGGCATTGGATCGGATTTGTGAAGAGTACAACAGGGTAATCGGAAATATGGAACTGGAGCCCTTGATTGCAGTTCCGGTTTTCATCCACGATTTCCTATGTATCCATCCCTTTAATGATGGAAACGGGAGAATGAGCCGTCTGCTGACTACACTGCTTTTGTATCGCTCTGGGTTCTACGTTGGCAAATACATTTCTCTGGAAGCCAAGATCGCGAAAAACAAGGATTTGTACTATGAGGCACTAAGCCGTTCGCAGCATGGCTGGCACGAAGGAACCGAGGATGCAGTTCCATTCATCAAATATTTGCTGGGTACCATTCTGGCTGCATATAAGGACTTTGGAGACCGGTTTGCTATCGTGGAGGAGAAACTTCCTGCCATTGATATGGTCCGAAAAGCCACCCTGAATAAAATCGGTCGTTTTACGAAGCAGGATATCAGGGAGCAGTGTCCATCACTGAGTCTTAGTTCTGTTGAAGGTGCACTGAGAAAATTGGTTGCAGCCGGTGAATTAAAACGCGAAGGTACGGGAAAATCTACTTGTTATATTCGTTTGAAATAGCATAGAAGAGAGGTTGACAAACTGAATACATTTACATAGCTGGAACTGACTGATCATTAGCTCTGGCTATTTTTTTATGCCCTTCTCCAGCTGCAGGTGCACATGCGGTCTCGAGAAGGGCTTCTCCGTTACTGCAGCAACAACCTGAATCAGTACGCAAAACGAGCCAATGAGACCGGCTCCATCTATACGGAGGATATCAAAGATTTGCAGAACAGGCAGAACGAGATCCGGGAAATTACGAAGGAGATCCTTGCCAGACTGGCAACGATCCAGTAAAAACGGTGTGGCAGGTATGCTGTCACACCGGATACATAAGCGACATCCTTGGCATGAAATCAATCGCTTCATAAATTATCATTAGAACCGACAATGGAGGACGTATATATGTGGTTGATCAAACTCCCGTTTAGAATAATCGCACTGCCGATTATGGCAATCGTCGCTGTATTCTCAATTTTTTACTCCCTTGCATTGAACCTTTCCGCAATGGTCGTCGGCCTTTTATATCTGGTGCTGGTCGTCTGCATTGTGATGCTTTTGTTTCAACACGTCTGGATCTATGCTGCACTGGTTTTTGGATTTGCAGTTCTGGTGTTCCGGGCAGTGATGTTTGCTGAAATGATCTCTTTGGGACTGGAAGCGCTGACGGGCAAGCTTTTGCAATTCATTTTTTCATAATAGTTTATAACATACCGGACCTGGGAAATAAAAAAACTCCTCAGGTCTTTTCTTATGCCAAAATTCGAGAAAGGAGCAGATGACCATGGTAGCAACAAGACTCATTCCCCTGCATGTAAACAAGAGGAAAACCATTGCTCAGAGTCTGGGTGACAGAACGGATTATGCAAAGAATCCGGAAAAGACCGAAAAGGGCGAACTGGTCACCGGCTATCAGAGTGACCCGATGACCGTGGACGAAGAGTTTATGCTGTCCAAGCGTCAGTATGAGCAGATCACCGGTCGGTGGCAAAAGCATGAAGTGATCGCCTATCAGATCCGCTAGTCCTTCAAACCGGGAGAGATCACGCCGGAGGAAGCAAACCGATTGGGGCATGAGCTGGCCCTTCGGTTTACCAAAGGAAAGTATGCCTTTATCGTGGCAACGCACACGGATCGAGCCCATGTGCATAATCATATCAGCAATCGAACTCCTCAAATTGCATTATTTGATTTTAAGGCATTTTTGAATATTTCGATGCTCTTGGTTGAAAGTGAAAATGCAAAAGTTCTCCGGCAGATCATGTTGGATATTGTTATTGATTTCGTTAATCAAAGGACGGGCGGTTCGACAAAATATATCAATCAACGTGACAGGGATTTTATCAGTGCGTTTTTGCAGGAAGAAAACTATAGACGTGAATTTACTGATGCTCTTAGAGACTATGTTTCCATGGGAAATAGCAAATATGCAATTTATACGGATAAAATTTACCAAAGCATTTTTCGAGAAAAAGCCCAGGAATATAAGCAGGTTTTACATTTGTCTAAAAGAGATAGCGTCAGAGATACGATGTATTCTGAGGTCTTAGATCTAATTGCGTCTTACGAATGTGGATTAGCGGCAATGATTAAGGATCAGTCTACGCAGTTGGGAAGAAAACTAAATAACTGGGAATTGTCAGATTTGTTTTCAGCCTTTGAGTCATTACCTTTATGGAAGCCCCTGATTCTTAGAGCACGTACCAAAATGGCTAGTAGGGATATGGCTTTACGCGATGCATTTCATATGCAATTGGAAGAGTATATTAAGCCTCTGGAAGCAGAAGAATACGAGAAATTCTTAGGAGTCGCTGGCGATGAACTTGAATTGCTTATGCATGAGAATCAAGATGTATTGAAGAGATTGAAGGAGCGCAATTGATGGCCGATATACACTATATTTCAATAGATGAAGCACGGGATATTCATCTTGCAACCATTCGGAATAGTGGTGGTGGCGATTGCGGTGAACTCGACATAGGGAAACTTGAAAGTGTATTGTGTCATATTCAAAACGATAATTACTATCCCACTTTTTTGGATAAGCTTTTGCATTTGTTTTATTGTTCTTGTAAATTTCACTGCTTTTGCGATGGTAATAAATGGATAGCTATTACTTTAACAGCAATGTTTTTGCTTAAAAATGGTTATATGGCAGTTGCTAATATATACTTTCGAGAAATGGAGAATATCAGTTATCATGTAGCAGCTGGACATATTGATGAAGATTTGCTTCGCAGAATTCTTGCTGCAATACTAACCTGTACATATGATTCTGATGAAGAACTAAAATTAGATATTTTTAATGCAATATCTGTGGAAGATGTTTTTTATTGATTGGAATCGAAAACTTCTTTAGAATGTAATCATGCACCAGCTGGTGTTAATTTATACAAAGGTGAAAAGATTTCAATAGTAGTCAAAACCATATCGCCATCCGGCTGTACTCATTGTATAATATTGAGTAATTTAATAAGGAAATCACGTTATCATTGCTGCCTGCAGAAGACAATGGTAGCCATATGTATGAACTAGAGGTTTCGCAAAGGCTAAAGCCCCAAGGTGGCAATGCCACCATTTTGCCACCCAAAATGCGTTTGACCCAGGCAGATTTCAATTTTCTTATTCAGACACAGAAGAACATAAAAGCAAGTAAAATCAAGGCATTCACGAACATAGGGAAACATTTGGATGCCAGCAAAATAACTCCCAACTTGTACTCCTAAGCGGTAGATCGGGTGTTCAAGTCACCTCGGGAACGCTGGAAGATGACGCCGTAGTCCTTTACTTTTTGTAAGGGGGTGCGGCGTTTTTTGATTTATATGGTGAAGCTGAGCTTTCATCGAAATTTGAAGACGGAGTCAGCATGATGACAGGATGAAACAGAAATTTCACTTGTATTTCCCATAAAAACTATTTATTATATGTCCATACCCCAATTATCGTAACAAAAATTTACCATATATAAGGAGGATTTCACCATGCTGAACACAGGAATCAAAGCTCCCAATTTTGAACTTCCGGATCAGAACGGAACAATACACACATTAGAAGAATACAGAGGAAAGAAGGTAATCCTGTATTTTTACCCAAAGGATAACACACCAGGCTGTACCAAACAGGCCTGCGGATTTTCTGAGCGGTATCCCCAGTTTATGGAAAAGGGAACCGTTGTTTTAGGCGTGAGCAGAGATACAGTGGCTTCTCACAAGAAATTTGAAGAAAAGTACGGTCTTGTATTTACTCTGTTGTCCGATCCGGAGCGCAAGGTCATTGAGGCCTATGATGTGTGGAAGGAAAAAAAGAACTATGGAAAGGTTTCCATGGGCGTCGTCCGTACAACCTATCTGATTGATGAAAATGGAATTATCATCCGTGCAAATGATAAGGTAAAGGCTGCGGAAGATGCAGAAAAGATGTTGGGTGAGCTGGAATGAGGATCATACTGTCACCGGCTAAAAAGATGAAGGAAGATCCGGATACGCTTGCATATATGGGTCTTCCCGAATTTCTGGATCAGACGGAGGAGATTTTAGCCTGGCTTAGATCAAGAACGCAGGAGGAGCTGAAACGGCTGTGGGTCTGTAATGACCGGATCGTGGGGCAGAACGTTGAACGTCTGGCCCACATGGATCTGAGAAAAAACCTTACCCCGGCAGTGCTCTCCTATGAAGGGATCGCCTATCAGTATATGGCTCCGGCTGTATTTGAAACAGGGCAGTTTGAATATATTCAGGAGCATCTGCGCATCCTGTCGGCTTTTTACGGCGTTTTAAGGCCTATGGACGGCGTGACGCCTTACCGCCTGGAGATGCAGGCCAGGGCCGCTGTCGGCGTATATAAGGATTTGTACGCTCTGTGGGGAAACAGGCTGTATGAGGCAGTAAGAGATGAAAGTGGAATCATCCTGAATCTGGCTTCCAAAGAGTATTCCAAATGTATTGAGGTCTGTCTTTCTGAAGAAGACAGATATATCACTCCGGTCTTTTGTGAAGAAGCCGGAGGAAAGCTTGTGACAAAGGGAACCTATGCAAAAATGGCCCGCGGGGAAATGGTTCGTTTTATGGCGGAAAACCGCATAGAGGATCCGTCAGAAATCCGCAGCTTTGACCGATTGGGATATCGGTTCAGAGAGGAGCTTTCTTCCGATACAAGGTACATATTTGAGAGAGTGAAGGCGGAATAGAACTAGGCTTCAAAGCATACATTTCCCTGTATCCATACCTGGCCCTTAAAACGGCGTCCGGGAACAGGCTCTCCTAAGAGATCAGCAGCGTTGATTGCAGCTGTAAAGAGCAGGTCGTTGCATTCCAGGCCCAGAAGAAAGATTTCTTCTCCGGTAATGCGGTTGATCCTGCGGTCCACAGATAAAATATTTCCAATGACAGAATACTGGTCACACTCAATGCCGGAGGGCATAAAGCAGGTGTCTACAATGGAATAAATATCCTCTCTTGCCACACGGCGTGATACAGAGGAGAAAAGATCAATATCTTCTACGGTCAGTGTTTCGATGGCCTCTTCATCGCCCCGTTTGGCGGCTTCGATGAGACGGCTGCGTTTGCTGGCCGCTTTTTTTCGGTCTTCCGTCTGCTGGGGTGTCTTCTGGACCGGAAGAAGGATTTTTCCATGAATGGACAGAGCCGAGAGCGAAGCGCTCTTTGGAAGAACCGGCTGGCTGTTTTTAAGGCGCAGGCGGTATTCCATCGAATTTTCCATATAAAAGATCAGAGAAATCCCTACCCGGTATTCATCTAAAAGGCCTGCAAAGGTTTCACGCTCCGTATGGCGCTGGATCGAGCAGTCCGCGGTGGATGTGACCTGGTTGCTTTCTACATATGGGAAATAGTATTCCTGCTTAAAGATTCCTCTCTGGCTTAAACGTCCGGCGATGGCAACGCCCATGCCGGGAGCGGTCTGTGCCCGCAGTTCGCAGAACATTTCTCCGTCAGATTCTTTTAAAATATCAGATTTGGAAGCGTCCTTTACAAGCTTTTTTAAAAGCTTATCCAGATCCTGGCGGGAGGTATACTGGCTGAATCCGATGGTTCGCATATATTTGTGCATAATGTCACCCTCTTTCTGAAAAACCATTCAGCCCATTATAGCCTACTTTCATAGAGATTGCCAGTGTTTTTTTCAGGAAACGCAGGGAATTCAAAAAGAGGATATATTGACAGTCCATGTTAAGATAATAAATATGATATTAAAAAATGAAAGGAACATCCATGGATCAGCTTACGAAAAAGCCGCTTTTTAATCCCCAGGGCGATACCAGTCTTAATGCAAGACGCATGATCGGGGGAAATACCACAAATCTGAATGATTTTAACAATATGCGTTATGCCTGGGTCAAGGACTGGTACCGTCAGGCCATGAATAATTTCTGGATTCCTGAGGAAATCAGTCTGGGACAGGATAAGAAGGATTATCCGAAGCTGGCCCCTGCGGAACGGGCCGCCTATGATAAGATTTTAAGCTTTCTGGTGTTTTTGGATTCCATCCAGACAGCCAATCTTCCCAATATTGGAGAATACATTACTGCAAATGAGATTAACCTTTGTCTGAATATACAGACCTTTCAGGAATGTATCCACAGCCAGAGCTACAGCTATATGCTGGATACGATCTGCAGTCCCATTGAGCGTGACGCTATTTTGTACCAGTGGAAGACAGATGAGCATCTTTTAAGACGCAATACCTTTATCGGGGAATGTTACAACGGATTTCAGGAGAATAAAAGCCCTGAGGCCTTTCTGCGCGTCCTGATGGCAAATTATATTCTGGAAGGAATCTATTTTTACTCCGGATTCATGTTCTTTTACAATTTGAGCCGCAATGGAAAGATGCCCGGTTCTGCGCAGGAGATCCGTTATATCAATCGGGATGAAAATACCCATCTGTGGCTGTTCAGAAACATGATCCGGGAATTAAAGCAGGAACGTCCGGAGCTGTTTACAGACGAAAATGTGAAAATGATGAAGGAACTTCTGATGGAGGGCGTCCGCCAGGAAATCCTGTGGGGGGAATATGTGATCGGGGATCGTATTTCCGGCCTCACAGCCGAAATGATCCGGGATTATATTTATTATCTGGGAAATCTCCGCTGGGTGAGCCTGGGCTTTGACCCTGTCTATGAAGGATTTGAAAAGGAGCCGGAAAATATGGCCTGGGTCAGCCAGTATTCCAATGCAAATCTGGTAAAGACGGATTTTTTTGAGGCCCGGAGCACCGCTTATGCCAAGAGCACGGCCCTGATTGATGATTTATAAAAGAAAAGGATATGATATATGGAAATGATAATGCAGATTTTTAAGGAGGATGCAGAGCTTCAGGCGCTCTTAAGAACCGTTTTAGAGGGAATATGTTCTGATTTTACGGATGAAGCGTACAGTCTTGAGCTTCTGGAGGAAAAATTCCGCAGCTTTGCCAGACCGGGAATGGAAGAGCCGGAGCTTTGGGCGGCTCTCGTAAAAGCGGCAGTGGAGCTTACCAGCGCGCAGTCTCCAAAGTGGGAGCTGATCGCAGCCAGGCTTTTGGGAGCATCCTTCAGGCGGGAGCTGTCAGGACGGCTTAAAGTGCTGGGAATCACGGATTTTTACAGCAAGCTTTGTTATCTGACAGAGGAAAAACTCTATGGGAAATACATTTTGGAACACTATACAAAGGAGGAGATACAGGAGGCGGAGACGTTTTTATGTCCGGAAAGGAATCATCTGTTTACCTATTCCGGACTGGATCTGCTGCTTAAACGCTATGTGATCCGAAGCCGCCGTCAGGAGCCGTTAGAAACGCCTCAGGAGATGTTTTTGGGAATTTCCCTCCATCTTGCCATGGAAGAGAAAAAAGACCGCCTGTACTGGGTGAGAAAGTTTTATGATATGCTCAGCCGGATGTATGTGACTATGGCTACCCCTACGCTTTCCAATGCAAGAAAGCCTTACCATCAGCTTTCTAGCTGCTTTATTGATACGGTTTCCGACAGTCTGGAGGGAATTTACAGAAGCATTGACAATTTTGCCCGCGTCAGCAAATTCGGCGGCGGCATGGGACTGTATTTCGGAAAGGTACGCGCGGCCGGAAGCAGCATCCGGGGCTTTGAAGGTGCGGCCGGAGGTGTGATCCGCTGGATCCGTCTTGTAAATGATACAGCAGTAGCCGTAGATCAGCTGGGGATGCGCCAGGGAGCCGCCGCCGTATATCTGGATGCATGGCATAGGGATCTGCCGGAATTTCTTCAGCTCCGCACCAATAACGGCGACGATCGGATGAAGGCGCATGATATTTTTCCGGCTGTATGTTATCCGGATCGGTTTTGGAGACTGGCAAAGGAAAATTTGGATGCTCCCTGGCATCTGTTCTGCCCCCATGAGATCCATGAGGTAAAGGGCTATTTTCTGGAAGATTATTTTGGGGAAGAATGGGAAACGCGCTATGAGGAATGTGTGGCAGATTCCCGGTTAAGCCGCAGAACGGTGACGGTAAAGGAGCTGGTGCGTCTGATTATCAAATCTGCGGTGGAAACGGGAACGCCC
>ENA-OQAB01000252-OQAB01000252.1-human-gut-metagenome-genome-assembly--contig:-NODE-252-length-30791-cov-4.295297_pt1 | contig 30791 bp, 9 predicted proteins | sample MGYA00242490_ERZ504517 | MGnify/ENA primary metagenome ERZ504517 (study PRJEB26092, sample SAMD00036298) | human gut metagenome | host: Homo sapiens | study: EMG produced TPA metagenomics assembly of...
AGATCTCCAAGCACCGGCAGCATCTGCACTGTGATCAGTGCCCGACGCATCATACCCGGCTACACTCGCACTTCTGTCCGCTACGGCAAGTGAACCTAACGCCACACCATTTGCTACATTTTCTACCTTAGCACCAGCGCCTATGGCGGCAGCATTCTTTGATCCACTTACACTAGTAGAAACACCTACAGCCACAGCGTTGTTCGAATTACTCACATTAGACCAGCTACCGAGTGCCGTTCCATATTCTGAACCAGTTACTTCAGCATTAGCACCAAGAGCATTTGAGCCTTCAGAGTCTTCTCCTACATACGTATTATCCCCGATAGCAACGGCAAAATCGCTATCAATCTTTTTGTATCCGCCAGCCGGATCGTTTTCGTCTATTCGTCTACCTTCCCCGATAGCTACAGATCCTGTTGTATTGGCTTTCGCATAGTTACCGATAGCTACTGAGTTCATATCAGCCTCGGCATGGGTTCCACCGGCAAAGGAATATTGCCCTGCACGAGTTTCAAAACCAACTGCAGTTCCTTGATGTCCGTTTGCCACACTGTTTTGACCGACAGCCAGAGATGCGCCTCCACTTGCCACAGCATCGCTCAATGGATATCCTGCCGGATCCATATCAATAAATTTAAGACCGATTTGAACTTTTGAGCCATCTTGATTCAACTTAATGCCTCTTCCAGCCTGTAAAGTAACTGTATCTCCGGCCGTAATTTTCGTTGCATCTCCTGCTACGGTAGCTTGCCCATCTGTAATGCCTGAACCTCTAGCAACAGCCAACGTCCAACCCTTATCAACTGTTTTGCTTACATCATTTAATTGTGCCATATTAACGGCATCTGTATCATCTTTACCGGCAGCTACGTTGGTAATCTTCTTACTACCAGCATTGATTCCATCGGTTTTGACAGATGGGCCGTTTGCAATTGCAAAACCAGAGTCATTAATGGTTACTGTATTACCTAACTGCACAAGATTCAGACCGGTAAGATTCTTCGCTAACTTCACTTTCAACGAATCCTCACCAAATTTCACAACGCCGAGGTTGTTATCGGTCAATAAACTGTTACCATCGGCATCAGTTGCTGTTGCCCCACCGATAATATTAAGGGTTCCCTTATTTTTGGTAGTAACTTTAGCATCAGCATTATCACCGGCGAAATTCAAAGCTACATTACCGGTTTCAGTCGCAATATCTCCTTTTGTTGCTAGATTATCAACAGTAAACGATTCATTATCGTTACGCTTGATAGTTAAGGTATTATTTTCAAAAGTGACTTTATCGACGTATTTATCCGTAAGTCCGCTTACAGTCACAGTACCCTTTTCACCATTGGCATCTGTATTCAGAGTGATAGAACCTTTACCGTCTGTACCGTATGTTGCAGAACCGCCAGTGACTTTAGTGTCGATAGCGTTTACAGTGTACTTAGTATAACCTGCAGATGTATCGGCATCTATTGTCTTGATATTAGTCCCGGCAACTACTTCAACTTTAGCCGCTTTGAGTTGGGCTACGTTGACGGCATCTGTATCCGCTTGCCCGGCTGCAACATTGATAATTTGACGAGTATTTTCACTAGTACCAACGGAAACAGCACTATATCCGGAACGATAAGGACTCAGTAATTCATTCATCGCTTTTTCTGCTGCCGTTCTTTCCTCGGATCCTTCTTCCGTACTATTGATTTTATTTAATGCCGCAGAGTACTTATCTTGAATTCCCCAAGCTTGGGCTAATGTCGCATCATCCTCAATTTTTCCATTCGTGGTATCTGTCATCGGATTGTAGCCCGATTCAAGCGCTCCTCTATCGGCAACTGAGTAGGCTCCTATGGCCACGCCGCCGCTTTCGGTCGCCTTTGCACGGTTTCCCAAAGCCATCGAACTTTCAGCCATTACACTAGCACTTGCCCCCATGGCAATAGAATTATCCCCCTTTACCTTAACAGTCGTACCAATGCCAATAGAGCTTTCCTGACCATCCATCGTTTTTGAATCGGCACCAATTAAAATACTATTTTTAGAATTATTCAAAAAAACATTACTGCCTATTACAACACCTCGTTCCGAATTAAATAAACCCAAATCATTACTGCCAATAGCCACTCCAAATGGAGATGTTGTTATTATAGACCTATAACCGATTGCCACACCAGCTTCAGAACGGTCGACAAAAGAGATACTCCCAAGTGAAACGGCTCTATTAGAATTTTGTATAACAGAATTAAAACCCACTACGGTTGCCCGTTCAGATTTCCCATCAACCCAAGACTTATTCCCAATAGCAATCGAACCATAGCTAGGCGCTTTTTCAATCGTCTTCCCATACTGTGGTTCTATTCCACTGCCAATGCCGATAGCCTCCTGGCCGTTTACAATTACTTCGTTACCAATAGCAATTCCATGTTTATTTGTCGCAATCGCATTGGGTCCGACAGCAATCGCATCCTCACCAGTAGCTCCATCATTATTTTCATTTGCTGTTTTTGTGGAGTTTACAGAGAAATATCTAATCTTATTATTGGCAATGTCTGTCGTTGTTGCTAACCCCGTCACAGTAATAGGGCTTCCTTCATTCTGGTTAAGCGTAAGCGTATTATTACTCAAGCTGGCTCCTGTGAGATATGTATTTTTGAGACCTTTTACGGTAACATCTTTACCTGTAGAGTCGGTCAAAACCAAGGTTCCGTCAGCACCGCTATAGGTAACCTTGCCACTGGACAAAATGGTATTCGTGTCAGTAGATTTAATAGTATAATTCGTAGAGCCGTCGTCAGCTACATCAGACGTAATAGTTACATTGTCACCTTCCGTCAAGGTTACTTTATTTGCCTTTAACTGTTTTACGTTAACCGCATCGGTATTGGCTTCACCATCTGCCACATTAGTAATCTTCTGATTGACAGCATCAATACCAGTTTTAGTAACGGACGGGCCATTAGTGATTGTCAAGCCAGATGCATCGAGCGTTACATCATCACCGACTTTGACACTATTTAAACCGGTAAGGCTCTTAGCCAATTTAACGTTGAGTGTCCCCGTCGTATCATCAGCTACTACACCGATATTATTATCCGTCAAGGAAGTGGTCTCGGTATTGCCACCGACAATATTCAACGCTTCACCTAAATCACGATGAACAACGGTCTCTCCATCGCCCTTGAAATCAAGGCCAGCGGAACCCATATCTTTTAACTGAGCTACGTTGACGGCATCCGTATCTTCACTGCCGGCAGCTACCCCGGTAATTTGACGATAGATGCCTTTCTCTACATTGCCTACCGAAACAGCATCGGCAGTTGACATGTATGCGGCAAACATATTTCTTAACTCTGTACGAGCCTTTAATAAGTTAACATAATCCGGATTACTTGTTGAAACAATACCACTCAAGGAATTTTCACCGTCATTATTTTCCTTGATTTTTTGTTGATACTCTCTGATTTTAGCTAAACTTGTATTATATGCGGCGCTGCCTTCAGCGTACTTACTGAGATTTGCCTTTTCAGCATTCAGTAAATCCTCATTATTCTGGCGTTCTCTGATATAAGCACGATATTGACTTTCTTGAGCTGCTAATTCCGAATAGCCATTAATTATAGTAACCAACTGATTATACTCAGTAGTTTTACCCAATTTTTCTGCTATCGCAGCTTGTTCTGTCGAACCCAAAGTAGTGAAGTAACCGATAGACCCCCGACTTCGGTCGGCCAAACTATTGTACCCTAATGCTACGCCTCCGGTGTTAGCTACCGCACCATTACCGATAACAATAGCTCCTACTTGATTAGCTTGAGCTGCAGACCCGATTGCAATAGCATCTGTTACAGGAGCTTTGGCACTAAAGCCGACGGCAATGGAATCTACACCGTTTGTCAAAGTATAATTACCGAGGTTCACACTGCGTTCACCATAATTTTTATTGTTAAAGCCAATAGCAATGTTATCCGAATTACTGTCTCCGGTAATCACATTTCGTCTGCCTATAGCAATCCCGTTCGATGCTGTATTTTCGTTGCCGTATACATAGGTATTATGTACCAACTTTTCCGTTACACTATCTGCCGTAGCATCATAGGAAATATTTTTTATGGTATTATCAAAGCCTGTAACAACGAGATTCCAATTGCCGAGGCCTGTCGTAATATCATTCGAGCCGATAACTGCTGCATCTCGACTGGACTTATCATCCGGCACACCTGCTTGATCATTATCTTTATTAGCTTCTTTTTTGGTATTAATAGATACATAAGAAATCTTGTTAGCATCTACCTTATCCGATAAGGATGTCAATTGTGCCACATTAACGGCATCGGTATCTTCACTCCCGGCTGCTACATTCGTAATCTGACGAGTTAAGCCGGTTTCGCTATTACCGACGGACACGGCGGCTCCGGTTGCCTGCCAAGTAGACACCAGTTTATTAGCTTCCGAAATTTTTTCTTGTAAAGCTGCATTTGCTGACTCAACTCTGTATTAAGCGATTTATTTTCTCAATAATTTCATTTTGACGTGTTGGATCAGCCGTATTGACTTCATCTTGTAAATCAAGGATTTGTTTAGCTAACGCTGATACATTACTCTGCGCCGTTGCAATTTCAGTCTGCAAGGTGTCATAGGTGTCTTTATTATCGCCCAGCAGAATTTCTTGTGTTGTAATCTTATCACTTGGATCATAACCCAAAACGCCGGATGTTATATTCGTCTTGGAGTCGCTGCCTAAGGCTACGCCACCTGCAATATCAGCCGTGGTGCCTTCGCCCAAGGCTGTCGCCCAGTTAGCAGTTGCCTTGGCGCCATAACCGGCAGCCGTGGCAAAATCTCCATCCGTTGTAGCCGCACTACCGAATGCACTACCAAAGTTCCCCTTAGCACTAGAACCAAAGCCCGCTGCCAAGGAGTTAATACCGGATGCCGTAGCTTCGCCACCAACAGCTGTCGCCTGATTAGCTGTACCTTTAGCCTCACGGCCTAACGCGATCGAATCCATTCCCGTTGCATTGGATTCACTACCTACCGCTACCGTTGAATGGCCGGAAGCTATGGCAGAATCGCCCACGGCTGTAGAACCTATACCGGATGCATTGGCAAAGTCCCCCAAGGCAATGGCATTATAATTGGTTGCTTTAGCTTTTTGCCCCATAGCCGTTGTGTTAGGAGCCGTTGCCGCAGCAAAAACACCGATAGCTATAGCATCTTCACCGGTAGCACCATCATTATCTTTATTATCATTTTGACCGCGGGATTTTTCATTTATCGACACAAAAGAAATCTTATTGGCATCAACAGTAGAACCCAAGGCTTTCAATTGGGCCACGTTAACGGCATCCGTATCTTGTGTACCGGCAGCCAAGCCTACAATTTGACGTGTTCCGGTTGCTGTTGTAATCGCACCCGTAGAATCCTCTGCCGTAATACCTATCGCTACAGCCCCTAAGGTAGAGCGCCAAGTCGGCGAAGTTTTTTCATCTTCTGTTAAGGAAACAGAAGTCGGTACATAGCCACGCATAAGTGCCGGTACAATATTGTATGACTTAGAGCCCAAAGCCACGCCGTCATCAGTAGCGGCAAGCGTTGATTTACCGATGGCTAGGGAATTCTCCCATGTTGCTTTGGCACTCGGACCGATAGCTATAGATTCATTTCCCCAAGCGCCGTTATTTGTCTGATTTTCCGTGTCAGTGGATTTTACAGCAAAATAGGTAGGTTTAATAGAATTCACCTTGGAATCCAAGAGTTTCAATTGAGCTACGTTGACGGCATCCGTATCCTGGGAGCCCGCAGCTAATCCGACGATTCGTCGAGTCTCTGAAGCAACACCATTCGCGTCAGTAACACCTATAGATACAGCACCATATGTTCTTGCCATCCATGCAGGGCTTATTAGGTCAGGAAATCCCACTTTAGTACCTGATGGCTCATACACTCTTCCACCCAGACCAACATTAGCTACTGAACCGGCCCCAAGAGCTACACCACCACTAACATTAACCGTTGCCCCTTGACCTATGGCAGTACCGCCAGAAGCAGATTGAGAAACGGTGGCTCCTTGTCCTATTGCAGTAGAATTTGCCAAAGTAGCCGTAGCATTTTGACCTACGGCTACACTGGTATCAAATTCAGCTGAAGACCCTGACCCCACTGCCACACCACTGCCACTACCTGCCGTATTATTAGCCGCACCAACCATGCCGGTCACTCCCAGGGAAAGGGCCAAGACTGTAAGTGTCACAGCCAATTTCTGACAGGACTGGGCTTTGACAGATTTTGTCTTTCCGCTGCGCTTTGCCAATTCCGACACGACGACATAGCAATGCCTTACTTTACTCCAAATAACTTTATACTGTTTATTCATTTTAAAGCCTCCCGAACCGTTATAGATAATGACAATAAAATTTCAGTTATAACTAATTGTTAGGGCATTATTCCATCTTTATTCTATATATCTGCATAATAATTGTCAATTAATTGTAGTTATTCTTATTAAAATATAAGCATTAATTCAGTTTCAGTATAGAAAGGTCAGTTGATTCTAATAGAGGAATTCTTACATCAAAAAAGCACCGAGAATCCCATATTCACGGAATTCCCGGTGCTTCGGAGGCCATCTTTCGATTGGACATGAACACTTATTTATTTTTGGTTAACTCAGCAACAGCTGCCATCAATTCTTCAATTTTCTGGTTCTGTGCTTCGAGTTTGTCATTTTGCTGAGATACGACAGATTTCAAGCTGTCAATTTCGTTAGCCATGGCTTTCTTGGACGAGTAGGTGTTGCTCGAGCCTTCGCCGATTCTCCAGGTTACGCCGGCATTGACCATGTTTTCACCGCCGCCGTAGGACGAACCGATGCTGAACATGGTATCGTTGTTGGGGCGATAGAAGGCACCGACTGCAACAGCGCTGGCACCGCGGTAGTTACCGACACCGGCTGCTACTTCCCAACGGGAATCGGGATCGAAATCCAAGGGGTGGAGGGCTGCCAAGGCGGCTGCACCGGCACCGACGCGGTCGACACGATCGTCGAGTCGATTAATACGGTTGCTCATTTCACCCATGCCGTTGCCGATATTGGTAACGACGTTGTTCAACTGGCTGACGTTTACGGCGTCCGTTGCAGCTGTACCGGCAGCTACGTTATGGATCTGATTGCCGCCCATGCTGACGTTGTCAGACGTAACGGCAATGGATTTGGACGAATCGCTGCTGTTAGCAATGGTAAGGCCGCTGTTATTGACGGTCGTGTTGCCCGTTACGACAGAGGAAGTCGTTACCGTGTCACCGGTAATGGATGTCGTCGTATTGCCGGAGCCAACGGTAATCTTATCGCTGGCGGTCAGAGACTTCGTTTCTACACTGTCAAGACCGGAAAGCTTGGACGACAATTTAATATCAAAACCGTTGCCGGCTTCGTTGTTTACAACACCGATGTTGCCTTCGGTCAAGGAGCTGGTATCCGCGCCGCCTTTAAGGTTCAAGACGTCATCTTTGCCGAGCTCGATTTTTTCACCGCTGTCGCTGACGAAACCGCGCTTCGCATTGTTAATCGTATCGATATTGGTGTTGATGTCGCTGATATTGCCTGCAATCTGGGCCAACTGACCTTCCGTTGCAGCACGGTCAGCTACATAGTTATTAGCATCCCAAGTTGTGTTGTCGAGGCCAGTGAGGTAGTCACCACTTTCCGTTTTGCCGGCCGTCGTCGTAACGTCCTGGTTGCCCAATACGATACCGCCGCTGGTTGCATCGCCGATGACGACCTGGCCTTTAGAGCCATCGACCGTTACCTGGTTGTCACCGGTGCCGGCCGTAATCGTAGCGTTGCCGCCGTTAATAGCTACCTGATTGGCATCGGTACCTGCCGTGATGGTCGAGGTCGTGCCGTCAACCGTTACCTGATTGGTTGCATCAGCTGCGTTATTTACGGTAAAGGTATCGTTTAAGTTAATCTTATTGTCGTCACCTACAGTAATATTTTTGCCGGATGTCAACGTAATTGCCGTTACATCATCGCTCAATTTGGTAGACAAGGCTTTAAGCTGTGCTACGTTGACAGCATCCGTATCCAAGGTACCGGCAGCTACGTTGGTGATCTGACGGGTTAAGCCCGTTTCGCTGTTACCTACGGAAACTGCTGCAGCCGTGGACTGCCAAGTGGAAACAAGTGCATTGGATTGAGCCTGAAGGCTGGCCAAGTTAGCACGAGCCGTAGAAAGTTCAGCTTCTTTTGCCGTAATCTGCGAATTAATCGAAGTCAAATCGTCGCCGGTAGCCGTATTCTTTGCCGTCTGTAAAGCAACGACGTCACTGGACAAGGAATCTACCGTAGACTGAGCTGTCGCGATGTCGGACTGAAGCTGAGTGTACGCAGCCTGGTTGCTGCCCAAGATATCGGCCTGAGACGTAATGGTACCGCTCGGATCGTAGCCGATGACACCGGAAGCAACGTTCGTTTTAGACTTGCTGCCGAGAGCAACGCCGCCGGCAATATTCGCCGTCGTCTGATCGCCCAAAGCGCTGGCCGATTCTGCCGAGGCATTAGATAAGAAACCTAAGGCCGTGGCATATTTACCGCTGGTCGAAGCCTGGCTGCCGATAGCGCTGGAGAAATGACCTTTTGCACGAGATGTGAAACCGACAGCTAAGGTGTTGGTATCATAAGCTTCGGCACCGCCGCCAATGGCTGTATCCTGGTAACCGTATGCTTTCGCATCGGTACCCATCGCCATGGAGAAGCTGTATTTATCAGTATTAAGGGGATTGGTCATACGTTCTTCACTGACCGTATTTTTACGTTCGTTAGGAACGGACACATCAACGCCGGATCCGTCACCGCTATTTACACCGCCTACATAGGCACGGTCACCAAAGGCTAAGGAATAAATGCCGTTTGTTTCAGCACGGCTACCGATAGCCGTAGAGCTGACACCATTTGCTTTTGCCAAATAGCCCATAGCAGTGGCGTTTCTGGCAGAAGCAGTGGCAAAATTACCAAGAGCTATAGAGAGATACTCAGTAGCAGACGTGTTTTGACCCAATGCCATAGAGGAAGAAGAGGTTGCTTTAGAAGAAATCCCGAGGGCTATACCACCACTGGCAGCCGTAGACGTCGAACCGATGGCAATCGAAGTAGCACCGGAAGAAGAAGAACGGTTACCGATAGCAATCGCAGAGGCACCTGTCGCAGACGCTTGATTGCCAAGAGCTACGGCACGTTCACCACTGGCAGTCGTGTAAACACCCAAAGCAGTAGCTAAATTACCGGCTGCTTTAGAAGCACCACCAATCGCTACAGCATTAGTACCCGTAGCACCGTCATTATTTTTATTACCAGTTAATGTAGAATTTACGGAAACATAAGAGATTTTATTCGCATCAACGGTATCGCTCAAAGTGCTAAGACTGGAGTTTAAAGTACTAATATTAGAGTTTATAGTGCTAATGTTGGAATTTACATTGCTAATATCAGAATTTACATTGCTTTCCAACGTTTTAAGCTGAGCCACGTTTACAGCATCATAATCGTCAGCACCGGCTGCAACGTTAGTGATACGACGGCGATTTTCAGCAACCGTCTTGCCGCTGGCATCAGTATAAGAAGCATTACCTACGGATACGACACCGTTGCTTGCATTGAAGGCTTCGTCGGTCAAATAACCGGTAGTCGCTACACCGGTGGTATCTGCCAAGGAATTCTGACCTAAAGCAACAGAGTTACTGGACGTAGCGGACGCACTTTTACCGATAGCGACGGAGTTAGCAGCCGTCGAAGCAACATTAGCAGCGTTACCGATAGCGATAGCAGAATTACCGGCCGCAGCGGAGTTATAACCCAAAGCTGCAGAGTACGCACCGGAAGCCGTAGCACCGTTACCATATGCAGAAGCACTGGAGCTGGTCGCTTTGGATTGGTAACCGACAGCTGTCGTATAGTAATTGGTTGCTTGCGCTTGATAACCGGAAGCAACGCCATAATTACCGGATGCGTTTGCCTGGTAGCCGGAAGCCAAGCTGTAATCAGCAGTTGCGGACGAAGATGCGCCAAGGGCGGTGCTGTATCGCGCGGATGCGGCAGCGCTCGGTCCAATAGCGATGCTGCTAGATCCGGATGCATTCGATCTGTTACCAATGGCTACCGCCGAAGTATTGGATGCCTCTGCACTACTGCTGAGAGCTACAGTATTGCTGGCGGATGCCTTAGTGTTATAGCCAATCGCAGTTGAAGCCGAACCGGTGGCTTTCGCTGAATTACCTACAGCTGCCGCCATATATGTGGTCGCTTCAGAAGATGTACCAACAGCCACACCGGCGCCGGCACCTTCCGTATTAGCCGCTGCACTGGCCAAACCGGTTACGCCCATAGAAAGAGCCAGAACCGTAAGCACGGCAGCTAACGTCTGGGCGGGCTGAGATTTTATCGATACAGCCTTGCCGCTTCTCTTCGCTAATTCCGAGACGACGACATAGCTGTTTTTTACCTTGCTCCAAATTACCTTATATTGTTTATTCATATTCAACTTTCCCTTGTAAAAATAATTTAAATTTATCTATTTCTTAATTGTTTATCTAATCGAGTTTTCTAAATAGTTAAGAACTTGTATCTCTTAGTTTTCTTGATTTTACACTAACTTGACAGTTTTTGTCAATAAAGCATTTTAGCGAATCTATATTCAAAACGAATTGTACATTGCATCTCAGTTATAACTCGCGGATTTAACCCTTTCTGTTTCATTTTTTACATACAAAAAACGAGGCCCCTCTATCAAAGAGGAGACTCGTCCTGACTTTCGGCGCATGTCTGTGCCCTAAGCAGTTTATTTCGTTAAAGCAGCTACAGCTTTCATCAATTCTTCAATCTTTTTGTTCTGTGCTTCAAGCTGTTCACTTTGTGCTTCAAGTTTATTGTTCTGTTGGGATACAACGGATTCCAAATCCGTAATCTTTTGTGCCATAACTTTCTTGGACGGGTAGTTGATCGTTTCGCCGTCGCCGATTCGGAAGGTTACGCCGGCGTTGATCATGTTTTCACCACCGCCGTAGGAGGAACCGATGCTGACCAAGGTGTTGACATTGGGACGATAGAAGGCCCCGATGGCAACGGCGTTAGCACCGCGGTAGTTACCGACACCGGCTGAGATGTCCCATTTCGCTTCCGGGCTGAATTCCAACGGATGGAGAGCTGCCAGCGCTGCGGCACCGGCACCGACGCGATCGACACGACGGTCGAGGTTGCCGATACGGTTATTCATTTCATTCATTCCCGTGCCGATATTATTGAGGGCGCGGTCGAACTGGCCTTTATTGATGGCATCCGTTGATTCCGTAGCATCGCCGACATTCTGAATTCGGTTGCCGCCCATGCTGACGTTGTTGTTCTGGACAGTGATGTTCTTCGACGAATCTTCGTTTACAATCTTGAGACCGTCATTGTTGATCGTCGTATTGCCCGTCGTAACCGATCCGGTATTGACCGTATTGCCTTCGATGATCGTCTGGTTGTCTCCGGTACCGACGGTAATCTTATTGTTGACTTCAACATTGTTCACTTCAATACTGTTGAGACCCTTGATGTCTTTCGACAACTTGATGTCAAAGCCCGTGCCGTCGCTGTTATTTACGACACCGATGTTGTTATCGGAGAGGTTGTTGCTGTCAGCGCCGCCTTTGAGCTTCATGGCATCCGTATTTTTACGGGTCACCTGATTATCGGCACCGCTGTCGCTTTCAAAGACGCGGCTGGAGGATTTAACGGCCGTATCGATGTCACTGATTTGCTTGGAAATGTTGTCAGCTACATCTTTGAGCTGACCTTCCGTAGCTGCACGGTTTTCAACGATACCCTGGTTTGCAGGATCCCACTTCGTGTTGTCGAGGCCGGTGAGGAACTGACCGTTCTGGGAATCCGTAGTCCCGTCAGCTTTTGTGCCGACTACATTGCTCTGGTTGCCCATGACAATGCCGCCATTGGCTGCATCGCCAATCGTGACCTGACCGTTGGTGCCGTCAACGACGACCTTATTGGCACCGTCACCGGCGGTAACCGTTGCGGCGTCACCGTTGATGTTGACCTGTTTTGCTGCATCCGTATCGGAGCCCAAGGTGATGTTGTTTTCCAATGATACCTTTGTACCGGTGCCATCTGCATTTACTTCAACGCTGATGTTCTTACCGGCAACTACCTTGTTGGCCGTCACATTGGAGTTGATCGTGTCGTAAACGGATTTCAACTGATCTTCGGTAGCTGCACGGCCGGTTACATAACCATTAGCCGTCGGATTCCAAGTTGTGTTCGTTAAACCGGTAATATAGTTACCTTCTTCAGCCACACCTTTGGAGTTATTTACAGACTGCTTAGCGATGTAAATGCCTTCGCCTTCTTTAGAACCGCCGACGCGGACGCTGTTAAGGGCGTTCAAGTCTTTCGACAATTTAACCTGTAAGGTGTCGTCAGCAGATTTCACAACGCCGATGTTGTCGTCGGTCAAGTTGTCGCTGGCAGCACCGCCGGTAATGTTAAGGGTTCCGTTGTTTTTCGTCGTAACCTTAGCTGTAGCATCGTCACCGGCAAAGTTCAGCGCTACGTTACCGACTTGATTCGAAATGTCGTCGGTAGTAGCAATGTTATTGACGGTGAAGTTCGTTCCGTCGTTACGAGTAATCGTCAAGGTGTTGTTAGCCAGAGATGCACCGTTGATGTATTTATCCGAAAGGCCATTGACCTTGACCGTGTCGCCATTTTCCATGGTTAAGGTCATGGAGCCCGTACCATTGTCGGCATAGGTTGCCGTACCGGACTCAATGGTACTGCCCTTCAACTGCGATACGTTGACGGCATCGGTATCGGCTTCACCGGCAGCGACGTTGGTGATCTTCTGACCGCCATTGCTTAAGCCTGCGCTCGACAGTTTAACACCATTATTGAAGGCAATGCTGCCGTCAGCCATGTTGAGGTCTTTAGCCAGCTTCACTTTCAAGGCATTATCGCCGTCTTTTACAACACCGATATTGTTATCCGTCAATAAACTGTTACCATCGGCATCCGTTGCTGTTGCACCACCGGTAATGTTGAGGGTCTGGTCATTGCCGCGAGCAATCGTAGCGGTGGTGTCGTCGCCGGTGAAGTTCAAGGTCGTATTGCCTGCATCTTCAGCAGCTGCGGCAACCTGTTTGAGCTGAGCTACGTTTACGGCATCGGTATCATTCGTACCGGCTGCTACGTTAGTAATCTGACGGGTTAAGCCGGTTGCACTGTCACCTACGGATACAGCAGCGCCGGTTGCCTGCCAAGTGGAAACTAACTTATTCATTTCAGTTTGGTCAGCAGCTAAGGAACTTTGAGCCGCAGTCAGTTCTGTCTGTTTGGCATCAATCTGGTCTTGAAGGTCATAATATTCATTAGACCATCTGCTATACTGACTTTGCTGTTGTTTCAAGTCGGCAATATCAGAGCTTAACGTGCTGACTGTGCTGTTGCTCGACGCAATCGACGATTTAAGCGCATCATACTGGGTCTTATTAAGAACGCCAATGCTGTCCGTATCGGTAATGTTTCCCAACGGATCATAGCCGATAGCACCTTTATCTACCGTAGCCAGCGAGTTTGCACCGAGGGCTACGCCGCCGTCATAGGATACATTCGTATTTCGACCGACAGCTACGGCATTATTAACCGTTGTCGTAGTACCTGCATCGGAAGAACCGATGATGACGTTGTTATTAACGCCGGTCAAGGTACGGTTGTCACCAATTACAACGGCCGTCTTGGTATCGCTTACCGTATTGTTAATACCGGTGATGGTTACATTGTCTACGTTAGTGGCTGTATTGTTATAGCCCGTAACGGAGTTATACTGAGCAATATCGGAGCTTGTACCGGTAACCGTATTGTTTACACCGATAATCGCCGTATTCTGGGTATAGTCGGCCGTGTTGCCGCCGCCGACAGCTAAGGTAGAGCCGCCGCCACCGGAGCTTTGAATCCCCTTACGTAAGGCATCAGCCATTTCATCAACCGTTAACGTGCTGGTCAAGGTATCGATGCCGCTAATGGATTGTACGGAGTTGGTAATTTTATTGCCGGCACCGTAAATGAGTGCACCGTTAGCATTTTCAGCAATGTTGGCTACACCGACAATGCTGTTCGCAATACCGCTGGAACCACTGTAACCGGCAGAACGAATGCTGTTCAGAGAACCGACTACGTTGGCACCGAAATTCTGCGAGCCGTAAAGAAGGCTGTTGAAACCGCCGGCGCCGGTGAAGCTGCCAGTCATGACAGAGTAAGCACCGAGCATGCTGCCCAAGGCACCTTTATTGTAGGAGTTGGAGCCGATGGTCGTCATGCCTACCAGGTTGGCCTGGGACTGGTCATTAATTTCAGAACCGCCCATGGTGTAACCCTTCATGGTGTGAGAACCAATCTGCACACTACCTGTACGAGCATAAGCATTGGCACCGATAGCGATACCGCCAGGGGATTTATCCGGATCAATTGGAAGGTCGCTAGCGGAGGTGTAGTTATCAGGAGTGAAGCTTAAGGCTCTATCCTGTTTACCACTGCCATTCAATACAGTCGCACCTTTACCCATAGCGATACTTGTTAAGTTAAGACCGTTAGTAGTAACGAGGGCGTTTTCACCAATTGCGATGCTGCCGGTGCCGGTGTCTCTGTTACCGCCATTGCCCAGAACACGAGCATTGGTACCGACAGCAACGGAATTGTTGGTCTGAGCACTAGCAGCTACGCCGGCAGCCAACGCATTAGTCCCGGTAGCGCCGTTATTGTTGTAGTTACCTGCTTTTTCATCAGTAGAGTTAACGCTGTAGAAGTGCGTTTTATTGGCATTTACCGTATTCGTTAAGTTCATAATATCTGTGGAAGATGCGATGCCGTCTACGGTAACCGTGCCGCCGTCATTACGAGTGAGGGTCAAGGTATTGCCGTTCAAGGCCGCACTGGTGACATAGGTATTTTTGAAGACCGCTTACGGTAACGTTATTACCTGCCGAGTCTGTCAAAATCCAAAGTTCCGTCACCATCGGTATAGGAAACGGTACCGCTGGCCAGGGTCGTATTGGTATCGGTAGCTTTAATGGTATACGTAGTACCATCAGCGTTTGTTACGGAATCAATGGTAACATTTTCACCGGGTGTTAAAGTTACTTTAGATGCTCTGAGCTGGGCGACGTTTACAGCATCCGTATCCTGCATACCGGCAGAAACACCCGTAATCTGGCGAGTTGCCGTAGCGGCACCATCAGCAGTAGGAACGCCAACGGAAACAGCAGCTAAGGTAGATTTCCAAGTTGCGGAGTCCGTCGTAGAAGCCTCTTTCGTGTTCGGGTCATAGCCGGCAACACCGGATGCCACGCTGGCTACAGAGTTAGCGCCTAAGGCGACACCGCCATCTACAGTGGCTTGGCATTGTTGCCGATAGCAACTGCGTTACTGGCCGTCGTTTCCGTAGCGGAATCTGCGGTACCGATAACAACGGTGTTGGCCAAGTCAGATACAGTCCGGTTCGTACCAACAACGATCGTATTGTCTACATTGGTAGCCGTGTTGTTAAAGCCGGTTACAGAGTTGTATTGGCTAATGTCGCTGCTCGTGCCGGTAACGGTGTTGTTTACGCCGATGATGGATGTTTTCTGGGTGTAATCAGCCGTATTGCCGCCGCCGATGGCAAGGGTTGCACCGCCGCTTTGAGAGTTTTTAATGCTGGTCATCAAAGTGGTCTGCAACTCTTTCGCCGAGGCGCCGCCGCTCGAGGGTGCAGAAATAGCCGTAATCGAGTTGGTAATTTCATTGCCGGCACCGAAAATCAAAGCACCGTTAGAGTTGGCCGTTCTATTAGCCGTACCGATGACACTGCTGGCAACACCGGAATAGTTAGAGGATGAGGTGGCCGATTCAATACTGTTCAAAGAACCGTAAATGTTGGCACCAAAGTTTTTAGCCGCTTTCGGTCCGTCAAAAAGACCGGCAAAACCGCCAAGACCTTGGTAGTCAGACGTTGCAATAGAATAAGCGCCGTTTACCGTAGAAAAGGAGCCTGAGTTGTAAGCGTTGGCACCGAGGGTTGTGGAGTTAATGTACAAAGACTTCGCTCTTACACCGGTATTGGAAGAACCGTCAACCGTAACATCACCGAGAGCGCCCACATATTTATGGTCGCCAATCATGACGCTGCCGGATCGAGCGAATGTATTTTGGCCGATGGCAATGCCGGCTGCCCACTGGGTCTGATCGGTCTGACCAAAGGTAAAGGTCCGTTCCTGATTACCGGCCATATTTTCAACATAGGCATTGTTACCGATGGCAATACTGCCTACCTGACCAACATAACTGTTGGTTTTCGAATCGTCACCAACTTTAATATCAGATACAGCTTGAACAGTCGTAACCCCCGGAACAGATACCAGTGCCAAAACAGCTAAGACTGCGGCAGCGGATTTACCGGCGTTCAATTTTGTCGACACAGGTTTGCTGTGACTCTTGGCAATTTCAGAAACTACGACATAAGCATTCTTTGCTTTGCTCCAAACGACTTTGTAAATTTTGTTCATATTCATTTCCCCCAATAGAATGGATAATCAAACTACAAAACGACAAAAAACAGACACGATATTACAACTGAAAACCATCAGACCTCTTTTGAGTCTTCAACGGCATTCTTTATTTCGACACATAATTTAACCAATAGGCCGCCCTATCACGTATCCCCTCCACGCCTGTTTTTACCGCAGCATTACCTTATTTTGACAAACACACTCCAGTTAAAACAAGTCATTCTTAATCTAGACTTTTATGGTCATATTTTATAGATTGTTCTAAAATTTGTCAATAAAATTAATAGTAATTATTCATTACAAATAGATATTACCCATTTCATATTTTTTATAATTTAAATTTTCTTTACAAAATTCGCTTTGCAAATGAAGAAACATCACAAAAAGGCCCTCTGAAAAGAGGACCCTTTTGTTACCGCGTCGATGTTACACGATATTCAGTGATTCTATTTTTTTAATTCGGCAACGGCCTGCATCAATTGTGCAATCTGCCGGCTCTGTTCTGCCAACTGCTTGCCCTGGGATTCCAATTGCCGGCTCTGGGCTTCAATCTTACTATTTTGCGCTTCGATTTTGTTATTCTGTGCCGCCAACTGTTCACTCTGCGACTCAATCTTGTTATTCTGTGCCGTAAGTTGTTGGCTCTGTGATTCCAGTTTACGATTCTGTTCATCGACCACGGATCTCAAGCTGTCAACTTCCCGTGACAATGCATCCTGCGATGAATATACCTTAGTCGTTCCTTCACCGATCCGGAAGGTTACACCGGCATTGACCATATTTTCGCCGCCGCCATAAGACGAACCGATACTGACCATGGTATCGTAGTTCGGGCGATAGAAGGCACCGACGGCAACGGCGTTCGCACCGCGATAGTTGCCGACACCTGCCGAAACTTCCCAACGGGACGTCGGATCAAAGTCCAGCGGATGCAAGGCTGCCAAAGCAGCTGCACCGGCACCGACACGATCGACGCGGTTATCGAGGTTGCTGATGCGATTATTTACCTGACCCATACCGTTATTGATTTGGCTGATTTCACGGTCAAATTGATTTTTGTTAATAGCATCCGTCGGGTTCGTGCCTTCACCAATATTCGTAATGACATTGCCGCCCATGTTGACATTGTTGTTCTGAATGGTAATGTTCTTCGACGAATCTTCATTTTTAATCGTAAGGCCGTTATTATTCATCGTCGTGTTACCCGTCGTGACCGAATTGAGGCCCTTGATGTCTTTCGACAACTTGATATCGAAGCCGTCTTTATTGGAATTCGTTACGACGCCGATATTGCCGTCGGATAAATTCGTAACATCAGCGCCGCCCTTAAGATTCATGGTTTCACCAAGCTTGACACTTACCTTCTTATCTGAAGAAGTTTCATCTCCGACAAATTCACGAGTCCCCATGCCGACAGTTTCGCTAATGCCTTTAATAGAATCAGCTACGTCTTTCAATTCGCCTTCCGTAGCAGCGCGGTCTTTAACGATATTCATCTTATCCCAAGTAATATTGCTGAGACCGGTAATAAATTTCCCACTTTCCTTCTTATTGGAAGTTGTCGTGACATCCTGATTGCCGATAACAAGGCCGCTTCCCTTAGCAGCATTGCCGATGACGACCTGCCCTTTCGTACCATCGACTTTTACCTCTTTCTCGGGCGCTGTATCACTGCCAAAAGTAATGCTGTCATTTAAGTCAATGGTATTCTTCTTAACGCCGTTGGTATCCGTCGTCGTATGAACCGTAATATTTTTACCGGAAGATAAGGCACTGTTATCTACTTTCTCGTTTAAAGCCTTGAGCTGTGCTACGTTGACGGCATCGGTATCCAAGGTACCGGCAGCCACGTTGGTAATCTGACGGGTATACCCTTTTTCGCTGTTACCGACGGAAACCGCAGCAAGCGTAGATTTCCAAGGAGTTCCCTTCTTGAGCAACTCATCAGGATCTGTTGCATACTTACCGCTTGGGTCATAACCAGTTACGCCGGCAGCAACATTGGTCTTAGAATCGCTGCCGACAGCGACACCGCCTATAATGTTGGCGATGGATTTATTGCCTAATGCCAATGCCGATTCAGCGGAGGCCTGTGACCTAGGTCCTATCGCCATTGCAGATGTACCACTCGCCTGGGCACTGGTACCGATAGCAGTCGAATATTCACCTTTACCTTTTGAAAAACTACCGACCGCTATTGCGTGGTCAGCATTAGCCGCTGCCTCTCCGCCGATAGCAGTTGCTCCCATACCGGAACTTTTAGCAGTATACCCCAGAGCTATATCACCAAATCCCGTTGTTTTTGACTGAAGACCAATAGCGGTGGAATAGCCGGATGCCTGTGTACCATGACCGATAGCCGTCCCACTAAGGTCAGCCTCTGAACCCCCACCGATAGCAACAGCCGCGCTATCAGTTGCTTTTGATTCAGTCCCCATAGCAATGGCACCATTTTTACTGGCAGTTGACTTCTTTCCAATAGCAATCGAAAAACCTTCTTCCGCGGTTGCCTCATTTCCAATAGCAACGGAAGAACTATGCTCGGCTTTGGAATTTATACCAACTGCAACAGCGGCATTATCCGTTGCTACCGAACCCGCCCCAATAGCAACACCCATCCCTGTACCTTCCGTATTCTCAGCAGCACTTACAACGCCCGTCATACCGAGACACAGTGCAAAGACCGTCAAAGCCGCAGCGATACTTTTCCCTGACTGCATTTTCATCGCCGCTGATTTACCATTACTCTTGGCAATCTCCGATACGACAACATAACAATGTTTTACCTTATTCCAAATAACTTTATACACTTTATTCATTTAAACCGCCCCTTTTCGCACCCCCATCATGTAATAAATATTCTCACTTTAAAACACATTGTTAGTGCTAGTCTTCTCTGATTTTTATTTTATAGATATGGGTTAAAATTGTCAACTAACTGTTTTATATCATTTATTATAGACAAATATTATATATCCAATTGATAATAAACATGCGTTTCAAATAAATTTATTTACTCAAGCACGATTGATAAATCGTTAAAATATGCAAATCCCATAGGAATACGTTTCTTATCTCCATTTTTCAATCTCCACCTGAAAGGTTTATTTAAGTCGAAAACAACGCTTTAGTCTCTATATTTTATGTATCAATATCATTACCATATTGAGTCTCAGTAGATTTTAAGCTGTCATTTTACTAGATACGCTTCCTTCGACGCCAATATTTTGAGTCTATCGTTCCCCCAATTTACCGCTACAGAGAGCGATTTAACGGCTGTGTGATTTATTTTCACATGGTATTCGTCAGCAAGATATATAAAATTTTACGAAAATCGAAAAAACGGAGGCCCCTCTCCCAAGAGAAGGACCTCAGTCTTACGTAGCACGTTGTCTATATTTTATTTTTTCAAATCTTCAATAGCCTGCATCAGTTGTTCAATCTTCTTATTCTGTTCTTCCAATTGTTGACGTTGAGCCTTGATTTCGTTGCTTTGAGCAGATAACTGTTCACTCTGAGATTCAATCTGGCTGCTTTGCGACGCCAGTTTACTGTTCTGTTCGTCTACAACCGACCGTAAATCATTGATTTCCTGAGCCATGGCGCCCTTCGACTGGTAGTTCCCCGATCCGCCTTCACCGATTCTCCAGGTGACCCCGGCATTGACCATGTTTTCACCGCCGCCGTAGGACGAACCAATGCTGACCAGGGTGTCGTAGTTCGGGCGATAAAAGGCACCGACGGCCACAGCATTGGCACCGTGGTAATTACCGATACCTGCCGAAACTTCCCAACGAGTAGTCGGATCGTATTCCAAAGGATGGAGAGCTGCTAAAGCTGCCGCCCCGGCACCGACACGATCGACGCGGTTATCGAGCTTGTTAATCTGATTGCCGAGTTGATTCATTCCGGAACCGATATTGTTAACCGTGGTATCAAAGGTACTCTTATTGATAGCATCAGTCGGACTCTTAGCTTCACCTATATTGGAAATAGTTTTGCCGCCCGCATCAATGCCATCTTTTGTTACCGACGGGCCGTCCTTAATCGTAAGGCCGTCATTGCTCAGAATCGTGTCGCCCGTCGTGACGGAACCGGTGGTAACAGAATTGCCGCTGATGACCGTCATCGTGTCGCCGGAGCCGACAGTAATGCTGTCACTGGCTTTTAAAGTCTTCGTACTGACACTGTCGAGACCGGTAAGTTTGGACGATAACTTAACACTGAAGCCTTTATCGCCATTATTTACGACAGCAATATTCTTTTCAGTTAATGCACTTGTATCGGCACCACCGGTGAGACTTAAAGCGTCATCTTTACCGAGTACGACTTTTGCGTCACCGTCACCGGTAATCGTTCTCGTAGCGTTTTTAATGCCATCACTGATATCGCCGACTGTCCCGGCGAGGTCTCGCAACTGACCTTCGGTAGCCGCACGGTTTCAACGATGCCGTTCTTTTCAGGATCCCAAGTCGTATTGTCGAGACCGGTGATGTAATTGCCTTGTGTATCAGGATTGATTACATTGCCATCCTTATCGGTAGCCGTATCAGCTTGTTTACCGATAACAAGTTGATTGCCTGTGTCACCAATTACAACCTGCCCACTAGAACCATCAACGACGACTTTGTTATCTCCTGTTCCTGCCGTAACGGTTGCTGCATTTCCATCAATGGTTACCTGCTTAGCTTCATTCGCAGTATCGCCTAAGGTAATCTTATCTTTTAAATTGATGGTATTAGTTTTAACACCGGTCGTATCATCGGTTGTAGTTTTAATTTCAATATTTTTACCGGCTGTTAGCGCACTATCAGCTGCGGCCTTCGTCACCTTAGCATCTAAGGCTTTGAGCTGCGCAACGTTAACCGCATCCGTATCAGTCGATCCGGCTGCCACATTGGTAATCTGACGAGTCAGTCCCTCTTCCTTGTTACCAATAGATACTGCACTTGCACCGGATACCCAAGGGGCCACTAGCAACTTATATTTTTTAATAGCCTCTAGAGCTTTTTGATCATTTTCCGGCGTTGGATTTTGATGCGTTCATAAATCGCTTCATTTGCAGCATCCATTGCAGCTTGCATTTCTGCTGTAAAGACAAAATCTCCACCGACATTCGGATCATAGCCAAGATAATTTCCATCACGATCTGTAACAGAGAATGAGCCTAAAGCAATTCCGTTTACCATTGTAGCAATTGCATTTCGTCCAAGAGCCAGCCCATTTGTGGACGTAACACCGGCGCCTCGCCCAACAGCAACACCTCCATAGGCCCCTTCTGATGCCGAGGCGAAATAACCAATAGCAATACTTTCTTCCTCCAAAGCCTCCGCAAATGCTCCTATCGCAACGGTTTGTAAGTTTGTTGCCTTAGAAACTGCCCCAATAGCGATGCCATAATGATCGGTTGCTTTGGAACCTGAACCAAGTGCTATTGTATTTGAACTTGTTGCCTCTGCCCGTTCCCCTATAGCAGTAGACGTACCACCTGATGCTTTACTATTGGAACCGATAGCAATAGCATCTCCATCAGCTGCTGCGGCACCTTTACCAATGGCCGTATCAAAAAGACCTGTAGCGGAAGCATCGATGCCAATCGCCATTGCATGAGCACCGGTAGCACCTTTATTATCTTCATTGCTGGTTACAGTAAAGCCTTCAGGATTTACGCTGAAGAAACTAATTTTATTAGCGTCAACTTTAGTATTTACTGCCTTCAACTGAGCTACGTTGACGGCATCTGTGTCCAAAGTACCGGCCGCCACATTCGTAATCTGACGAGTTACGCCCTTGGAACTATCCCCTACGGAAACAGCACCTAATTGAGATTCCCAGGCCCCGACAAGCGTACGATACGTTTTCGCGGCTTCTTCAGCAGCCTTCAATTTATCTGCATTATCCGGATCGGCTACGGCTGCCTTGGAAGCCTCCTGCCATGCAGTAAGAGCATCTTGCATTTCCTGAGTTAATGCAAACGTCATGCCCGTCGACGGATCATAGCCAAAGATTCTTGCATTTTTATCCGCTACGGAGAATGCACCTAAGGCAACACCACTATCGACACCCTCTACTTTAGAAGATACACCAAGGGCCACTGCATTGTTAGCATTAGTCACTGTAGCATGGCTACCGAAAGCACTTCCATATTCGGAATCAGTTACTTTTGCCAAGTAACCAAATGAATTAGCTTCCTTCGAATTAGCTATATTAGCCCGACTGCCGACCGCTGTTGAATTTACCGAATTAGTGATTGCTGTATCAAACCCGATAGCATTAGATTCCTTAGAATCTTCACCTACATAGGAATAGGTACCTAGGGCCATGCCATAATCACTGTCAACCTTTTTGCGTGTTTTGGTTCCGCTTCCATCATCAAATTCTTTGGATATGCCGATAGCAACAGAATACTGTTTCTTCGCCTTTGCGTAGGCACCGAGCGCAACCGAGTTCATATCTGCTTCAGCCTGATTCCCACCGGCAAAAGAATGCTGACCCGCATAAGTATCAAAACCGACAGCTGTACTTTGCATCCCATCAGCTACACTGTTTTGGCCCACTGCCAGCGCAGCTCCACCACTCGCTTTGGCATCATTAACAGGGTACCCGCCTGTGTGCATGTCGATAAATTTGAGCCCAATCTGTACATTGGTTCCATCTTGTTTTAACCGGATGCCATTACTGGCTTGTAAAGATACCATTTGACCCACGCTAATAGCTCGCGACACCCCTTCTGCAGTGGCATCTGAAGCTTGTCTAACATCCGGTGCCGTTGTTACGCCCAACATCCAACCACCGGATAATTGAGATATCTTCGTTGTATTGTCCGTGGCCTTATCATACACTTTTTTAAGCTGTGCCACGTTGACCGCATCATAATCGTCAGCACCACCGGCCACATTAGTAATACGACGATGGTTTGCCTCAAATTCATGGGTGCCTAAAGTATAGGCTTTATTGCCGACAGAAACAACACCGTTGTTTTTCGAAAACGTTTCATCGGTCAAGTACGCTTTGGTAGCAACATCATCGTCAATAACAGCTAACGAAAGCGAGCCTAGGGCGACGGAATAATTAGAGGCAGCTCGGGCACTATTACCAATAGCAACACTGTATTCTACCTCAGCGGAGTCATCCAATGTATTCGTAATGGCTTCTTGACCGATAGCTACTGCACCTCTGCCATAGGCACGGGCGCCGAATCCCAAGGCAGTCGCACCTTTTCCGTCTGCTGCAGCTTTATAACCGAGTACAGACGAGTAATCGCCACGAGCTTCTGCACTTCGCCCGATTGCCACTGTTTGATTATTAAAAGCATTAGCACCGGCTCCCATCGCAATATTCTGGTAACCATAGGCTTTAGCTTCTGCCCCGATAGCAATGGTGTCTTTAAGTCTAGTATAATTCTGTGCCGTATCTTTTGTCGTACCGCTTACAGCTACACCATTATCATGAACCGCCGTACTCGGCGTAGCTTCATCACCGATGTACGCATTGTACCCCATGGCTAAAGCACGGTCAGCATTTGAACCAATTATAGCTCCACGTCCCATACTAAGTGATTCCCGAGATGCTGTCGTAGACTTATAACCTATGGCAGTTGATTCAGAAGCCGTCGCCTTAGATTCAACACCAAAAGCAGATGAAGAACCACCCGTAGCTTCAGTTTTATTCCCTACTGCAACGCCACTGCTACCGGATGCCACCGTTGATAACCCTATGGCAATAGCATTGGAAATTGAAGAATTTGCCCCCACCCCGATAGCGATACTATTACCACCGGAAGCCTTAGCCTTATTCCCAATAGCCATGCTAGTCTTCCCGGATGCCTCAGCTTCATCACTAACAGCTATACTTGTACTCCCAGTTGCTTTAGCTCCTTTACCAAGAGCCGTAGCCAAATACCCCGCCTCAGCTTGATTACCAAGAGCTGTACCCGAAGAACCGGTTGCCGCTGCTTTGTAACCAATGGCTGTTGCAAAAGAAGCTGTTGCATTAGCTCCGCTACCAACAGCCGTACTGTACGCGTCAGATGCAGTCGCAGTATTACCAACAGCCACTGCCTGTTCTCTACCCGTTGCTTTTGCCGATGGGCCAATTGCCGTATTAGTTGCCTTTGTCGCCTCAGAGCTGGTCCCATATGCAACACCGGATCCCGTCCCTGTTGCCGTATCGGCAGCCATTACACCCGTGGTCATGCCGGTACAAAGGGCCATCACGGCAAGAGATGCTGCCATTTTTTTACTGACTCTCGCGCGAGTCGATACAGACTTACCGTCTTTTTTTGCTAATTCTGATACGACGACATAGCAATGCCGCACTTTGCTCCAAATAACTTTGTAAATTCGATTCATGCCGATTCCTCCCATATTCCTTAATTGAAAAAAATATAAAAGAAATGATAAAATTTAGAAGTTATTTCCCCCAAACAGCTCCGTGCTGTCTATATCGATTACCAAGCCTCCTTAATTCTCGGCCTAATAAGCCATTTTGCCAAAATTATAAATTTTTAATAACGTTTATTTGTTGTTTATTTTATATAGTATCTATATACTTGTCAACAAATTACACATATTATGTCTATATTAAATCAGCAACTCGCTGTTTATTTCAGTTTCAATATATTTTTTAGTAATATATAACATTTTTAGAAATAAAAAAACCGAGGCCCCCCTCGGATGAGAGGAACCCCAGCTATCGTTACTTATTGCCAGAAATTGATACGGCTACCTTATTTCTTCAACTCGGCAATCGCCTGCATCAATTGTTCAATCTTCTTATTCTGTTCTTCGAGCTGCTGACTCTGAGCTTCAATCTTGTTGTTCTGAGCCTCGATCTTGTCGTTCTGTGAGGCCAGTTTGCTGTTCTGTTCGTCTACGACCGACCGCAAGTTGTTGATTTCCTGAGCCATGGCGCCTTTCGACTGGTAATTGCCCGTTCCGCCTTCACCAAATCTCCAGGTTACACCGGCATTTACCATGTTTTCACCGCCGCCGTAGGACGACCCGATGCTGACCATGGTGTTATAGTTCGGGCGATAGAAGGCACCGACGGCAACGGCGTTCGCCCCGCGATAGTTGCCAATGCCTGCCGAAAATTCCCAGCGGGACGTCGGGTCAAAATCTAACGGATGCAAAGCGGCCAAGGCGGCTGCTCCGGCACCGACACGATCGACGCGGTTATCGAGCTTGTTAATCTGATTGCCCAGTTGATTCATACCGGAGCCGATATTGTTAATCGTGGTGTCAAAAGTCCCCTTATTGATAGCATCGGTAGCTTCTGTCGCTTCACCAATGTTGTGAATGGCTTTGCCGCCGGCATCGATGCCATCTTTCGTTACCGAAGGACCGTCCTTAATCGTAAGGCCATCACTGTTAACGGTCGTATTGCCTGCTGTTACAGAACCGGTAGTGACCGAATTGCCGCTGATAACCGTAGTTTCATCACCGGAGCCGACGGTTATGCTGTCGCTGGCCGTTAAAGTCTTGGTAGATACACTGTCGAGGTCAGAAAGTTTGGACGACAATTGAACTTTAAAGCCTTTGCCATTATTAACGATACCAATATTTTTATCCGTCAAGGAATTTGCCTCGGCACCGCCGGTAAGACTTAAGGTATCCGTTGTTCCGATTTCAACCTTAGTTCCACTATCACCAACAAAAGTCTGTTTCGTATTTTTAATGCTGTCATTGATTTTACCAATTTCAGAACCGATAATCTCTTTTAATTGCCCTTCCGTTGCGGCACGGTCTGCAACAATATTATCTGCGTCCCAAGACGTATTGCTAAGGCCTGTAATGTATTTACCGCTTTGTTTAACGACATCACCGTTTTCATCAACCTTGTCAGTACCGTCAGCATTCTTGAGCGTAAATTCCTGATTGCCAATAACAAGGCCACTATCCGCAGCACCAATTACAACCTGACCGTTTGAGCCGTCAACTTTCACTTGATTATTTACATTGGCATCACTGCCTAAAGTAATCGTATCTGCAAGACTGATTTTATTCGTATCTTTATCGATAGTAATATTGTCACCGGCTGCCAAGGAGGCTGCTTGTATATCGGCAGTCAATTTCGTGTTTAACGCTTTGAGCTGTGCTACGTTTACGGCATCCATGTTGTACGTGCCGGCCGCTACCTGTGTAATCTGACGAGTCTTGCCCTTATCACCGACAGAGACAGCCCCAAGGCCTGATTTCCAAAAACCGTATGTATCCGAGCTTCTATCCTTCCCTTCCGGATCATATCCGGCAAGACCGGCTCTTTGTTTTGCTACAGAGTAAGAGCCTATAGCGACGCCGCCTACGCCACTATCTTTTGTTACACTAGCGTTATAACCAATAGCAATACCATTTGCTATTTTATTGACTTTTGCAGAAGTCCCCAGTACAACAGCATATTCCGACGCGGCCACTTCCGCCAAATTACCGATAACGTTGGAACCGGTAGACTTCTCGCCTACATAGGCTTTCTCACCGATGGCAACCGAATAACTACTGTCGACCTTCTTATAGCCGCTGTCTGATTTACTGGGATCGATGCGTACGCCGGTACCGATAGCCACGGAGCCTTCCAAAGCAGCTTTGGCATTATAGCCAATAGCAACGGAACTCAAACCGGCATCAGATTCGCTGCCGCCGGCAAATCCAAACTCACCGGAATGAGATTTCCAGCCCACGGCCACCCCTTGCTGGGCATCTACTACACTATTCTGACCGATAGCCAGAGCAGCTGACCCTGTTGCTTTAGCATCGTTATAGGGCCATCCGCCAGGCTGCATATCAATAAACTTAAGCCCAATATCTATGGATGTTCCGTGTTGGGTCAACTTGATACCTCTTCCGGCCAGTAAATTAACTGTCGTGCCGTCAGTAATCAATGTCGTCTTGCCTGTCGCAGTTGCTTCCTCTTCAGTGGTTGTTGAATAAACACTTCTACCAACACCCAGATTCCATCCTGTATCCGTATCGGCAGCCATGACACCGGGCATCATCCCGGCACAAAGAGCCAATACAGCAAGGGAGACAGCCATTTTTTTACTCATCCGAGAGGATGACGATACCGACTTACCATCTTTTCTTCCTAACTCAGATACGACGATACAGCAATGACGAACTTTACTCCAAATAACTTTATAAATCTGATTCATGCTTTTCCTCCTGTATCCTTTAATTAAAAAAATATAAAAAGAAATGTATGAAAAAAAATTTAGAAGCTATCTATCCTAAAAGATCCGTACTACCTCGATTGATCCCCCCTTTGTGACTCGTTTTAGTAGTCATAGTACCCAAATCATAAAGGGTCAACGACATACCGTTTTTCGTCTTTATTCTATATTTTACCAATATATTTGTCAACATTTTATGTATTTTGTGTGTATTTATAAGGTGATTTTTACTTTGTTATTAAAATCTCTCTTCATTTTACAGTAAACGACATAAATTCTAAAAAAAACCAAGGCCCTCTCAAAAGAGAAGGGCCTCAGTCTCAAGCATGGCGCTGTCTTCAGTTTATTTCGTTAATTTTTCGATAGCCTGCATCAATTGTTCAATCTTCTTATTCTGTTCTTCAAGTTGTTCGCTTTGCGACTCGATCTTATCATTCTGCTGGGCTAAAGCTGATTTCAGGGTATCAATTTCCTGCGCCATAACCTGTTTGGACGGGTAGTTCTTCGTTTCGCCTTCACCAATTCTCCAGGTTACACCGGCGTTCACCATGTTTTCACCACCACCGTAAGAGGCGCCGATGCTGAACAAGGTATCGTAGTTCGGACGATAGAAGGCACCGAGGGCCACGGCACTAGTACTTCTGTAATTGCCAAGGCCGGCCGTAACTTCCCACTTCGCATCGGGGCTGTATTCCAAGGGATGGAGAGCCGCCAAGGCTGCAGCACCGGCACCGACTCGGTCGACGCGGCGATCAAGACTGCCAATGCGGCCGCTCATTTCATTCATGCCTGCACCAATAGCAGTAACCGTACGGTCTAACTGCGCTTTGTTGATGGCGTCATTCGCTTCCGTCGCTTCGCCGACGTTGTGAATGGCGTTGCCGCCCAGGTTGACGTTACCCGTTTGAATCGTGATGTTCTTCGACGAATCTTCATTTTTAATCGTAAGACCGTCGTTGTTGATTGTCGTATTTCCCGTCGTTACCGAGCCGGTATTGACCGTGTTGCCTTCGATGACGGTCTGGTTGTCGCCTTTACCAATCTTAACGCTATTGTTTACTTGAATGGTATTAACGCCTTTGATGTCTTTCGACAACTTGATGTCAAAGCCCGTCTTCTTCGAGTTGGTCACAACACCGATATTGTTGTCAGAGAGATTGTCGCTGTCAGCGCCGCCCCGGAGTTCCATAGCATCTGAATTTTTCCGTTTAAGCGGGTTATCACCACTGTCGTCGCTGGCATAGGTCCGGACGCCGTCTTTGATTTCCCCAACTTCCTTAATTTTCTGGGATAGGTCCTTCAACTGGCCTTCCGTAGCTGCCCGATGGTCAACAGCTTTGTCAGCATCCCAAGTGGTGTTGGTCAAGCCTGTAATTGTGCGATTTGCCGTTTCACCTTCACTTGGAGTCGTACTGTCGATTGTAATACCACCGACAGTAATTTTTTCTTCCAAGCTGACTTTTACGCCCTTCGTAGCATCATTAGGATCAACTTTTTCAACCTTAACCCCGGTCTCGGTATCGCCTACTACATTGGCTACGCCCGCTTTGCCTTCAATTGTTTCAATCTTAGTGTTGATATTGGTAATGTCATTGTTAATCTTAGTAATGTTTTGATTGATAGTCTTTACATCACCTTCAACCTTCGTTACACGGTTGTCCAAATTGGTGATATTCTTGGTATTATTGGTAACTTGCTCAACAAATTCCGCCTCGAGACCAACTTTAATATCATTATTGTTTTGGGTAATCTGAACCTTTTCGCCGTTAACAAAGTTAATTACGGAATCTTTCTTAATGGACCGTTCGCCGGCTCCGTTTACAGTGAGTTTCCATGCTCCAGCATCACTGAGTAAGGTGTCAGTAATACCCAATTTAGTCTTCCAACTATTTACATTATCGTTTGACAAGTTAGTTGCATCAACTTTTGCAGAAGAATCTGCCACTGCTTTCAGTTGTTTTTCCGTAGCAGCACGGGTTTCAACAATCCCATTACTATCCGGCTTCCAATCAGTATTAGCTAACCCGGTAATAAACAGGCCGTCTTCCGTTTTCCCATCTTTCGTAGTCGGTACGGCTTTCTGATTGGCGATGTAAATGCCGCCAGTAGCAACGCCGCTTTCGTCGGTCGTGCCGCCAATGCGCACACTGCCGTCAGACAGATTGAGGTCCTTGGCCAATTTCACGGTCAAACCGCCTTTTTCTTGAGCTACGACACCGATGTTGTTATCCGTAAGCAGGTCTTCGTCGCTGATGCCACCTTTAATATCTAAGGTTTCATTGAGCTTCTTAGGAATGGTTACATCCTTCGTATCGCCGGCAAATTTCAGGCCGTCATCCAAGGTAGCGACAACGCGTTCTTCACCATTTTCATCTTCATAGACGATACGGGTAATGCCGTCTTTACCATGCTTGCCATCGACACCATCGACGCCGTTCTTCACGGAGATTTCAGCGTAGGCATTCTTGCCCGGCTGGCCGTCTTCACCGGCAGGCCCCTGCGGACCAACTAAGCCGATGCTGCCCGGTGTGCCGTCTTTCCCATCCTTGCCCGGCGTACCGATGACAACTTCATTCTTCAATTTGAGGTCATAAACCTTCTGTCCATTAACGTCTTTGACCGCCATCGTGAGGTTGTTTTCACCGATGTAGTCGCCTAAGGCACCGTCAGCGCCGGCTTTGGCAGATTTACCATCCAGAGTAAGTTCCGTGTGAGCTCCACCAACAGAGGATTCTACTTTAGCAACAGCGGCTTTCAGCTGATCTTCCGTTGCAGCTCGACCACTTACGATGCCGTTGGCATCCGGATTCCATTTGGTATTCGTTAAGCCGGTGACGAACAATCCGTCTTCAGTTTTACCGTCTTTAGTCGTTGGTACATCCTTCTGATTGGCGATGTAAATACCACCAGTAACAGTACCATCATCACCGGTCGTTCCACCAATTCGTACGCTGCTAAGACCTTGTAAATCTTTGGCCAATTTCACAGTCAATCCGCCATCTGACTTCGCGACGACGCCGATGTTGTTATCCGTGAGCAGTCC
>ENA-OQAB01000253-OQAB01000253.1-human-gut-metagenome-genome-assembly--contig:-NODE-253-length-30768-cov-4.582618_pt1 | contig 30768 bp, 25 predicted proteins | sample MGYA00242490_ERZ504517 | MGnify/ENA primary metagenome ERZ504517 (study PRJEB26092, sample SAMD00036298) | human gut metagenome | host: Homo sapiens | study: EMG produced TPA metagenomics assembly of...
AACTTGAAAAATGGAGTCTGGAAGAACGTCAGGAAGGGCGTCAAGAGGGCCTACAGGAAGGTCGTAAGGAAGGCTTACAGGCAGGACGCCAAGAAGGCGAAAGCCGGTTGACGACATTGTTAAAGCTGCTGAAAGCCGATGGCCGTCTGCAGGATCTGGAATTGGCCATTGACGATGAAAAAGCGAGAGAAAAATTTTATCAGGAATATCATATTAGTTGAAATAGGAATCATGGCACAGCCGTTTACGTTTTGTGACGCAGACGGCTGGTTACATGCTGAAAAGCCTGACTTCTCGTAACAAGAAATCAGGCTTTTTCGCATTAGGGAGTTATTATTTTTGTTCTCTCGGTATCAATCTTCTTCGTCCTTGGTCCGCTTGGGGCCGGGATCGGCGACGATAGTGCTGTCGGCAATGGGATCCGCCGGAGTCGCAGGGGACTCTCCGGAAGGAACTGGGCCATGGCTGCCGGAATAATGGCCGGCATGGGGGACAGATTGGCCGTGATAGGAGTAGTTGTTAGTGACGATGCCGTCGGGATTGGTGGCTTCGTAGCCCCGGACGTGCTGCATGGTACCGTCCGGTCCGGTGCGGTAATAGTCGTGGGTATAGTGATGGCCCGGGGCCGGCGTGACGGCATCGGATCCTCCGTGAATGTCGCCGCCGTGATGGGCCGTATCGACGGCTGTGTCGGCAGCATCGGCGATGGTATCAAAGCCTCCAAAGGCCTTGATGAAGGGCAGGCAGAGGAGGATGATGAGCAGCGGGGCGACGCCCATGATGGGGAGGGCCCGTTCGAGGGTGTAATGATGATTGTAAAGCCAAATCAGGATGAGGTGAAAACCGACGGCAGCGACGAAGCCCGTGAGGAGAGCCGGAATCGTTTCGACGGTCGTATTTCGAAGAACGGCAAAGTAGAAGCCGATGCCGTACATGTAGAATCCGGCCAGAACAGCCCGCCAATGGGATATAATGTATTTCAAGCGCAGGAAGAAGATGACCGCCATGATAATGAAGGCGATGGGTGCTAAAAAGGGAAAGATACTGATGAGGAGCACCGTAATGGCTGCCGTGATGACGATATACATGATGCGCCGCCAGGTAAAGGCGATGAACAAGAGGGCGACAGCTGCGATGGAGACGATTTCAAAATCACGGGTCACCATATTGATGAAAACATAAAGCCAGGTAAGGAGTAAGATTGTCAGGTGAGGGGCACGGTCCGCGCGTTGGGGGGCCAGGTTCAATACCATCACATCCTTTGGAAAATTTTCTTATCAATAAGCTTCATAATTACATTTAATTATACCATATATTGAATGATAGAGCACCTGGCAGATCGTTGCTTTTGTCGGCGTTTTACTCGTGGAGAATAAGGTACGTTCCTTTTACATCAAGGTGCAGGACGATAAAAAGCGCCGCCGGTATGACAGGAGTCTGTCACCGGCGGCGCTTGCATATGCCTTTGTATCAGCCTAAGATTTCGATGAAGGCCTTGACCACTTCCGGGTCAAAGAGGAGGCCGGATGAACTGAAGAGTTCGCGGACGGCCTGTTTTTTTGTTTTCGCCCAAAATTCAGTCGACGGATTGATGATCATATCGTAGTAGTCGGCCACGGCGATGATTCGCGCCCCTAAGGGGATGTTGGCTCCGCGCAGGTGTTTGGGAAAGCCGGAACCATCCCAGTGTTCATGGTGATAGCGGATGTAAGGGACGATGTCCTGGCAGCAGGGGATGCTTTCCAACATATTGCCGCCGGCCGCTGCATGGCGTTTATACTGTGCCATTTCGGAGCGGTTGAGATAGGGTATCTTGACTAAAAGAGTATTAGATACGACCAAAAGACCAACGTCATGAAGGAGAGCGGCGTATTTTATCTGTTCGATTTCGCTCTTGGGAAGCATGAGTTTGGCGGCGATACTGACGCTGTAGTTGGCAACTTGCAGGGAGTGCATATATAAGCGCTGACTTTTTAGCTGTATGAAGTTGAGCAACTCTGCCGTAATGCCGTCAAGAGACGTCATTTCTTCACGGGCAATGCCCGCTGCTTGATTTAACGATACCATATACATGACAAACAAACCCTTTCATCTGCAACCATACTATTCGTTCGTCGTCCGATTCGACTGGCGTACTTTTTTTGGATGACGAAGGATATGAACATTTTGGCACTCGTTTTTTTGATGCGCGCGCCTGTATTTTTCATACGCCGTGCTGTCGTAATCTTGGACTTGCGCTTCGGGCGCATGTCGCGGATTGAGCCGAAATCACCGCGGCGGATACTCGTCGCCTTGATGCGGTCGGAACGGAGGTTTACTTTTAATGCGTTCATGATTTGGCTCGTCTTAAGGTCGATGTTAAAACTGTAGATATCTACTGCCACGTAGGAGAGGAGAGGATAGGCATGGATGCTGATATGGGCGTTGCCCGATACCGCCATGCACGTCAGTTCGTCATCAATATGGAAGAAGGTAATGCCCTCAGCAGGTGCGCCGACCAAATGGAATGCGCGTTCTACCAAGGGCTGCAAGTCTTCGGCTTCGGTGAAAGAAGCTTTGCAGTTATAAAAATCGATCAGTACATGATTTCCTAATGTATTATTCATAAATCTCCACCCGTTACTTAGTTACAATTAATTATATACTGTTTTTGGGAACTTGTAAACTAAAAAGGGCCCCATGGGATATGTTAAAACCCCATGAGGCTCGTTTTAGTTATGCTTTGTGCTCACGAATGGGCGTGAAGGTAAAATCCGTTCCGTCAAAGCCGATGCTGACCGTATCGCCTTCGCGGATGGTGCCGGCGATGATGCTGCGGCTCAAGGACGTTTCGACGGTATGGGTGATCAAGCGGCGCAGGGGACGGGCACCGAACTGAGGATCGAATCCTTTGTCGGCCAATTCCTGCAGGGCTTCATCAGTCCAAGTGAGTTTGATCTTGATCTGTTTTTCCAGACGCTGACCGAGGCGTTCCAAGAGGATGGCTGCAATACTCTGTACCTGGTCTTTCTGCAGGGCCTTGAAGACGACGATGTCGTCGACTCGGTTGAGGAATTCCGGACGGAAGTACTGTTTGAGGAGGTCACGGACCTTTTGGTTGGCCTGTTCGTAATCCGGCGTTTCCAAAATTTCATGAGAACCGAGGTTACTGGTCATGATGATGATGGTGTTCTTGAAGTTGACGACTCGGCCCTTGCCGTCAGTCAGGCGGCCGTCGTCGAGGATTTGCAGGAGGACATTGAAAATGTCGGGATGGGCCTTTTCGATTTCATCGAGGAGGATGACGCTGTAGGGACGGCGGCGAACGGCTTCGGTGAGCTGACCGCCTTCGTCATAGCCGACGTATCCCGGAGGCGCCCCGATCAGGCGCGAGACGGTATGTTTTTCCATGTATTCCGACATGTCGATGCGGATGATGTTCCGTTCGTCATCGAAGAGGGATTCCGCTAAGGTCTTGGCAAGTTCCGTCTTGCCGACGCCGGTCGGGCCCAGGAAGATGAAGGAACCGATGGGACGGTTCGGGTCTTTGATGCCGGCCCGAGCGCGGATGATGGCGTCACTGACGACGCGGACGGCTTCGTCCTGGCCGACGACGCGTTCATGGAGGGTTTCGTCGAGGTGGAGCAGTTTTTCCCGTTCGCCGGTCATCATCTTAGTGACGGGGATACCCGTCCAGCGGCTGACGACCTGGGCGATGTCTTCTTCGCCGACTTCTTCTTTCAGGAGCTGAGAATCCTGTTTCTGTGCCAGGTGAGCTTCCTGTTCTGCCAGTTGTTTTTCCAGTTCCGGCAATTTGCCGTACTTCAGTTCTGATGCTTTCGCCAAGTCGTAGTTGCGTTCGGCCTGAGCCATTTCTCCCTTGACGGCGTCGATTTCTTTTTTCAGTTCCTGGGTGTGCAGGATGGACTGTTTTTCCGTATCCCATTGGGATTTAAGCTGGTTTTCTTTTTCTTTCAATTCCTGCTTCATAGCCGTGATCTTAGCCAACCGCTCTTTGGAAGCGTCGTCCGTTTCCTTGGTCAGGGACTGTTCTTCGATTTCGAGCTGCATGATCTTGTGGCTCAATTCATCGATCGGCGTCGGCATGGATTCGATTTCTGTGCGCAGCTTGGCAGCGGCTTCGTCGACGAGGTCGATGGCCTTGTCGGGCAGGAAGCGGTCCGAGATATAGCGGTCCGAGAGGACGGCAGCCGCAACCAAGGCCTTATCGCGGATGCGGACGCCGTGATGGACTTCATAGCGTTCTTTCAGGCCGCGGAGAATGGTGATCGTATCTTCGACGGACGGCTGGTCGACCATGACCGGCTGGAAACGCCGTTCGAGGGCAGCGTCCTTTTCGATGTATTTCTGGTATTCGTTGAGGGTCGTAGCCCCGATGCAGCGCAGGTCGCCGCGGGCCAGCATCGGTTTCAGAATATTGCCGGCGTCCATGGAGCCTTCGGACGCGCCGGCGCCGACGACGGTGTGGATTTCGTCGATGAAGAGGAGAATCTGACCGTCTGATTTGGCGATTTCATTGAGGACCGATTTCAACCGTTCTTCAAATTCACCGCGGTACTTGGCCCCGGCGATGAGGGAACCCATGTCGAGGGAGTAGAGTGTCTTGTTCTTCAGCGATTCCGGAATGTCGCCGCTGACGATGCGGCGGGCCAATCCTTCGACGATGGCCGTTTTGCCGACGCCCGGTTCCCCGATGAGTACCGGGTTGTTCTTGCGGCGACGCGACAAGATTTCGATGGTCCGGCGGATTTCGTCGTCCCGGCCGATGACGGGGTCGAGCTTATTCTGGCGGGCAGCTGCCGTCAGGTCGCGGCCGTATTTTTCAAGGGCCTTGTAGTTGCCTTCGGGGTTGTCGGTATTGACGTTGGCCTTGCGGTTGGCCTTGATGGTACTCATGATCTTGTCCTGGTGCAGGCCGAATTCACGGCACAGTTCCTGGACGTCGCTGCTGCTTTCGCTGACAATGCCGAGGAGCAGGTGTTCTGTGCTGATGTAGTCATCGTGCATGGAGTCGGCTAACTGCTGGGCCTTGCCGATAACCCGGACCATTTCCGTCGACATCGACATCTGGCTCGAACCTTGGACGGAAGGGATTTTCTTCAGCAGCTGTTCCAACCGTGCCTGGAGCATGGGGACGTCGGTCTGACATTCCGTAAGGATGGTGCTCAGCAGGCCTTCAGGCTCTTTGAGCAGGCCCATGAGCATGTGGACCGAGGAGATTTCTTGGTTGTAATGGAGGGCAGCAATCTGCTGGGCAGACTGGAAGGCTTCCATGACTTTCTGTGTATATTTTTCGTTTCCCATAAGTAAGACCTCCTTATTATGGCGATTGTATTCAGGATTAGGAGCTTTTCGCTAGCTTCTAGTATCATTATAGCTGTAAAAGTCAAAAAGTCAATATGTCAAAAAGGAAAATTTGTAAATCTTTTGGAAAAGACGTTGTTGACAGCCCTCATCCTTTCCCCTACAATCGAGGCAGTATAAAGATTGTCTTCCGTCATGGGAGACCGATGAAAGGAGTCCGACGATGGACGAAACAGAACGACTGGCCTTTAGCGGCGATGCAGCGGCTCAATGTGCCATGGGAGACGATTATTTCTTTGACGCTTTTGACGCCGATATAGAAGATAAAGATGATTTATATAAGAAGGCTTTTTACTGGTACAGCCGTTCGGCCAAGGGCGGTTATGCTGCCGGTCAGTATAACTTGGGCTATCAGTATGAGCATGGTTTAGGCACGGAGCGCGATATCGAACAGGCTGTCCTTTGGTACGGTGCGGCAGCCAGCCGGGGCTATGGAGCGGCTGAGAATAATTTAGGCCATCTCTATGAAATAGGGGAGGATCTCCCTCAGGATTACGAAAAGGCCCTGTACTGGTACCGGCGGGCTGCCGAACACGATGACGGCGACGGCCAGTGCAATGCGGCCATCATGTATCAGTTCGGCTACACCGGGGAGCCGGATTATGAAAAAGCCGCCTATTGGTATGCCAAGGCGGCGGATCAGGGAAATGTCATTGCCGGAAACAATCTCGGCTATCTCTATGAAAAAGGCTATGGCGTTCCTCAAGACTGGGAACTGGCTGCGCACTGGTACTATGAAGCGGCCATGGCCGGCGACGGGCCGGCGCAGAACAACTTGGGCGTCCTCTACCGCGACGGCCACGGCGTAGGTCCTGACAGCATTCAGGCGGCCTACTGGTTTGCTCAGTCTGCCGCGTCAGGCTATAAAGAGGGCATGAAAAATTACGCCACCGCCCTGGAAAGGGGCGATGGCGTAGAAATGGATCGCGATGAAGCTCTATATTGGCGAAACAAAAGCCAGGACGATTAATGGAGGATATTGATAAATACCGTAATGATCGTGGCATTGACCGGGTCGATGATTAAGGACCCGATGAGGGGAATGACGAAGAAGGCCGTCGGTGCCGGGCCGAAGATTTCCGTCATAGCCGTCATGTTGGCGATGGCGTTGGGCGTAGCCCCTAAGCCGAAGCCGCAGACGCCGCTGGTCATGACGGCAGCTTCGTAGTCGCGGCCCATGATGCGGAAGACGATGAAGTAGGCGAAAAGGGCCATGAACAGGGCCTGGCTGAGGAGCATGACGACCAGAGGTACGGCAAGGTCTGCCAGCTGCCAGAGCTTGAGGCTCATGAGGACGCAGGTCAAAAAGACGGTCAGGCTCAGATTGCCCAGAACTTCACTTTCATGCTGGTAGACTTTAAAGCTGTGCGTAAAGTCGGCGATGTTGCGGATGACGGCAGCGACGATCATCGAGCCGATGTAGCCAGGGAAGACAAGGCCGATGCTGCTGAAGAAACCGCTGACGATCGTTCCGAGACCCATGGCCAGAAAGAGGTGGGCCATGGCGTTCATGAAGCGGTAGTTGTCGATGGTCTGGCCGATTTTGTTTTCAATCTTGATGGCGTTTTCGGCCCGTTCCTTATCGCCGGCTACGGCTTTTAACCGCGATACGGCGTCGGCGTTGGCCGAAGGATCGAACCGTTCTGATTCAGCCGAGCTGACCAGATGGTGTTTATGGATCAGTCCTTCCCCAATCGGACCGCCGATGACACCGCCGGCGACGAGACCGAAGGTAGCGGCGGCGACGGAAATGGTGACGCCGCTGTCAAGGCCGATACTTTCCAGCAAAGGGCCGAAGGCCGCTGCCGTGCCGTGACCGCCGACCATGGGAACCGAGCCCGTTGCCAGTCCCATGAGAGGACTGAGGTCGAAGATTGTCGCGAGGCTCACCCCGATGATATTCTGGAAGGTGATGAGAATCGTCGTGACGATGGCCATTTTAAAGACCATGATGCCGCCTCGTTTGATGAGGCTGATGCTGGCCGTGTAGCCGACACTGGTGAAAAAGAGCATCATACAGATGTTTTGCATAATCGTATCCTGCTCGTACTGCCAAAGACCCTGAGTATAGAGAATGCAGTTGATGATAGCGAATAAGATGCCTCCGACGACCGGAGCGGGGATACAGTACTTGCGCAGGACGTCGAATTTTGCACGCAAGAATACGCCGGTATAGTAAACGACAATCGCTGCGGCTAATGTTTGATAAATATTAAGATTTACAGCCACAAATAAGCCCCCTTCATATTTTACCGATTATGGGCAGAATCGATGAAATAGGTTATGAAAAAATAAAAAATACAGTACTTATGATAACAGATTTCGGGCTGTAAAACAAATATGCGGATAAAAATAACCGGATGTCACCCTTCTCCGTCCGCTTGGGAAAGATAGCAGGGGGAGGTATAATAGTCCCTTCGTCCTTGGCGGCAAGAAGCGCTGCGGAAACAGAGCGCTTGAATGTCGTTGGCCCGGATATCGAAGGTAAGCTGTGCCTGTCCTAGAGGGGACAGGATTTTTTTTGCCTGCGCCGGTTTGGTCAGGATGGGGAAGGTCGCCTTTGTTTGTTTCAAGAAAGCGGCGCCGCGCTCATTGAAGGCCAGGATGCGGCCGTATTGAGGCCCTTCACGGTAGGCGTCATTGAAGAAATCTTGAGACGGCTGCAGGACCGTATAGGCGCCCATGCGGCACAGGCGGCTGAAGGCGTAACGTTTAGTTTTGATGGCCGACAAGGTTTCTTCATACGTCGAAAGGGTAGAAAAGGCTTTATGCCAGCGATTTTCGAGGCCTTCGGTAAAGGCCGGCAGGCGGCAGAGCTGCTCCGGCGTCAAGAGGCGCCCTTCAAGGCTGACGAAATCGCCGTAGCGGTCGTAGTCCGTGAAGGCACCGGTTTTCAATAGGACTTCGATATCGCTTCGGCTGGCCGGAGGCAGATAGGCTGCGACGCGGGACGAAAAGCCGTTTTTTTAGTTCCCGGCGGATGGCCGAGGCACTGGTGAAGGGCTGGTCGAAGCCGTTTTCAGCATGGCTTCCGCGGCGGGGGACGGTTCGCATCGCAAGGGGAGATGGCAGGGTGAGGATGGCTTTGGCATATTCAAGGGCCAAGAGGGCATTGGGCTGATCCAAAAGGCCGGCCAGTTCCGGCAGAGCCCTTGCCAGGTCGTCTGTCTGATTACGACCGGCCGTGGCCGTCTTTGTCGATTCATCGTACGAGAGGCTCAAGGCGGTTTTTCCCAGGCGGAGAAAGTCGGCAGCCGTCCCCTCTTCGACGCCGCAGGCAAGGGAGGCACAGCCAAGGCGATAGGCTAAACGGATGCCGCCTGAGGCAAATCCTTCGGCACTTGAGAGAGCATAGACGGCAGGCAGTTCAAAGACGGCATCGGCTCCGCTGCGGACGGCCCAACGGGCGCGGTGCCACTTGTCGAAGAGGGCCGGTTCGCCGCGCTGGACGAAGGCGCCGCTCAGGATGACGATGACTGCCGTATCGGGTGGATTTTGGCGGCGGATTTCCGACAGCAAGTAGGCATGGCCGGTGTGAAAGGGATTGAATTCGGCGATGACGGCAATGGCTTCCATAGCAGCCTCCTTACGTTCTAAATTTCACAATATCTGAACGGGGCGAAGCCGCAGCGTCTGGCGGCACCGTCCGGAAAAGGCCGTATTTCACGAAGAAACACAGTATAAGTTGTTTATAAGTATACGGAAGGTAAAGAAAATCGTCAATGCAGTCCGCCATTCTTTTTGGCTGTTTGGACGGATAGCTAAAGTATTTCCAATTCCTGCTTTTTTTAGATGACGCTATAAGGCTTTTATGCTATAATGAACCTAGTCTGTAGAAAGCATAAATAGGTGATTGTATGAAGGGATTGAAAGGACTTGCAGCTGCGGCCATGGTCTCAGCTGCCGTATTGTTAGCCGGCTGTGGCAGCAATACGATGCTTGAAGAATACAGTTTCGGCTATGTCCAGTTAAAGGCCGGAAATTCGGAAGTGTACGTCATGACCCCGTTTGACCTGGCACATGTGAATCGCCAGGACGGCGAAGGCATGATGTATATTAACAATGACAAACACATCAATGTCGTCGCTGTTTCTGAAACAGCCGGCGAAACGACGCCTGTTGCCATGGCAGACAAATACGTTGCCATGCTGAAACAGACACCGGATGTATCTGATCTGCAAACGAAGATTACCGAAGCCGAAGAGAGCGGGCGCAAGGCCACCGTCGTCGACGCCTCCTATACGGAGCCTTTGAACGGCCAGCCGGCGAAGCTCACCGTGCGGAGTTTCTTCTTTGAAGATAATGGCCAGATTTGGCACGTCATGTACATGTACAAAGACGGTGACGAACTGGCGAAGGAAGTAGTTGACCACGTATTTGGCCAGCTAAAGTAATTTTAAAACACACGAAAGAGGGTAAAATTTCATGATCGTATTGGTTGTAAACTGCGGAAGCTCATCTTTGAAGTATCAGCTCGTCAACATGGATAATGAAGAAGTAATGGCAAAAGGTTTGGTCGAAAAAATCGGCCTCACCGATTCGCAGCTGACCCACAAATGGAATGGTCAGAAAAAAGAAATCAAACAGTCCATTCCGGATCACCAAGTAGCCGTCAAGTTAGTCCTCGACATCTTGACCGACGCTGAATGCGGCGTCATCAAATCGATGGATGCCATTGACGCTGTCGGCCACCGCGTCGTCCATGGCGGTGAAGAATTCGCTGCTTCCACGCTCATTACGGACGAAGTCATGAAAGCCTTGGAAAAATGCTCGGCCATGGCTCCGCTTCACAATCCGCCGAACATCATCGGCATCAATGCCTGCAAGGCTATTATGCCCGGCGTACCTCAGGTCGGCGTCTTCGATACGGCCTTCCATCAGACCATGCCGGCAAAAGCCTTCATGTACGGCCTCCCGTACGAACTCTATAAGGAAGATCATATCCGCCGTTACGGCTTCCACGGCACGAGCCATCGCTATGTCGCCGGTGAAGTCGCTAAAGTCATGGGCAAACCCGTTGAAGAACTGCGCATCATCAACTGCCATCTCGGCAACGGCTCTTCCTTAGCTGCTATCAAATACGGCAAATGCGTCGACACGACGATGGGCTTTACGCCGCTGGCCGGCGTCCTCATGGGTACGCGCTGCGGCGATATCGACCCGGCTATCGTCCTCAACGTCATGGACAACCATAACCTTTCAACGAAAGATATGGACAAATTGATGAACAAACAGTCCGGTGTCCTCGGCATCTCCGGCGTTTCCAGCGACTTCCGCGATCTCGGTAAAGCTGCCGGCGAAGGCAATGAACGCGCTCAGCTCGCTCTCGATATGTTCCACTATCAGGTCCGTAAGGAAATCGGTGCCTTTGCGGCTGCCATGGGCGGTGTCGATGTCATCACCTTTACGGCCGGTGTCGGCGAAAACGGCATTGAAGACCGTGCCGCCATTGCCGAAGGCCTCGAATACCTCGGCGCCAAACTCGATCCGCAGCGCAATGACGTCCGCGGCAAAGACGCTTTGATCAGCACCGACGATTCGACGGTTAAGATGTATGTCATTCCGACGAATGAAGAAATCATGATTGCCCGCGATACGAAGGACATCGTATCCAAACAGTAATAGTGCCTCGGATGGAGTGAAGACCGTGAAATTATTATACTGGGATATTGACGGAACCTTATTGAATACCGGCCATGCCGGATTGAATGCCATTAAAGAAGTCCTCCGCGATTTAAAAGGGGAGGATACACCGGTGCCGAAAATCGATGCCGGCGGCAGGACCGATAACTATATTTGTCAGCAGCTGCTCTATAAATCGACGGGCGTCATGCCGACCGATGAAGAAGTCTTTGCCTTTTGCCGCAACTATGAACAAAAGCTCTTGAAATGGCTGAAACGCAAGGCTCATGAAGGCGTCATCCTGCCGAATGCAGCAGAAAACCTGGCATTCTTCCATGGAAGGGAAGGCTACTGCCAGCTCCTCCTGACGGGGAACAGCCGCGTCGGTGCCAGCCTGAAGATGGATTTCTTCGGCTTGTCTCAGTATTTTGATTTCGACCATTCCGGCTTTGCTTTCGACTACTACTACCGCGACGACTTGGCCCGCAATGCCCTGGCCATTGCCAAACGGACTTGGGGTGATGACATTGAAGCCATGTATGTTATCGGTGACACGCCTCATGACATTCAGTGCGGAAAAGCCATTGGCGCCCGGACCATCAGCGTCGCTACCGGAAGGCATTCCTACGATGATTTGGCCAAGTGCGAACCTTGGAAAATCATTTCATCCCTTCCGGAACCGGAAGCCTTCGAAGCGCTTCTTGAATCGTGATAAATCCCTAATAAAAAGGAAACCCAGACTCGTTACATGGAGTCTGGGCTTTTTTTTTCGGTTCTTCGATGCGCCACGTGTTTTCAAGGACACGGAAGTTGAGAGCGTGCCATTTCTTTTCGATGTCCGCTAAGGTAACCGATGCCGAGTAGAGCTGATTATTCTGTCTTTGAGCCTGTTTCTCCAGCTGGGAGATGCGGACTTGTTGGAGCGCGACGGTCTTAGACAGAGTAAGAATCTGGACCTGCAGCACCAGGTTCCATGCCAAGAGAAGAACCGCAGCGACTGTCAGGTATCTTTGCGTCTTAGACAGACCCTGCCAAGTCTGTAACAGGCGGCGATACTGATTGAATAAACCCGTTTTCTGCCGCGCTGTATCCGGCTTTTCAGGGAACCGGCAGGAGCGGCGGGGCCTTGTCTTTCCCCGGCCATTATAAGTTGGAAATGACGCGGGCCTTATTGCGGACGAAGTCGAGCCATAATTGAGCCGCATGGGACAGGTAGTGGCCGCGTTTCCAGATGACATAGAGGACGTGCATGATTTCCGGTTCGACCAAGGGACGGACGACGACCGATTCCGAGACGCGGGGGTTGGCTTCCTTCGTCGGGCACAGGCGGCTCGGCAGGAGGGCGACGCCGAGGTTGGCGACGACGGTCTGGATCATGAGGTCGCGCTGGCTCGTTTCAAAGATGATTTTCGGCTGGAAGCCGATTTTCTTACAGTGTTGGATGATTTCGTCGTGCAGGTTGAAGTCATCGCGGTAGAGGACCAGCGATTCGTTGGCCAGTTTCTTCAAGGGAATCGTCTTTTCCTTGGACAGGATGTTGTCGCGGTGAATGATGACGTTCATCGGATCCTGGGTGAGGAAGAACGATTCAAAATCCTTTTCCTTCGGCTGGGTGCAGACGATGCCGAGGTCGATGAGGCCTTCTTGGACGCTGATTTCGACCTTCTTCGAGCCGTGTTCGTACAAGTCCAGTTCAATTTGAGGATATTCCTGCTTGAAAGCCCCTAAGAGGTTGGCGAAGATCGGTGCCCCGGTAATGGGGGGCAGGCCGATGAGAATCGTGCCCTGTTCCAATTTGAATTCATTTTCGAAGTCGGTCTTCAAATGTTCGAACATGAAGACGACCCGTTTGGCATGGGACAGGAAAATCGTGCCGGCATCGGTCAGTTCGACGGCCTTCGCATTTCGCATGAAAAGGACGACGCCCAGTTCTTCTTCCAGGGCTTTGATGGTACGGCTGATGGCGGACTGAGAAATATGCAGTGTTCGCGCTGCTTTGCTGAATGACTTCTTGTCTGCTACTTCGACAAAGTATTTAAGATGATGAAAATCCATGCTAACACCTCCACTAACTAATCGTGTATATCAAAAATAACGCTACAATATACACTACTTCGGTATACGTTTACAAAATAGCACTGAACGATGCATAAACTAGCATCACATTCCTATTGAATTTAACATTGCTTAGGCATATAATTAACTTGTAAGAAAAAGTTACAAAGTCGTTCGGTTTGTGATGGTCAGCAATTTCTGAAAAGAGATATGGTAATGTGCAAATCTGTAATACCACTATAATAGTAGTACAGATTGAGAATATTAGCAATACCTTTTTTGAATATTGTCAGACCTTCCCGCGTTTTATTGCATTTTTTTCAATTATGGGACGTGTATAGTCGATACGTGAACAGAATGCATCATTGGAACCTTTGCGTACTGTTCGCGCCTTCTGTATGAGATACAGCGGGACGTCTTTATAGCTATCTTAAGCCTATCAGTATGGAATCTTCCATATTGTGTATAACATTCAATTAAGGAGCGTGTTTTATCTATGAGCAAATTTAAAACCATGGATGGTAACGAAGCAGCTGCATGGGTGTCCTATGCATTTACTGAAGTTGCCGCAATTTATCCGATCACGCCGTCTTCTCCTATGGCAGAACATGTCGATGATTGGTCCGCCACTGGCATGAAAAACCTCTTCGGTCACAAAGTTCACGTTGTTGAAATGCAGTCCGAAGCTGGCGCTGCCGGCGCATTCCACGGTTCCTTACAGGCTGGTGCTTTGACCACGACGTACACTGCATCTCAGGGCTTCCTCCTCATGATGCCGAACATGTACAAAGTTGCCGGCGAACTCCTTCCGGGCGTATTCCACGTAGCTGCGCGTGCTTTGGCTAACCATGCACTGAGCATCTTCGGTGACCATCAGGACGTCATGGCTGCTCGTGCAACGGGCTGCTGTCTCTTGGCCGAATCCAATGTTCAGGAAGTCATGGACCTCGCTGGTGTCGCTCACTTATCGGCAATTAAAGGTTCCTTGCCGTTCATCAACTTCTTCGACGGTTTCCGTACGTCTCACGAAATTCAGAAAGTTGAAGTCATGGATTTCGAAAACTACAGAAAACTCGTTGACTGGGAAGCTATCGACAAATTCCGTAAACGTGCTCTTAACCCGGATAACCCGCAGGTTCGCGGCACGGCTGAAAACCCGGACGTATACTTCCAGCACACAGAAGCTGCCAACAAGTTCTATGATGCTATGCCGGATATCGTAGCTGACTACATGGACAAGATTTCTGAAATCACTGGCCGCTCCTACAAACCGTTCAACTACTACGGTGCTCCTGACGCTGAATACGTCGTCGTTTCCATGGGTTCTCTCTCCGACGTCGCTAAACAGACCGTCGAATACTTGCAGAGCCAGGGCGAAAAAGTCGGCGCTATCAACGTTCACCTCTATCGTCCGTTCTCCAACAAATATCTCCTCAACGTTCTTCCGAAAACGGTCAAGAAGATTGCTGTCATCGACCGCACGAAAGAACCGGGTTCCCTCGGCGAACCGCTTTACCTCGATATCACGGGCTTCGTAAAAGAAGAAGGTCTTAACATTGACGTCATCGGCGGCCGCACCGGTATGGGCTCCAAAGACGTTCTTCCGGAAGACTTCCTCGCTGTCTTCAAAGAATTGAAGAAAGATCATCCGCTCAACGGCTTCACCCTTGGCATCGTCGACGACGTTACCAACCTCAGCCTTCCGCGCGAACCGAAAATGCCGGTTGATACGACGGGCCTTACGTCCTGCAAATTCTGGGGCTTTGGTTCTGATGGTACTGTCGGTGCTAACAAATCGGCTATCAAGATCATCGGTGACCACACGGATATGTATGCACAGGCATACTTTGCTTATGACTCCAAGAAATCCGGCGGCGTAACGATTTCTCACCTGCGTTTCGGTACTCGCCCGATCGATATGCCGTACCTCATCGACGCAGCTGACTACATCGCTTGCCATCGTCAGTCCTATGTAGGTCGTTTCGATGTTCTCCGCGGCATCAAAGACGGCGGCACGTTCATGCTGAACTGCACCTGGACCGATGAAGAACTGGAACACGAACTTCCGGCTCGCATCAAACGCGCTATCGCTAAACATCACGTTAAATTCTACACCTTGAACGGTGACGCTATCGGCCAGAAACTCGGCCTCGGCACTCGTATCAACATGGTCATGCAGGCTGCTTTCTTTGCCCTCGCTAAGATCATCCCTGTAGAAGACGCTGTTAAATACTTGAAAGACTCCATCATCAAGAACTACGGCAAAAAAGGCCAGAAGATCATTGACATGAACAATGGCGCCGTTGATGCTGGTATCAAAGAATTCCATGAAGTTAACTATCCGGCTTCCTGGGCTGATGCCGTTGACGAAGTCGTCGAAGGCCGTCCGGCTACGAAATACTTCACGGAAGTTGCAAAACCGATGCTCGAACAGGTTGGCGACGATCTCCCGGTTTCCGCATTTGTCGGCCGCGAAGATGGCACCATGCCTTCCGGCACTTCGAAATTCGAAAAAGCCGGCCCGGCTCTGCACGTTCCTTCCTGGGACAATGAAAAATGTATCGGCTGCCTCCAGTGTTCCTTTGTTTGCCCGCACGCTACGGTTCGTCCGTGCTTGACGACGAAAGAAGAAACGGCTGCTGCTCCGGCTGGTTACAAAGTCGCTGTTAAAGCTAAATCCGGTAAAGAATACGATTTGGCTATCGTCGTCGACCAGCTCGACTGCCTCGAATGCGGTTCCTGCGTAAACGTCTGCCCGGTCCAGGCTCTGACCATGGTTCCGAACACCGACGAAGAACGCAAGAAGATGGAATTCTGGTACTATGCTACCGAAAAGGTTGCTCCGAAAGCTAACCCGCAGAACAAGAAGACCGTTATCGGTTCTCAGTTCGAACAGCCGCTCCTCGAATTCTCCGGCGCCTGCGCAGGCTGCGGTGAAACACCGTATGTCAAACTCGTTACACAGCTCTTCGGCGACCGCATGATGATCGCTAACGCAACAGGCTGCTCCTCCATTTGGGGTGCATCGGCTCCTGTTTCCCCGTACACCATGAACGCTGCCGGCCACGGTCCGTCCTGGGCAAACAGCCTCTTCGAAGATGCTGCTGAATTCGGTCTCGGCATGTTCCTCGGCGTAGACAAAGTCCGTAAAGACTTGGTCGAAAGCCTCGACGCTGCAAAAGCTGTCGCTTCTCCGGAACTCCAGGAAGCACTCAGCGATTGGGCTGCTCATGCATACGAAGGCGAAGGCACTCGTGAACGCGCTGATAAATTGACGGCTCTCCTCGAAAAAGAAGCTGCCGGCAAACCGGTTCTCGAAGACTTCCTCGCTAAGAAACAGTTCTTCGTAAAACGCAGCCAGTGGATCATCGGTGGTGACGGTTGGTCCTACGATATCGGTTACGGCGGTGTTGACCATGTCCTCGCTTCGGACAACGACATCAACGTCCTCGTTCTCGATACGGAAGTTTACTCCAACACCGGCGGTCAGTCCTCTAAAGCTACCCCGACTGCAGCTATCGCACAGTTCGCTGCTGCCGGCAAACGCACCAAGAAGAAGGACCTCGGCATGATGGCTATTTCCTACGGCTATGTTTACGTAGCTCAGGTAGCTATGGGCGCTGACAAGAATCAGCTCCTCAAAGCTATCACCGAAGCTGAAGCTTACCATGGCCCGTCCTTGGTTATCTGCTACGCTCCTTGCATCAACCATGGTATCCGTAAGGGCATGGGCAAGAGCCAGACAGAAGAAAAACTCGCTGTCGAATGCGGTTACTGGGATCTCTTCCGTTACAATCCGGAACTCAAAGAACAGGGCAAGAACCCGTTCAGCCTCGATTCCAAAGAACCGGATTATGGCAAATTCCAGGAATTCTTGCAGGGTGAAGTTCGTTACGCATCCCTCAAGAAGAGCTTCCCGGAAGAAGCCGAAGCTCTCTATGCTAAGACTGAAGCTGACGCTAAGAATCGTCGTCATTCCTACGTCCGTCTGCAGAAGGGTTTTGAAGACTAATTTAAATGCACTTGCTGCATAGATAAATAGCGGAAAGGCTCTGCACGGTGGTTTCCACCATGCAAGGCCTTTTTGTTGTTTGTTATTTATGGGTAAGTAGTGTATAATGAATCGTGATTGGATTATTAGTTTTTTTATTCTCTATCATAATAATTAGATGAACTAGGGGGCCTCTTTCATGTCATCTAAAATGGGTACGCTTTGTATTGTCCTGGCAGCCCTTGCTTTTGGGACTATGGAAATTTCGCTGAAGATTGCCGGTACGGCTTTTACGCCGTTTCAGCTGACCTTTCTCCGCTTTCTCGTAGGCGGCATCCTGCTCATGCCGCTGGCCGTTCGCGATATGAAGAAACATCAGATTCGTCTCAGACGGACGGATTGGGGGTATTTAGCCGTCTTGGGACTGGTCAATATCTGTTTCAGCATGATCCTCTTCCAGATCGGCGTCAACATGGCCAATGCCAGCCTGGCGGCCATCGTCTTTTCCAGCAATCCTATCTTCGTCATGATTTTTTCCTATTTTCTCATCCACGAAGCCTTTACGCGCAAGAAGGCCATCACCTTGGTATTGAGTCTCATCGGCTTGATCATCGTCGCCAATCCCGTGGATATCATCCAGAACGGAAATGTAGGACTTCTGGTGTCCTTGGCAGCGGCTATTTCTTTTGCCTTTTACACGACCTTGGGGAAACTGCGGATCGGGAAATTGGGGGGCAACGTCGAAAACGCCTTCAGTTTTCTCATCGGCTGCCTCTTCCTCTTGGTCATTCTGATTTTCCACGGCGATCCGATTATTGCCGGCATCAATTCCCGCACCATTTGGCCGCTCCTGTATTGCTCCTTGGTCGTCACCGGCTTTGGCTACCTGTTCTTCATGAAAGCCATTGAACTGACGGGTCCGTCCAATGCGTCCTTTGCTTTTTTTATTAAGCCCATCATCGCCCTCATCTTGGCATCGATTATCTTATCGGAACCGATTACAGCCAACGCCGTCATCGGCCTGGTGCTGATCCTTTTAGGCTGTACCATGGCAGGGCCCATTGAACGCCTGATTTTCTCTCATCGGGCTATCGGCGAAATCGCCGGCCGTACCAACCATCCGGCTTGGATGAAGGAAGATACGGACAGCCCCTTAGTCATTACCATTTCGCGTGAATTCGGCAGCGGCGGCCGGAATATCGGGAAACTCGTAGCTCGTAAATTAGGCGTTCCGTACTACGATACGGAAATTTTTAACCGGACTCAGAAAGAACATCCGCAGACCGTCATCGCCTGGTGCAAGGACCAGAAGCGCCGTTTGGGGCCGCTCCTGTCTAAGGTATACGAAGATTACGTCCACTATGCGTCGGGCTATGAATCGAATCAGATGGAAATGTTCCGCGATGAAGCCGAAGTCATTGAAGCCCTGACAACGGGGCATTCCTGCGTCATCGTCGGCCGTCTGGCCAACTACGTCCTGCGCAAACGACCGAACACCTTCAATGTCTTCATTTCTTCGGATCCTGATTGGGCCGTCCAGCGCATCATGCTCCGGGAACACATCGACGCCGACCGGGCGCGTAAACTCCGCAACCACGTCAATCGTGAACGGCGGGATCACTGCATGTACTGTACCGATTCCTATTGGGGTTACGGGGCCAACTACGATTTGAGCCTCAAATCCAGCGACTACGGCATCGTCAAGACGGCCGACCTCATCTTAGAAGCGGCCCGTCATCGCCTGACCATTTCTCAAGACGATATCAATCCTACCGAGAAGGAAAGGGAAACGGCGAAGGCCGGGACGGCTTCGGAAGCATTGTCGTCGTAAACTCGATGTTTTCGATATCGGCGTGATACAGAGGGCTATTCGTGATTTTTCATGAATAGCCCTTTTTCGCTATCCTCGAAAAGAAAGGCGAAGTGGAGACTGTAAATAAATGGTAAAATCCATTTCTAAGATGAGAATCTTGCTAAGTGCATATTAATTTAGTCTTTATTTTGAGAATAGAAAGTGATAAAATAATAATTGATTTATTGATAGTGATTATTCCTGAGAATGAGTTGTGATGCAAATGGAGAAACGATGGCAGTTTGCCCCCGTTGAAGAGGGCCTTACGTCCGCCTTAACCGAACAACTGCATATATCGCCGATTTTGGCCCAGATACTGGCGAATCGCGGCATTGCCGATGTCGAAGAAGGGCGTCACTTTCTCCAGGACACATTGAACGACATGGCCGATCCGTTCTTGATGGACGGGATGGAAACAGCCGTCCGTCGGCTGAAGCAGGCCGTAGAAGATAAAGAGCGCATCGTCATCTATGGTGACTATGACGTCGACGGGATTACGTCGACGTCACTTGTTTATTCAGTTCTTCGGGATCTGGGGGCGTCGCCGCAGTTCTATATCCCTGAGCGGCAGAGTGAAGGCTATGGCTTGAACGAAGAGGCCCTGCAGCACTTAGAGCATGAAGCCGATGTTCTCATTACCGTCGACTGCGGTATTTCATCGTATGAGCTGGTTCGTGAGTTTTCACCTCATCTTGATATCATCATTACCGATCATCACGAGCCGCCGGAAAAGATACCGCCGGCCTTGGCCGTCCTCAATCCCAAGAAGCCCGGCTGTCCCTATCCCTTTAAGGAGCTGGCCGGTGCCGGTGTGGCCTATGTCCTTTGCCGGGCCCTTTGGCAGCGCTGCTGTAACGAAGATCTGGCAGGCTATTCGGACCTTTCGGCCTTGGGAACCATTGCCGACCTGGTGCCTTTAATCGGAGAAAACCGCATCATTGTCCGCCAAGGGCTGGAATTGATGAAAAAGGGGCAGCGCACGGGGTTGTACGCCTTGCTCCGGGCTTCGGGGCTTGTCGATAAAGAAATCACAGCCGGCCGCATCGCCTTTACGGCAGCGCCGAGATTGAACGCTGCCGGCCGCATCAGCCATGCGACAAAGGGCGTCGAACTGCTCTTAGAGACCGACGACGAAAAAGCGGCGGCTGCCGCCGCGGAGCTCAGTGAACTCAACGCCGAGCGTCAGGACATCGAGCACACCATTGCCAAAGAGGCCGTCGCCCAGATCGAAAGCCGGCAGCAGGGAAGGGACGGCGTCCTCATTGCCAGTCATGAAGGCTGGCACGTCGGCGTCATCGGCATTGCCGCATCGCGCCTTGTCGAAAAATACTACCGCCCGGCTTTGGTCATCACCATCAGCGACGGCATCGGCAAGGGCTCGTGCCGGAGCATCAGCGGCTTCAATATGTACGAAGCCCTGCAGTCGGCGAAAGACCTGCTCATCCAATTTGGCGGCCATACGATGGCAGCCGGCTTCTCTATCAAGGCCGAAAACATCGAAGACCTGCGGAAGCGGCTGCTGGCTTATGCAAAAGAGCACATGACGGCTGACGACTACATCCCCTTGGTCCATTTAGATAAAGAGCTGGAAACACCGGATGTCTCGCTGGACATGATTGCCGAGCTCTCCTCGTTAGAGCCTTACGGCATGGGGAACAGCCGGCCCGTCTTTTCCCTGCGGAATCTGACCGTCGAAGAAATCCGGCCCATCGGACGGGACAAGCAGCACGTTCGCATCGTTGTCTGCGGTCCTCATAAGATTCGCCTGAGCGGCGTTGCCTGGTCCCGGCCGGACCTGTGCGATGCCATCGTCGAGGGCGATATCATCGACGTCGCCTTTCAGCTCGAACGCAATGATTTTAACGGAACGTCGTCGCCTCAGCTGGTCGTTCAGGACGTCCACGTCTTGAATAAGGAGGTCACCCTCAACCGGACGGTCATGGTAGACATCTACATGGCCCTGAAGAAACTCCTGCCCGAATGGGGCATGCCCGTTTGGCAGGTCCGGCGCCGCATGGCAGCCTCTCAGGCCGACCGCTACGACGTCCATACCATTTACGCGGCCATCGTCGTCCTTCGGGAAATCGGCGTCCTCAAAGTGCGCCAAGATGACGACGGCCCGGTCTATTATTTTCCTATCCTTGCAGGGAAAATGAATCTTCATATGTCCCCGACGTATGAATTGTATTGCAGGGAGTAAGGAGGTTTTTTATGGGAGAAAGAATTCAAGATGCCGAATTCAGGCACCTCATCGATACGATACACTCGTACCTGCCACAGGCAGACTGCGAAGATGTAACGAAAGCATATCATGCGGCAGAAGAAGCCCATAAGGAACAGCATCGCGTCAGTGGGGAACCTTATATCCTGCACCCCCTGGCGGTGGCCCAAATTTTGGCCGACATGAAAATAGATACGACGACGATCACGGCAGCCTTGCTCCATGACGTCGTAGAAGACACAGCCTGTACCCTTGATGACCTGCGCCGTGAGTTCGGCCGCGAAGTCGCCTTCCTCGTCGACGGCGTCACCAAGTTAAGCCGCCTCAATTACCGGACGAAGGAAGATCAGCAGCTCAACAGCATGCGCAAGATGTTTTTGGCCATGGCCAAAGACGTCCGCGTCGTCGTCATTAAGCTTGCCGACCGCCTGCACAATATGCGGACCCTGCGCTATATGCGCAGCGACAAGCAGAAGCGGATTGCCCAGGAAACCCTGGAAATCTTCGCGCCCTTAGCGCATCGCCTGGGTATTTTTAACATCAAATGGGAGCTCGAAGATCTGTCCTTCCGCTACCTTGAACCGGATAAATACTATGACCTCGTCGATCAGATGAAACAGAAGCGGCACGTCCGCGAAGAAATCGTCAACGAAGCCATCGACGTCCTGCGAAAAGCCCTCGACGACGCACACATTCCACTGCGAAATCAACAGGCCGGCCCAAGCATTTTTACAGCATTTATAAGAAAATGAAAAAAGATAACCGCGACTTGAGCCAGGTCTATGATCTCTTCGCCATCCGGGTCATCGTCGACGACGTCAAGGACTGCTACGGCGTCTTAGGGATCGTCCACAGTTTGTGGAAGCCCTTGCCGTACCGCTTCAAAGACTACATCGCCATGCCTAAGCCCAATAATTACCAGTCTCTGCACACGACGGTTATCGGGACCCGGGGACAGCCCGTTGAAATCCAGATCCGCACCTGGGAAATGCATCACATCGCCGAATACGGCGTCGCCGCCCATTGGCGCTATAAAGAAGGCAACCAGACGGCGAATAAGGACGCCTTCGATGAAAAGATGGGCTGGCTGCGAAACCTCCTGGAATGGCAGGATACGAGCAACCCCCAGGAATTCGTCAACGCCTTAAAGCTCGATGCCTTTTCGGACGAAGTCTTCGTCTTTTCCCCTCGAGGCGACGTCATCGACCTGCCCCAGGGGGCCATTCCCATCGACTTTGCTTACCGCATCCATACCGACGTCGGTCACCGCTGCGTCGGCGCTAAGATTAACGGGAAAATCGTCCCTCTCGATTACCGTCTGAAAAACGGCGATATCGTTGAAATCATTACGTCCAAGACGGGGAAACCGAGCCTCGACTGGCTCAATATCGTCGGCAGTTCTGAAAGCCGTTCGAAGATCCGCAACTGGTTCAAGAAAGAAAACCGTGAGGAAAATATCGAAAAGGGTCTCGAAGCCTTAGAGCGAGAATGCAAACGCCTCAATCACGACTGGAAGACCTTAAACGTCGGCGGACGGCTGGGCCGGGTGGCCAAGCAGATGAACGCCGGCTCGGAAGACGATTTGGCAGCGGCCGTCGGTTACGGCGGTTTTGCCGTCAATACGGTCCTCATCAAGCTCCTGGAGCTGCAGAAGAAAGATTTGCAGAAGCAGGAAGAACAGAACACCAGCCTGGTCATGCTGGAAAAACTGAAACCCCGCAAGCCGGTCAAACACAGCGGCACGGGCATCTTAGTAAAAGGGGAGCCGGGTCTTCTCGTGCGCCTTGCCAAATGCTGCAGCCCCGTGCCGGGCGATCCCATTATCGGATTCATCACCCGCGGCCGCGGCGTGTCGGTCCACCGGGCCGATTGTCCCAACGTTACCCACGGCCAGAGTGACGTCGACCGCTTGATCGATGTCGAGTGGGATTACGAAGGGGATGAACGCTTTGAAGTCAACATGGAAATCGTCGCCTACGACCGCACGGGCATCATGGCCGAAATCATGGCCGCCTTGGCAGAAATGAAGATTTCCATCTTAAGCATCAATGCCAAGACCAGCGATACGAAAAACGTCGTCATCCACATGGGCATCAGCATCAAGGACTTGGCCCAGTTTGAATTCATTACGACCAAGATCCGCCGCTTGAAGGATGTCTATGCCGTAGAACGATATACAGGAGGAAGCATGCAATGAGAGCCGTCGTACAAAAGACGCTGACATCATCGGTTACCTCAGACGGCGTCCTCGTCGGAAAAGCGGCCGAAGGCCTTACGGTCCTCCTCGGCGTCTCCGTCGAGGATACTGAAAAGGACGCCCTGTACCTGGCCGATAAGATCGTTCACCTGCGAATCTTTGAAGATGAAGCGGGGAAACTGAACGACTCCCTTCTCGATAAAGGCGGTGACATGTTGGTCATCTCCCAGTTTACCCTCTATGGAGATGCCCGCCACGGCCGCCGCCCGAGTTATACAGAAGCTGCCAAACCGGAACAGGCCGAAGCCTTATACACCCGATTCGTCGAAGCTGTCCGCGCCTTTGGCGTAGAGGCAGCGACGGGCCGCTTTCGGACCCATATGGTCGTATCCCTGGAGAACGACGGGCCGGTTACCATTTTATTGGACAGCCAGAAAAAATTTTTAAGGAGGAATTGACATGAGTATGCAATATATCAGCATGGAACTCGGACCGATCATGACCAACTGCTACGTCGTCTATGACAGCGACACGAAAGAAGCGATGGTCGTCGATCCGGCCTGGGATTACAACGCCATCGACCGGGCCCTGTCCCGCTATGAGCTGGATCTGAAATTCATCTTCCTGACCCATGGTCATGCCGACCACATCGGAGCCTTACAGGAGCTTCGCCAACGAAAGAACGTACCGGTCTACGTCGGTGCCGGCGATGCCGGGCTCATCTCTAATTCGCATCACAACCTGTCCATGTTCATGGGACAGCCCATTGAATGCACGTCCGCCGATCACTTAGCCAAAGACGGAGACGTCATCAGCCTGGGGACGCTGCGCTTCAAGGTCCTGGAAACGCCGGGCCATACGCCGGGCGGACTCAGCCTCTATGGGGAAGGCGTCGTCTTTTCCGGCGACACCCTGTTCCGCTATTCCGTCGGCCGGACCGATTTATACGGCGGCTCGTCCGATATCTTACTGGACAGCATTGAAAAGAAACTCTTGACCCTTCCTGACGATACGGTCGTCCTGCCCGGCCACGGCCCGGCGACGACGATCGGCGACGAACGGATGGGCAATCCCTTCTTGGATGGAGGCTGGTAAGCCATGATTACCTATAAGGAAGCAGAATTTTGGATGCGGGTTACCCTGGCCGTCCTGGCATTGGCCCTGTTTTTAACGGTCCATGCCATCTACTGGCCGGCCATCGTGTCTCTCATTCTGACTTTTATCCTTATGCCCATACGCGATGGCATCATCAAAGTGTTTCTGCGCCTTACAGGGCGCAAGATGCCGGTGAGCATTGCCATCCTTATCTCCTTTGTGGTCTTTATTTTCCTGGTGACGGTCATTACCAACATCATCGTCAAGCCCTTAGTGGTCCAGACGAATTTGTTGGCTGCCAACTTCAGCAACTTAGTCAATCGAACGGCAGATCTGGTCATGCAGCTTGAAAATGAACAGACCCAGCTTTACATTCCGGACCAGGTTAAAAGGATCATCAACGATGCCTTCGCTAAGGTCAGCAATTACGGTATCGACGGCATTACCAATCTCCTGCAGTCGGTCTTCGTCATTGCCGGCACGGTCGTCGAATTCTTCGTCGTACCCATCATTACCTTCTACTTCATGAAAGACGGAAGCCGCATGGTACGGACCTTTGTCGGCATCTTTCCGGCAGGCTACCGCGACCATTTGGCGTCCCTCTTTTTGGAAATCCAGCACGTCCTGAGCCGTTACATCCGCGGCCAGATCCTCATGAGCTGCATCATTGCCGTCCTGACGTTTATCGGCATGTGGGTCCTGGGCGTGCCCTATCCGATGGTCATCGCCCTCTTGGCGGCCATCACCGAATGGATACCCATCGTCGGGCCGATCGTCGGCGCGGCACCGGCTATCCTCTTGGGGGCGTTAATAGACCTGTCCCTGGCCTTGAAGGTTCTCATCTTCTACGTCGTCATTCAACAGATCGACAGCCACCTCATCATGCCCCAGGTCATGGGTGCCGTTATCAAACTGCATCCCGTGGTCATTGTCATAGCCCTGCTCATCGGCGGGACCCTCTTTGGCATAGCCGGCATGATCCTTACCGTCCCGGTGACGGCAGTTTTACAGATTCTCTGCAAACATCTGTGGTTTTACAATACCTATAGAGAAAAGGCGATGAATAAAAATGGAAACCAATAAAAAAGAAATCATGGATACCATGATGAAACGCATGAAAGACAAGATTAAATTCAAAAAATATAAAATGACGTCGCAGCGGCAGATCATCCTTCGGACCTTCGTCGAAAGCCCAATCCGTCATATGAGCGCCGAAGAAGTCTTTGAACTGGTCAAAAAGAAGGCCCCCGATATCGGTTTGGCGACGGTCTATCGGACCCTTGATTTATTCACTCAGATGGACCTCCTCAAAAAACTCGACTTCGACGACGGCTGCAGCCGTTACGAATTGAACGACCGCGACAATGAAGGCCATTACCATCACCACCTCATCTGCCTCGGCTGCGGAAAAGTGTGGGAATGTGAAGACGACCTTCTGGAAACGCTGGAAACGATTTTGGAAAAACAGCTTCACTTCCATACCGTCGACCATCAGCTCAAGGTCTACGGCTATTGCGAAGAATGCCAGAAGAAGCGCGACGCCGAAGCAGAAGCGGAAGCGGCTGCGAAAGAAGCGGAATAAGATGTCTGTAAAGACCTATACGTACTGCGGTCCCGAAAGCCTGCATTCCCTTATCGGCCAGGTCATGGCCTCCCTGGGCTATGTCGGCGGTCGGGAAAGCCGCGACGTCGGAGCTGCCATCACCTTTAGGGACGATGGCAGCCATCTTTATGTCGGCTGTACCTTTACGGAGGATGGGCGGTCGTGGTCGTCTGAAATCGGGCTCTTGTCGAAAGACGATCCGCGAAAGATCGTCAAAGACTGCCTTATTCACTGGCACCAGCGTTTTACCGGTCACGGCCCCGGTCCGTGGGGAACCCTCATCGGCGTGCGGCCGACGAAACTCGTTCACCATCTCTTTGACCAAGGCCTTGATGAAAAAGGGGCCGAGAAGATACTGACCGACGACTATGACGTGGCCGATAAGACGGCTAAGGACCTCGTCGCCATGGCAAGTCTCCAGCGTCCCTATGTAACCGGCCGCGGCCGGAAGATTGCCCTCTACGTCGGCATCCCGTACTGCCCCAGTCACTGCCTGTACTGCTCCTTTCCGTCACGCCTCATTGGCGGAGAAGGGGAGGATGGCCTTACGGCTTTTCGCGACGCCATGCTGCGTGACTTCGACGACTTGGCTGCTCTTTGCCGGGACTACGACCTCGATGTGACGTCCCTCTACGTCGGCGGCGGGACACCGACCTGTCTGCCGACGCGGGTTCTGCAGCCCCTCATGGAGCGTCTGGCCCGAAATTTCCCGAGCGTCCGTGAATGGACCGTCGAAGCCGGGCGGCCCGATACAGCCGAAGAAGGTGTCCTTACGATGCTAAAAAACTGCGGCGTCAATCGCATCAGCGTCAACCCCCAGACGATGCAGCAGCACCTCCTTGACGCCTTGGGGCGCCGCCACAGTGTAGACGATATTTATACCATGTATGAGACCTGCCGCAAAGTCGGATTTTCCGTCATCAACATGGATTTTATCGCCGGACTTCCGGGGCAAACCGTAGGGGATATGCAGGAAAATATGGAAATAGTTTGCAAACTGCACCCGGAAAATGTTACAATTCATACGTTAGCATTAAAAAAACGGGCACCTCTATTCCATCACGACCTGCGGGAAAAAATTCCGCCGGCTGACGTGACGGGCCGCATGGTCAGCCTTTGTCAGTCTGTTTTGGCAGGCGGAGGCTACGTCCCTTATTATATGTACCGCCAGAAATACATGGCCGCCAGCTTTGCCAATGTCGGCTACGCCTTACCGGGCACCGTCAGTGCTTATAATATCGAGATGATGGAAGAACGGCAGTCTGTCTTGGCAGCCGGACCGGGCGGGGCGACGAAGTTCCTCGGCCGCGACGGTCATACGCTGGAAAAAGTATATATGCCGAAAGATGTCAATACATACATTCAGGCGCTGGACGACAAAATGGCTCGGCGCCGCCGTTTGTGTGCTATCGTATACGGAGGAGAGGATATTTAAAATGGCTATTACTGCACCGAGAGGTACGCAGGATTTCCTGCCGGAACAGACGGCGGAATGGCAGTGGCTGGAAGCAAGAATCCGGCAGATCTGCTCGCTCTATGGTTTTGGCGAAATCCGTACGCCTATGTTTGAAAGTACCGAATTATTTTACGGGGTATCGGGGAAACGACAGACGTCGTTACCAAAGAAATGTATACCTTTGAAGACCGCGGCGGCCGCAGCATGACCCTGCGTCCGGAAAACACGGCATCCGTCGTCCGGGCCTTTCTCGAGCACAAGCTCTACGGCGAACCGCAGGTCCATAAATTGTACTATATGGGGCCCATGTTCCGTCATGACCGCCCCCAGGCCGGCCGCTACCGCCAGTTCACTCAGTTCGGCGTCGAAGAAATCGGCTCCAAGGATCCGGCCGTCGATGCAGAAATCATCGCCATGGCCTTCCAGCTCTTCCGGGAACTGGGCCTTTACGGACCTTGTCCTGCACCTCAATTCCGTAGGCTGCCCGAAGTGCCGTCCCGTTTTACCGCCAGAAACTGCTCGATTTCTTCGCCGATAAGAAGGATCAGCTCTGTGACGACTGCAACTCGCGACTGGAAAAGAATCCGCTCCGCGTCCTCGACTGCAAAGAAGACGGCGAAAAGATGATGAACATGGGCGTGCCTTTGATTACGGATAATCTCTGCGACGAATGTAAGGAACACTTCCACAAAGTCCAGGAATATCTGACAGCCGTCGGCATTCCCTTTACCCTCGACCCGCGCCTGGTCCGCGGCCTCGACTACTATACCAACACGGCCTTTGAAATCATGTACGCTCCCTTGGGCGCACAGAGTACGGTCTGCGGCGGCGGACGCTACGACGGCCTCATCGAAGAAGTGGGCGGTCCGTCGACGCCGGGCATCGGCTTTGCCATCGGTATGGAACGGCTGCTCCTGACCTTAAAGGAACAGGGCCTCATGCCGCCGATGGATGCCAAAAAGCCGGTCTTCATCGTCGCCCTCGGCGATGCGGCGAAGACCAAGGCCTTCGAACTCCAGCAGGCCCTGCGCCAAAAAGGCTTCTATGCTGAAATCGACCTCTTGGGCCGCAGCATGAAGGGCCAGATGAAGTCGGCCAATAAACTGAATGCCGATTACACGGTCATCATCGGTGACGATGAATTGGCCAACGGCGCTGCCATGGTCCGCGATATGGCCAGCAAAGAACAAGTCAGCGTTCCCCTTGATGGGATTGTTGCATATATGGAAACACACAAGAAGGGATGATTTACTCATGGATACAATGGAAGGTTTACACCGCTCCCACTACTGCGCTGAAGTAAGCGAAGCGGATAAGGGCAAAGAAGTCGTCTTGACCGGCTGGGTTGAACGCCGCCGCGACCACGGCGGATTGATTTTCATCGACCTCCGCGACCGCACGGGCATCGTACAGGTCGTCGCCTCTCCGGACTACGAACAGGCTTCTTTCGATAAGGCAGAACAGGTCCGCACGGAATACGTTCTCGTCGTCCGCGGCGTCGTCCGCATGCGTGACGCCGATACGGTCAACCCCAAGATGAAGACCGGCACAATCGAAATCCGCTGCGAAGAACTGCGCATCCTCAACTCGTCGAAGACGCCGCCGTTCTACATTGAAGACAACATCGACGTCGACGAAAAGATTCGCCTGAAATACCGCTACCTCGACCTTCGCCGTCCGGAAATGCAGAACAACCTCATCATGCGCCATAAAGTAAAGCATGCCATGCGCACCTTCTTGAACGGTCACGGCTTCATCGATATCGAAACGCCGGAACTGTGCAAGAGCACGCCTGAAGGCGCTCGTGACTACCTCGTACCGAGCCGCGTCAACGAAGGCAAGTTCTACGCACTGCCCCAGTCCCCGCAGATCTTCAAGCAGCTGCTCATGATCTCCGGCATGGACCGTTACTACCAGATCGCCCGCTGCTTCCGTGACGAAGATTTGCGTGCCGACCGTCAGCCGGAATTCACCCAGCTCGACATGGAAATGTCCTTCATGGACCAGGAAGAAATCCTGACCCTCGTCGAAGAAATGGTTCACTACATCTTTAAAGAAACTCTCGGCCACGACGTCAAGCTCCCGATTCACCGCATGACTTGGGACTACGCTATGGAAAACTACGGCTCCGATAAACCGGACCTGCGCTTTGACATGAAATTCACGGACGTCACGGAACTCGTGAAAGACACGGACTTCAAAGTCTTCCGCAGCGTCATCGACAACGGCGGCCAGGTTAAAGCCATCAACGTCAAAGGCGACGCCGACATTCCCCGCCGCGAACTGGACGGCCTCGTCGAATACGTCAGCCACTACGGTGCAAAAGGTCTCGCTTGGATCGGCTTCCTCGAAGACGGCACTCTGAAATCGCAGATCAAGAAATTCTTCGGCGAAGACAAACTCCTTGAAATCGGTAAAGCCTGCGGCGCTGAAAAGGGCGACTTAGTCCTCATGATTGCCGACAAACCGAAAGTCGTCGCTGCCGCCCTTGGTGAACTGCGTAAAGAAATGGCTCGCCGCATGAACCTCATCGACGAAAACCAATTCGCCTTCACGTGGGTCGTCGACTTCCCGATGTTTGAATACAGCGAAGAAGAAAAACGCTACGTCGCTATGCACCATCCGTTCACGGCCATGCGCGACGAAGATATGGATAAACTCGAAACCGATCCGGGTCACGTCTATGCCAAGGCCTATGATTTGGTCCTCAACGGCATCGAACTCGGCGGAGGCTCCCTGCGTATCTACCAGCCCGACGTCCAGCAGCGCGTCTTTAAAGCCATCGGCCTGACGCCGGAAGAAGCAGAACAGAAATTCGGTTTCCTCCTCCGGGCCTTCGAATACGGTGCACCGCCCCATGGCGGCCTGGCCTTCGGTTTGGACCGCATGATCATGCTCATGCTCAAACGCAAGTCCATCCGCGACGTCATCGCCTTCCCGAAGACCCAGAACGCCATCGACCCCATGAGCGAAGCTCCGTCGACGGTTGCCTTGAAACAGCTGCATGAACTTCATATTCAGGTAGAAGAAGACTTAGTCAGTAAATAAGTTTTTCACCATAAAACAAAAGAGAGGCTGTCCTAACGGACGGCTTCTTTTTTGGCTCTTTGTCAAATGTTGGGGTGCCAACTAAATCATCCACCGCGAATGGACGTGAGTGAGTTTTTCTCGCTCTCGTCCATTTCTTTTTTATTCTTTTAAAGATGCCCAGAGGATTCTGGCGCGAAATCTTTCGAAATTCCGGAATCCAAAAGCGACTCGTTTCAATACTTTTATCTTGTTGTTCATCCCTTCCGTAAAGCCATTCGAATA
>ENA-OQAB01000254-OQAB01000254.1-human-gut-metagenome-genome-assembly--contig:-NODE-254-length-30712-cov-2.582933_pt1 | contig 30712 bp, 36 predicted proteins | sample MGYA00242490_ERZ504517 | MGnify/ENA primary metagenome ERZ504517 (study PRJEB26092, sample SAMD00036298) | human gut metagenome | host: Homo sapiens | study: EMG produced TPA metagenomics assembly of...
TTTTGAGCACTTTCTTTGATATCATCTTAAACAAGGAGTAAAATAGCATAGAGGTGAAAAATATGGAGATAGGTAAAGATATTTATTATGTTGGTGTTAATGATCAAGCTTTAGATTTATTTGAGGGACAATATCCATTAAAGCAAGGAGTTACATATAATTCTTATGTAATAAAAGATGAGAAAATTGTTATTATGGATACAGTTGATAAAAGAGTACAAGATATCTGGATGGAAAATATTGAAGAAGTATTAAAAGATAGAGAGCCTGATTATTTGGTTGTTTCGCATATGGAACCAGATCATGGAGCATGTATTCAAGTTTTAGCTGAGAAATATCCAAATATTCAAATTGTCGGGAATATGAAAACATTCCAGATGATTGACCAATTTTTTTGTTTAGATAGTCAGATCAAACGTATTCAAGTTAAAGAAGGGGATACATTATCTTTAGGACGTTATACATTACAGTTTATGATGGCACCAATGGTTCATTGGCCAGAGGTTATGATGAGTTATCTTGTTGAGGCAAAACTTGTTTTTAGTGCTGATGCTTTTGGTACCTTTAATGATGATCAAAATCCTTGGGTTGAAGAAGCAAGACGTTATTATTCAAATATTGTAGGGAAATATGGATTACAAGTTCAAAATGTTTTAAAGAAGCTTAAAGGTCTACATATTGAAACCATTTGTCCATTACATGGACCAGTTTTAAAAGAAAACTTAATGCAATATTTACGTTATTATCAATTATGGAGTTCTTATCAAAGTGAAGAAGCTGGGGTATTGATTGTTTGTGCATCAATTCATGGACATACATACGAAGCTGCTCAGTTTTTAAAAACAGAATTAGAAAAACACGGAGAGAAAGTTATTTTAAGAAATTTATGTCATGAAGATATTTCAGAAGTAATAGGGGATGCTTTTTGTTATGATCGATTGGTATTAGCTGCGTCAAGTTATGATGGCGGAGTCTTTGCTCCAATGGATGATTTCTTACATCATTTAAAAAATAAGAATTTCCAAAATCGTCCAGTTGCTTATATTGAAAATGGTTCATGGGCACCATGTGCTACAAGAACTATGAAAGATATCACAAGTACAATGAAGAATATGGGTGATTTAGGAAATGTGACAATCAAAGGGCAATGAAAAAGCTGATGAAGATAATCTTATTCAATTAGCGTTAGCAATTATGGAAGAAGGATGTCTTGATGAAGCTTGTATGTGAGATGTCAACGAAGATAAAAGATTTTGAATGCTCTTTACATTTTTAAAGAATCATGTTATGATATGTTCGTAACCGAACAATGAGGTGATAAAATGTATCGTGATCCTGTAGGACATCGTATTAAAACATTGAACAATTTGATGAAAAGAACAATGGATAAAAAATTTGGACATCGTCCTGATCGAGCAACATTAATGCATACATGGATTATAGGTTTTTTAGATGAACGAGAAGAATTGGGAGTAGATACTTTTCAAAAAGATATTGAGTCTGAATTTTCTATTAATCGTTCAACAACTTCTGAAATGTTAAAGCTTATGTGTAAAAAAGGAATGATTCAAAGAGTTCCGGTTGCTCATGATGCACGTTTGAAGAAAATTGTTTTAACCGATTTAAGTCGAGAGTTTAACAAAAGGATGTCATACAATATGGAACAAATCCATAATCAATTAATTGAAGGATTATCTCAAGAAGAAATTGAAACGTTTATTAAGATTTCTGATAAATTAATTGATAATATCAGAAAAGGGCTATAATCAGGGTAACCTGATTTTTTATTCAATATATAGTTCGTATACAAACAGTTTGGTTACGTACTTTGTGTAAAGGGGTGAAATTATGATTAAGACTTTAATGAAAGAAATTAAACAATATAAAAAAGATTCTATATTGACAATTGTCTTTGCATCTATTGAAGTTTTTATGGAAATTTTAATTCCATTATTAATGGCTGGTTTAATTGATAAAGGAATTGAAGGAAAGAATATGAATGAAGTCATTCATTATGGAATCTTGATGTTTATTATTGCGATTGGAACACTTTCATTAGGTTTCCTGGCAGGAAAATTTGCCGCCAGAGCATCAACAGGTTTGGCTGCCAATTTAAGAGATAGGATGTATACACATATTCAAACATTTTCTTTCTCTAATATTGATAAATATAGTACAGCAGGTTTGGTTACACGTTTAACAACGGATGTAACGAATGTTCAAAATGCTTATCAAATGTTAATTAGGATATGTATTCGTTCACCATTGGTTTTGATTTGTGCTTTATCGATGGCATTGATGATTAATCCGGAATTAAGTATGGTATTCGTTGTCGCAGTTATTTTCTTGGTCTGTGTCCTTGGAATTATCATGCGAATGGCAATGAAATATTTTAATGATGTTTTTCCTAAATACGATGATTTAAATGAAAGTGTCCAAGAAAATGTTGTTGGTATTCGTGTTGTTAAATCATTTGTAAGAGAAAAATATGAAGATGAAAAATTCAAGAGAGCTGCGCAAAATATATATCGATTATTTGTAAAAGCAGAGAGTGTTTTGGCTTTTAATAGTCCCGCTATGATGCTTTCAGTATATAGCTGTATCTTGCTTTTATCTTGGTTAGGAGCAAAAAGCATTGTTGGTGGAAGTTTAACAACTGGGGAATTAACCAGTTTATTTAGTTATACAATGAATATTATGATGTCTTTGATGATGTTATCCATGGCTTTTGTTATGATTACAATGTCACTCGCATCAGCAAGACGTATTAGTGAAGTCATTAATGAAAAGTCAGATCTTGTATCACCAGAAAATGCGATTAAAACGGTTAAAAATGGAGAGATCTATTTTCATCATGTAACATTTTCTTATCAACATGGAAGTCAAGAACCAGTTTTAAGAGATATTGATTTGCATATTGAAAGTGGTGAAACAATTGGTATTATTGGTGGAACTGGGAGTGCTAAGAGTAGTTTAGTTAGTTTAATTAGTCGTCTTTATGATGTTGATAAAGGTTGTGTTGAGGTTGCTGGAGTTGATGTTAGAAATTATGATCTTGAGGTTTTAAGAGATGAAGTTTCCGTTGTTTTACAAAAGAATGTTTTGTTTAGTGGAACAATCTTACAGAATCTAAGATGGGGAAATGAAAATGCAACTTTAGAAGAATGTCAACAGGCTTGTCGTTTGGCTTGTGCAGATGAGTTTATTGAACGTTTTGAAGATGGTTATAATACTTATATTGAACAAGGCGGTTCTAATGTTTCTGGTGGTCAAAAGCAACGTTTATGTATCGCTAGAGCATTGTTAAAGAAACCAAAGATTTTAATTCTTGATGATTCAACGAGTGCGGTTGATACAGCAACTGATGCAAGTATTCAACAATCTTTTGCTAAGCATATTCCCGATACAACCAAGATTATTATTTCTCAACGTATTTCCAGTGTTGAACAAGCCGATCGTATTATTGTATTAAATGATGGTGTTGTAGATGGTTTTGCAACCCATGAAGAATTATTAAAAACAAATGATATTTATCAAAACATCTATGAAACACAAAAGAAAGGGAAGGAGGATGACTAATGAAAAGATTATTAAAAATGTTATGGAAAGAATATAAAATTCATTTAATTATTGTTTTTCTTTGTATTATTGCTAATGCGTATGCAACGGTTCAAGGAACATTATTTATGCAAACTTTAATTGATCATTATATTACACCTTTAATTGGTCAACCTAATCCTGATTTTACTGGTTTGTTTTATGCTTTGATAAGAGTTGCAGCTTTCTTTATGATGGGAGTTATATGTGCTTATGCATTTAGTAGGATTATGGTTAATGTCACACAAGGATTTTTAAGACATTTAAGAATTGAATTATTTGAACATATGGAATCATTACCAATTGCTTATTTTGATCGTACTTCACATGGTGATGTGATGTCTGTCTATACGAATGATATTGATACCTTAAGACAATTAATCAGTCAATCTATTCCACAATTAACATCAAGTTGCATTACCATTATCACAGTCTTTATTTCTATGTTAACATTAAGTATAACTTTAACATGTATCAGTCTTGTTATGTTATGTGTTATGGTATATGTATCACGAAAAATTGGAAGTTTATCGGGACATTATTTTGTTAAACAACAAAATGATATTGGTCGTGTTAATGGATATATTGAAGAAATGATTTCTGGTCAAAAAGTTGTGAAAGTCTTTAATCATGAAGAAAAAGCGATTGAAGATTTTAGAAATATTAATAATGATTTAAGAAATAGTGCTTATAAAGCAAATAAATTTGCGAATATTTTAATGCCAGTAACAATTCAAATTGGAAATTTCTCTTATATTATTTGTGCTGTTATTGGAGCAATTTTATCAATTAGTGGAGTTGTTGGAATTACAATTGGGACATTGGTTTCTTTTCTAACCTTGAATAAAAACTTCAATCAGCCAATTGGACAAATCTCTCAACAGATTAACAGTGTGGCTATGGCTCAAGCTGGGGCAAAACGTATCTTTGATTTACTTGATCAAAAAAGTGAAGATGATCAAGGGATTGTAACACTTTGTCGTGTAGAGTATGTTGATGGTCAAATGCAAGAAACATTAAAGCGTACCGGACATTGGGCATGGCGCCATCCTCGTACAAATGGTGAAATTGAATTGGTTGAGATGAAAGGTGATATTCGTCTTGAAAATGTTGATTTTGGTTATTTTGATGATCGTATGGTTTTACATGATCTCAATGTGTTTGCTGCACCTGGTGAAAAGATTGCTTTTGTTGGGGCGACTGGAGCCGGAAAGACCACAATTACTAATTTAATTAATCGTTTCTATGATATTCAAAAAGGAACGATTACGTATGATGGTATTGATATTAAATTGATTAAAAAAGATGATTTAAGAAAATCATTAGGAGTGGTTTTACAAGATACTCATTTATTTACGGGAACAATTATGGATAATATCCGTTATGGACGTTTAGATGCGACTGATGAAGAATGTATAGCTGCTGCTTCATTAGCTAATGCTGATACGTTTATTAAACATTTACCTGATGGTTATCAGACAATGTTGTCGGGTGATGGAAGTAATTTATCTCAAGGACAGCGTCAATTATTAGCTATTGCAAGAGCAGCAGTTGCTAATCCACCAGTCTTAATTCTTGATGAAGCAACATCTTCAATTGATTCAAGAACTGAAAAATTAGTTCAAGATGGAATGGATAAATTGATGCAGGGACGTACGACTTTGGTTATTGCTCACCGTTTATCAACAATTAAAAATAGTGATTGTATTATGGTATTGGAATTAGGTCGTATTATTGAAAGTGGTAATCATCAATCATTAATGAAAGAGAAAAAGAAATATTATCAATTATATACAGGGGCTATTGAAATGGATTAAGGTCAGTAGACCTTTTTCTTTATTGATAAAGATGGATAGCTATGATAGACTGCTTATATAAGAGAAAGTGAGTAGAAGATATGTCAAAAATATTAGTTTTAGCAGAAAAACCATCAGTAGGTAAGGATATCGCGAGAGTTTTAAATTGTCATAAGAAAATCAATGGAGCTTTAGAAGGCAATCAATATATTGTGACTTGGGCATTAGGACATCTTGTAACTTTAGCTGACCCAGAAAATTATGATCAAAATTATAAAAGCTGGAAGATAGAAGATCTTCTATATGCCTAAAATATGAAATTAGTTGTTATTAAAAAGACGAATAAGCAATATCAAAGTGTGAAAGCACAAATGTTAAGAAAAGATGTTTCCCAAATTGTCATCGCAACAGATGCGGGAAGGGAAGGAGAACTGGTTGCTAGATGGATTATTCAAAAGGCTGGAGTTCAAAAACCTTTAAAACGTCTATGGATTTCATCAGTGACGGATAAAGCTATTCGTGATGGCTTTGCTCATTTAAAAGATGCAAAGGCCTATGAACCTTTATTTTATAGTGCATATAGTCGTAGTGTTGCTGATTGGCTTGTTGGCATCAATGCAACTCGAGCTTTAACCTGTAAATATAATGCGCAACTTGCTTGTGGACGTGTACAAACACCAACTCTTGCTATGATTGCTTTACAAGAAGATAAAATTCGTCATTTCAAACCTCAGGATTTTTATGGTATTCAAGTGAAAACATCAGATATTCATTGGACATGGCATGGTTTGAAGAATGAAACATATTTATTTGATGAAAAACAAATTGATCAAATCATACAAGATAATGAAAATCAATCTTTTCAAGTCAGTGATGTTACAAAAACATCCAAAAAGAAATATTCTCCACAATTATATGATTTAACTGAATTACAAAGAGATGCAAATAAAATATATGGCTATTCAGCAAAAGAAACATTATCAATCATGCAAAGTCTATATGAATATCATAAATTATTAACTTATCCAAGAACCGATTCCCGTTATTTAACAGATGATATCGTTCCAACTTTAAAAGAACGTTTAGAAGCTTCATTAGGTGGAAATCATGATCAAGTGATTCAAAAGATCTTATCTCAATCCATCAAAAAACAAGCACATTTTGTTAATAACAGTAAAGTCAGTGATCACCATGCAATTATTCCTACAGAACAAACAGCTTATTTAGGTGAATTGAATGAAAGTGAATTAAAAATATATGAGTTAGTTTTAAAAAGATTCTTAGCTGTTTTATTACCACCTTATGAATATGAACAAACAACTTTGACTGCTCATTTAGGTCATGAAACATTCATTGCTAAAGGGAAAAGAGAAAAGGTGAAAGGCTGGAAAGAAGTTTATGATATGCAAGATGATGAACAATTATTACCAATTGTTCAAGTAGGAGATAAACTTGAGATTGTTGATATCATCAAAACAAATGGTCAAACTCAGCCACCGGCTTATTTTAATGAAGCAACACTTTTATCAGCAATGGAAAATCCAGTTCGTTTTATGAATCATTCTAACCAAAAATTGAATCAGACATTAATTCAGACAGGTGGACTAGGAACGGTAGCGACTCGTGCTGATATTATTGAGAAATTGTTTAATACTTTTCTAATTGAAAAACATGGTCAAGATATTCATGTCACGCATAAAGGGAGACAATTATTGTCACTTGTGCCTGAGGATCTTCGTTCGCCAGAACTGACGGCTAGATGGGAATTACAATTATCTAAAATAGCGCAAAGAAAACTACACTCTCAAGAATTTATTAAAGAGATAAGACAATATACAGTTCGTATCATTGATGAAATTGAAAAGAGTGATGGTCAATTTAAACATGATAATATGACTCATAAAAAATGTCCTGAATGTGGAGAACCATTATTAGAAGTGAATGGTAAAAAAGGTAAGATGTTAGTATGTTCATCACGTGAGTGTCATTACCGTGAAACCCTGTCAGTTATTACCAATGCACGCTGTCCTCAGTGTCATAAGAAATTGGAACTGGTAGGTAAAGGGGATAAACAAATGTTTGTTTGTAAAACATGTGGATATCGTATTGGTATGAAGGCATTTCAAAAAGAACGTGAAGAAAGAAAGCAAACTGCTGGTAAAAGTGATGTTAAGAAATATTTACAAAAACAAAAGAAAGAAACACAGATGTCAGTTGATGATTCACCATTTGCCGCATTGTTAAATTTAAAAGATCAATTGAAATAGAAAAGAGGAAAACAATGGATATTATTGAAGCTATGAATGCCCGTCATTCTGTTCGTCATTATCAAAAGAAAGCGATCGAACAAGATAAGGTTGAACAGCTTTATCAAGAAATAGATCAAATCAATCAACAACATCATTTACATTTCCAGATGATCTTAAATGAACCACATGCTTTTGAAAGTTTCTTTGTTCATTATGGAAGATTTAAAAATGTACAAAATTATATTGCTTTAGTAGGTCATCAAGACGATCAAGAAAAAATTGGATATTATGGTGAAAGTCTTGTTTTAAAAGCTCAACAGATGGGATTAAATACTTGTTGGGTAGCAGCAACCTATAATCGTAAAAAAGTTCCTTGTCAAATCAATGATCATGAAGAACTCATTTGTATAATCACTATTGGTTATGGGGACAATTTAGGGAAACCACATAAAAATATGCCAATCGAAAAACTTTATACATGTCTTGATGAACCTACAGATTGGTTCATCAAAGGGATGGAAGCTGTCATGTTAGCGCCAACAGCAATGAATCAACAGAAGTTCTTTTTAACGCTTAAAGATGAACATGTTGAAATATCAAGTCATGGCAGTTATGCAAAGATTAATCTCGGTATTATTAAATATCATTTTGAAATCGGAGCTCATAAACAAGCGGATATTTGGATATAATAATTTGAGGTGCACATGAGTTGCGAAAATGCATACTCTATGATAGACTCAATATAGACAAATTGAAGAAGTAGAAAGGATGATATATATGTCAAACGTATTACATGTTAATAGTAGTGAATTTAATGACGTTGTTGCCAACAATGATTTGGTTTTTGTGGATTTCTTTGCAACTTGGTGTGGACCATGCAAAATGTTAGCTCCAAGTGTTGAAAAATTAGCGGATGAACATCCAGAAGCTAAAGTTTTAAAAGTAGATGTTGATCAAGAAAATGCTTTAGCTATGCAATTTGGTGTTCAATCTATTCCAACATTAATTGTATTCAAAAATGGGCAACCAGTTTCTCGTCAAATGGGATTTATGCCTTATGAAGCATTAGAAGATATGTTAAAATAAAAACACTTCACAATGAAGTGCTTTTATTTTACATAAAGGTTTAATCTTTTTTGATAACTCGCTTTTAAAATTATATCAGGTTCAGCCAAATATTGTGCTAACACATCAGCATCTTTTAAAATTTCACTATAAACATCATCAATGCGTTCTTTATCACTATGATTTTTAATTGCATTAGTAATGATGTTTTTTTCTTCTTCATTGAAATCTTCAAGCAAAGGTAAAAGCATTTGACTGCTACGACTGGCATGATCAAATGAAGAATGATTGATAAACTGAGCATAATCATGGAATAAACCAATGATACTAGCTAACTCTATATCAAGGTGTTTTTTTAATGCAAATTCTTGAGTGAGTGTACTGACTTGTAGGCTATGAAAATAAGCTTTTTGTTTATAAATACCATGACATTTTTCTTCAATTGTTTGAAAGAAAATATCTTTTAAGTTTTGATATCGATTCATCGTCTTAACCCCTTTGGATAAAGATTTTTTTGCCTGATGTTGACTTTCTTTATAGAAAGAAAGTGGATAATCTTCAACAAAAATCACACCATAACCTTTCTGATTGCTGCCTTCTATTGCTTCTCCATGCATATATTGTCTAACCTTTAAATCATTTTCATGGAAAGTATATGATTGTTTAACATCCTCATGATGTAAAGTCAAGGCTAAAGCAAGACTTGGTTCAAAGCGATTTTTCTTACATTCCCCTAAATATAAACCGTTTCTTAGAACTCTTATCCCTTTGAGTTCGGGAAATTGAGGAAGTAGGGCATAGATATGATTGTTGTTATCGTAGAGATATTGTGGGGCTTTGAGATTGAGGTATTGTGAGTAAAAGTCTTGTACTAACTTTTGATTTTGTTTTGAGATAGTTGGTTTTAAGGCTTTTACTTTTGTAGTAGCAGCTTCACCATGTTTTTGGATCAAGGCGATAAAATGTCCCTCACCTTGATAATGATGAGGATATAAACGAATTGCTTCCTCCATATCGATTCCTGGCATCATACCATGACTCTTTTTAAGAGGAATTAAGGAACAATCATATTGATCTAAAAGATATTGAATTTGTTGTTCATTTTCAATGGTATTATAAGTACAAGTTGAATAAATCAATTGTCCTCCAGGTTTTAATAATAACATAGCTGCATCTAACAATTGTATTTGAATATATGCACATTCATTGACCTTTTCTATTGACCATGTTTCAATCGCCTGATCATTTTTTCTAAACATTCCCTCACCACTACAAGGTGCATCCAAAATAATCTTATCAAAGAAACCAGGGAGAGTCTTAGTCAATTGCAAAGGATCACAATTGGTTACAATCGTATTTTGTAAAGCAAATCTTTCGACATTCTCGGAAAGAATTTTTGCCCGCAAAGAAACAATATCATTAGCAATCATAAGACCTTGCTGAGATAAACGACTAGCAACTGCACAAGTTTTTCCACCTGGAGCAGCACACATATCTAAAATATAGTCATCTTCTTTCACATCTAAAAAATGAGAAACAAGCATTGCACTTGGTTCTTGGATATAATATGCTCCACAAGCAAAAAAAGGAGATTTCCCTAAAGGATAATGCTCATAATCAAAATAATAACCATCCTTCACAACAACATGAGGTTTGATATACTCTTGATTCAAATAATCTAAAACATTCCTTTTTTTGTGGATTTAAATAAAATGCTTTAATATTTGGTTGTGTTAAAGAAACCATAAAATCATCATATTCATCTTTTAAGATGTCTTTCATCTGTTTTTCAAATAATTCATTCATCATATTCACCTTTTATCATTATACAAACCAAAAGGGGATGTGTAAATCAAAAAAGTATGTTAAAATCATATTGGTGATAAAAATGACAAGATGTGGATGGGCATATAGTGATGAATTAAGAGAATATCATGATCATGTTTGGGGAATACCACAACATGATGAGGTTCAATTATATAAGATGTTAATATTAGAAGGATTACAGGCGGGATTAAGCTGGGAAATTATTTTAAAGAAAGAAAAGGCATATGAACAAGCAATTGATGGCTTTGATTATTTAAAGATTGCGCAATATGATGAAACTAAATATGAAGAATTAATGCAAACACCTTTATTAATCAAAAATAAATTAAAGATGAGAGCCATTATCAGCAATGCTCAGGCATTTATGAAAGTTCAAGAAGAATTTGGAAGCTTTGATCAGTATATTTGGTCTTATGTTGATTTTCAGCCAATCAAGCATCATTATGCATCATCAAAAGATGTTCCATCATATGATGAACTTTCACAAAAGATATCTCAAGATTTAAAGAAACGTGGTTTTAAGTTTGTTGGACCAACAATTATCTATAGCTATCTACAAGCTATTGGAATTTATAACGATCATGAAATTAATTGTGATTTCTATTGATTTTTATGAAAATATATACTATAATAGATGAGCAAGTTCGTTATGCCCGAGTGGCGAAATTGGTAGACGCACAGCACTCAAAATGCTGCGATCTAGGTCATGTCGGTTCGAGTCCGACCTCGGGTACCATCTATTTAAATAACTGATACGTGATGTAATTTCAGATTTTTTTTGAGCTTTGAAAATGAAAAAAATGATTGTATTTTATAAATAGTCTTTCAAACATCTTTCATGTTTATTTGACAAAGTTTTCTTTATTATGAGAAATTATAGCAAATTATGAGTAAGAAAATAGACAAAATTATGATGAATTTCTTGAAGATGATACAAATTTCTATGAATTATTTTAAAAACATGTAAAATGAAGTTAGGAGGTGTAGAGATATGCTATTAGAACATATATTAGATTGTGTAAATGATATTTATGAAGATGTGATGGAAGGGGCTTCACCTGAGTTGATGAATGTTTTGAAGCAATTAGAGGAAGAAGCTCATGATTCATCTGTAGATTTAACCAAAAAAGCGATTATGTTATCGATGACATTATGTATGAGTCAATTAGAGTTTGATGATGATTTATTTGAAGGTTTATTGTTAGAAAATCTGGATCATTTTGTTAAACATATACCAGATATGAAAAAGACAATGTCTTTAAGAATTGAATTAAGAGGTCTTGAAAAGAATGTTAATCGTGTGATTAAGGTGCCTTATGGTATGGTGTTAGCTGATTTGGCTTATTTGATTTTAGCGAGTATGAATGCTGAAGGTGAACATTTATTTACTTTTATTAGTGATGAAGGAAAATATGGATGTGATCAATGTGATGGTGAAATGATTGATGGTTATGCAGCAGATATGACAATTGCTGATTTATCATTGCATGAAGGAAGTCATTTGGTTTTATGGTATGACTTTGGCGATGATTATTTCTTTGATATTCATGTTATGGATGTTGATGAACATAATGATATTCAATCATTAGATGATTTAAAGGTTTTAGCTGGTGAAGGTTATGGAATTTGGGAAGATGAACATCAATTGTTAGAACTTTATTATGAAAATCAAGAAGAATTTTTAAGAGTCGTTAGTGAGATGGGATTGAATGAAGATGATTTTATTTTAGAGGACTTTGATGTAGATGATGCTAATGAATTCTTATTAGATAATTATGAATTCTTAAAAACATCTTATGAAGTTTATGATGAAGATGTTTATTAATGATAAAAAAATTTAAAATATACATAACGCCCTTTCAAATCTCAACAACAATTCATCTTTATTTACCACAAGAATATCAACAAAGTCATGAATTATATCCAGTGATTTATATGTTTGATGGTCATAATTTATTTTCTGATTATGATGCGACTTATGGTAAATCATTGAATATGGAAAAATTTTTAAATCAATATTCACAAAAGATGATTGTTGTGGGTATTGAATGTAATCATGAAGAAAATAGACGATTAATAGAATATTGTCCTTATTATGTTAATCATTCTTTACTAGGTGAAATAAAAGGTGAAGGAGATCAGCTGATAAAATGGATTGTCTATGAATTAAAGCCTTATATAGATGAACATTATCGAACAGATATATCACGTGATGCAACGATGATTGCTGGATGTTCAATGGGTGGATTAATGGCTTTATATGCTGTAAGTTGTTATAATCGTTATTTTTCTAAAGCCGCTTGTTTGTCACCATCTATTGGAGTAGGTTTTGAATTATTAAAGAAAGATGCTCAAGATTCTCAAATGGATGAAAATACAAAAATCTTTATGAGCTGGGGAAGTGATGAATCACGTAATAAAACAGGACTTGCCTATGCCACATCCCGTTATCTAGAGCTTTCCTATCTTTATACAAATAAGAATGTAAAGACCTATCCCTATCTATATGTTCATGGAAAACATAATGAAGAATCATGGGGACAACAGCTACAAATTTTTATGGATTATTTATGGAACTAAAAAAATGCGTACACCTACGCTTTTTTTAGTTTTCTTGGCTTCTAACCATAACATGTGTAAAACTTCTATAAGCATTTTTCTAGTTTTAGCATCAAGTAAGGTTAACTCTTTAATCGCATTTAAAATATGTTTATAAGAAATATGCGATAAAATCAGAAAAATGTATTAAAGATTTAAAGAATCAAATAATCCAAACATTAGATTCAAACAAACTGATGATTTTTACTTCATCACTGAGCTTTTCTTAAAAACAAGATTACTTTAATTGCAAATTGAACACTTTCATAAGAAAGCTCATCTTCTTTAAAATGATAGGGACCAATATCCCAAGAAATCCATTATGTTGCAGCATTCCAGTAAAATGACTATGAACAACCGTATATTCTTCTTCATGTCCTAAAACAATTCCAAAGAAAGAATAATGAGGAATATAACTATGAATTCTAGGTAACATTTCTTTATATTCAGATGACAACATAATTTCATCTTGAAAACCAGGACCATCAAAATTATCAATCTTTAAAATTCTTTGCTTAGTTTCTTTTTGACAAAAACATCCGGCATACATTGCTAAATTACCACCTTTAGAATGTCCAACTAACCAAATCGGACGTTTCTTTTGATATTGAAAATGTTTTTTTAAACGTTGCCATAATGATTTATCTAAATATTTATTTTGAAGTGAAGATAACAAACTATGTGACGATTGAAAGGAAGCAACATACTCTAAATATTCAACCGATGAAACTTGAGCTGGCACAACATTCTCACATAACATTAAAAAATCTTCATGCCAACCAATCAAAGAATCATCAGTTCCACGATAAGCAACTACCAGTCTTTGATCTTCTAATAATAAAGTCATGGCAGAAAATTGTTTAATTAAGTTTTTATCAATATCATTAACATAGCTCAGTATTTGAATATTTTGATAACGCGGACTATGGGCCATCTTTTCAAATAATTCATGACTTTCAATTAAAATAGGTCGTAATTCTTCTTCACTTAATTCTTGATTTCTTTTTTCGTAAAGTGAGAAAGCATCTTTTAAAGTTAAAGGATGATGCCAATCTAGATCGATGATCGTATCTAAATTCACATAGGCTAATTCACTAAATATTAAACTGTCAATTTCATTATAGGGGAATTGAATTGGAGAAAGATCACCACGTAAATCTATATAATCAATAATTGTATTTAACATAAGGCACCTCCCTTTATATTGTAGTCATTCTACATGATTTTCTTACAAAAATCAAATAAGCTGTTCATAAGTTATTCATCTCAATGTGAAAATTGTCAAATATAAAAGATTATTTGCTAAAAGGATAAAAATATGATACTCTTACAAAGAAGGAAGTGAATTTATGAAAGTTTTTGATAATAAGTATTTACGAAGAATTGTTATAAGCATTCAATTTATTACAATGGTTTTATTAATGGTGATGGCTTATAATGTTCAGTTTATTCCAATGACATATTTAATTGGAATTGGTGTAGCTTTTTTAGTTGTTTTAATCGGTGAATATTTTTAATCTTTTGTAAAAAGAACGTAGTAAACGTTCTTTAATCACACAAATATTGAGTTTGATTTTGAGTTGTTTCATGATTGTTGCTTCTTTTTATGTGTATAGAACAGGAGAAACGGTTAATCTCATGAGTGAGAGTAAATTTCAAACCCGTGCCATCTCAGTCATTGTTTTAAAAGATTCACCAATTAAAAATGAACGTCAGCTTCCCAAACATACAACGGGTTATATTTCATCTATAGATCCAACGAGTATGAGTTATGCAACCAATGAAATTGAAAAAAATGTAGGAAATATTCAATTAAAAGATTTCAAAGACTTTACAGCTTTAGTTAAAGCATTGAATAGTCAAACAGTAGATGCTATTGTTTTAGATGAAGCTTTTAGAAGTTTAGTAGAACAAAGTTTTAAAACTTTTAGTGAAGATACAAGGGTGATCTATCAGGTTAAAAAAGATGAAAGTGCAGTTAATGCTAAGAGTGTGAATGTCACTGAAAAGCCATTTTTGGTTTATATTAGTGGTAATGATGAATATGGTGGTTTATCAGCTGTTTCTCGTAGTGATGTGAATATGTTGGCGGCTGTTAATCCAACAACAAAGCAAATTCTTTTAATCAGCATTCCTCGTGATACATATTATCCTTTACATATGAATGGACAATTAGATAAATTCACGCATGCAGGAATTTATGGTTTACAAGAAAGTATTGATACATTGAAGGATATTGTTAATGAAGATATTAATTATTATGTTCGTATGAATTTTACATCTTTTGTTAAGATTGTTGATGCGATTGGGGGAATTACAGTTAATTCACCAGCTGAATTTACAACTAAGATTGGTAAGTATAAGATTAAAAAAGGTGAGAATAATTTAAATGCTAAACAAGCATTAGCTTTTGTTAGAGAAAGAAAATCTTTTGCTGATGGGGATTTTGCGAGAGGTAGAAATCAACAAAGAATGATTGCTGCAATTGTAAAGAAAGTTGCTTCACCAGCTATCTTGACTTCATTTTCTTCTGTCTTGGATACAGTAAGTCAAAGTGTTGAAACAAATTTATCTAGCAATGATATCAATGCTTTGGTACAAATGCAATTATCTCAAATGCCATCTTGGGATATACAGTCTTATCAAATTTTAGGTGAACCACAATCTCACTGCTTATTCAATAGGTGGATGAAGATGCTTCTGTCATTGTTCCACAAAAAGAATCTATTGAACAAGCAACAAAGTATATAGATCAGTTAATGAGTAATGAAAAGGTTGTTACAGAAGCAGGAAATTTAGACCAATAAAGGAGATTTTATGAAAGAAACAATTTTGTTATATCATGTCAATGATGAAATTAAAGTTAAAATTAATGAAATTGCAACATCTTTAAAGATTGATATTCGTATCATTGAAGATGATGAGATTTATGAAACAATGGGATATCTTTTAAAGATGGAGGGTTATGAAAAATCAATTCCACAACAAGTTGATTTTGATATGAGCCAAGAATTTGTATTCTTTGCTGGAATGAGTGATCAACAATTAGATATTCTTTTACAATTATTTAAAATGAATAAAATCCCACCAATTCCTTATAAAGCTATGTTAACTCAACATAATATCAATTATACATTTGTACAACTCTATCAAAGTGTTAGTCGTGAATATCACGAAATGAAACAAATGAATGCTTAAAAACCTCATTGAGGTTTTTTTGTATGAAAAAATCCTAAGCAGTTGCATACTTAGGATCACAAGTTAAATTCATTTGTAAATTACGAAGGGTTGCCATATCTTTATTACTTAAAATAACTGTTGAATGAATTTCACAGTCTTTTAATAATGGTAAGACTTCTAAACATTTTCTTGCATTAGGTTCATCGGATGAAGCAATTGTTAATGTCAATAACACTTCATCAATATCTAATAATGGGTTTTTAATATTTAAATAATTATTCTTTAAAGAAAGAATAGAATGTAACATGTTTGGTGAAATTAATTCAATTTCTTGATTAATGCCTGCTAAATATTTTAAAGCGTTTAATAGCGCAGCACTTGAAGCTCTTAATAAAGAAGAAGTTTTTCCACTAATCAGGCTGCCATCATTTAATTCAATAGCACAAGCTGGAACTTGTCTTTCTTCAGCTAATTTTTTAGCTATAATCGCACATTTACGATTTTTTTGCATCAACATTAGCTGAGACAATAACATTTGCATCTTCTCTAAAGATTTGGTATTAATCTTTCCACTCACATAATCAACTTGAGCGTGATAATAACGTCGAACAATCTCACGACAACTTGCATCTTTTGCTGCTTCATCATCGATAATTGCATATCCAACCATATTAACTCCCATATCAGTTGGTGAAGCATAAGGTGATTCACCAAAAATCTTTTTAAACATTGCATTTAAAACTGGGAAGATTTCTATATCACGATTATAATTGACCGTTGTTTCATTGTATTTTTCTAGATGAAATGGGTCAATCATATTGACATCATTTAAATCAATAGTAGCTGCTTCATAAGCCAAATTAACTGGATGTTTTAATGGTAAGTTCCAAATTTGGAAAATGTTTCAAACTTCGCATATCCAGCATTAATGCCATGTAAATGTTCATGGTATAACTGTGATAAACAAGTTGCCATTTTTCCTGAACCAGGTCCTGGAGCCGTTACAACAACTAATGGTTTAGAAGTTATAATATAATCATTTTTTCCAAATCCCTCAGGTGAAATAATATGATCAACATCATGTGGATATCCTTCAATTGGATATTGCATAAAGACTTTAATTCCACGATTTTCTAATTTTAGCTTAAAAGTATCAGCTGCATTTTGATGTTGATATTGAGTAATTGTTACACTCCCTACGTATAATCCTACTCTTTCGTATTCACCAATTAATCTAATTACTTCATCATCATAAGAGATTCCCAAATCCCTTCTGACTTTATGTCTTTCTAAATCTTTTGCACAAACAGCAATAATCACTTCAACTTTATCTTTTAAAGTCAATAACATCTTTAATTTACTATCAGGTTCAAAACCAGGTAAAACTCTTGAAGCATGATTGTCATCAAATAATTTTCCCCCAAATTCCAAGTAAAGTTTATTGTCAAATTGAGCAATTCTTTCTTGAATATGTTTTGACTGAAGTTCTACATATAATTCATTACTAAATGCCTTTTTCATTCTCTTTCACTCCTAGCTAACATTATATATAAAATAAGCGGAAAATAAAGATAATAATAATATTTTATTACATTAATAAATAATTATATACATAATTGGTGTGACCTCGATAAATCTTGAATTTATCAAAAGTTTTTTCATCCATGATGGTAACAAAATTTATCGAAAATATGCTTTTTCATTTTTGGCGTGGGTTGTTATTGAGGGGGAAATGTGATATATTGTAAAAGATAAAATACGTATAAAGGAGTCTAATTATGTTTAGTATGGTCTTTTTAAGAATCGTTCTTAATTTTATTGTTGGTTTTATTGTAGTGATGGTAGTTATGCCTAAATCTATTCAATTTTTAAAGAAATTAAAATTTGGTCAAGTTGAAAGGGAAGAAGGGTTAGCGTCTCATAAGGCAAAAGGTGGAACGCCAACAATGGGAGGTATTGTCTTTATTTTAGCTTCTATTGTTGTTGTATATGTTTTAAATTTTTCATTTTTTCAAAATCCTTATGTTAATTTATTGACTTTTGCTTTTCTAGGATTTGGATTAATTGGTTTTTTAGATGATTATTTAATTGTTGTGAGAAAGACAAATGAAGGTTTAAAACCAATTTATAAATATGCTTTGCAATCAGTTGCAGCTATTGCTTTTTACTTATTAGCAAAATATTTTATTCCTGATTTTAATTCTATGATTACTATTCCTTTACTACATATGGAAGTGGATTTAGGATGGTTTTATCCTGTTTTGGTTTATTTTATGTTTACTGCTGGTAGCAATGCTGTTAATTTAACTGATGGGTTAGATGGTTTTAGCAACCGGACTTTTCAATTTACTGCAACATCAGTCTTTGTTATTTTTTGCAATTATGAATAAAAATTATGAAATTGCGATTTATGCTATGGTTCATTGTTGGAGCTTTGCTTGGATTTATGTATTTCAATTATCATCCTGCTCGTATTTTTATGGGTGATACAGGATCACTTGCTTTAGGTGGTGTTTTAGCTGCTTTAGCTGTGTTAACTCATCAAGAATTGTTATTTATTTTAATTGGTGGGGTTTTCTTGATTGAAACATTGTCTGTTATTATTCAAGTTGTTTCTTTTAAAACAAGAGGAAAAAGAGTGTTTAAAATGGCTCCTATTCATCATCATTTTGAAATGCTTGGATGGAGTGAACAACAAGTGGTTATTTCATTTTGGTTTTTAGGATTTATTTGTGGAATTATTAGTATTGTGTTAGGGGTTATGTAAAATGTTAAAGGGGAAAAAAGTTTTAGTATTAGGCTTAGCTAAGAGTGGTCAAGCTGCTGTTGAATTGTTGGATAAGATGCATGCCACAATCACTGTAAACGAATTTGCATCAAGAGAAAAAATAGCGTGTTATGATGATTATGTGAATCGTGGAATTGAGATGGTCGTTGGTGGACATCCTGATGAACTTTTTGAAAGAGATTTTGATTTTGTTGTAAAAAATCCAGGAATTAACTATCATAAACCTTTTATCTTACGTTTAAAAGAACGTGGTATTCCTGTTTATACAGAAATTGAATTAGGTTATCAATTAGCTAAACATCAAAACTATATTGCAATTACTGGAACAAACGGAAAAACAACAACTGTTACATTAATTGATAAAATCTTACGTGATGCTAAGCATCTAGTCAGTTTAGCAGGAAATGTTGGGACACCATATAGTTCATTAGTCTTAGAAAATAATCTTTTAGAAAATAAAAATCAAGATGTGGTTTTAGAAATGTCAAATTTTCAATTGTTAGATATTGACACTTTCCATCCCCATATTTCTACTATTATTAATTTAACGCCTGATCATTTAGATTATATGGTGTCACTTGATGAATATTATGCTTCGAAAACACGTATTTATATGAATCAGGATCAAAATGATTATTTTTTAGAAAATAAAGATGATCCTATTTTACAAGAATATTTAAAACGTTATCCAGTTCCAGCTTCTATTTTGACTTTCTCACTTGTTGAAGAAGCTGATTGTATGATTCAAGATGAAGCTATTTATTTTAAGGGAGAACATATTATTGATTTAGATGAAATCAAGATTGTAGGTCGTCACAATATTCAAAATATGATGATTGCGATTATGGCTTGTGCATTATCAGGAGTCGATAAGAAATGTATTCATGATACTTTAGTTCATTTTATGGGGGTTGAACACCGTATAGAGTTTGTAAGAGAATATCAAGGGGTCAAATATTACAATGATTCAAAGGCGACTAATACAGATGCAGCTATTATTGCTTTAAAAGCTTTTGAAAAACCTGTTATTTTATTAATGGGTGGTCATGAAAAAGGACTTGATTTATCTGAAATGTCAACTTATCAAGATAAAATACAAGCATTAATATGTTTTGGGGCAGCTAAAGAAAGGTTCGCTAAAGAAATGCATTGTCCTTTAACTTATGTCGAAGAACATATGAAAGATGCAATTTTAAAAGCTAAAGAAATTGCAAAAGATGGAGATATTGTTTTACTTTCTCCTTCGACAAGTTCTTATGATGAATTTAGTGGTTATGAAGAAAGAGGAAATGTATTTAAACAAATTGTGAATGAATTTTAAGAGGATGTGGAAACATCTTCTTTTTACTTACAATTTTGTAAGGTCAAAAGACGTTAAATTCATGTATAATAAAAACAGAGGTGATGATAGTCATGAGAATATTAATTGTGGAAGATGATCAGGATTTATGTCAAGAGTTGAAATTGTTATTGGATAATGCTGGATATGATGGGATGATTTTAAAAGATTTTGAACATGCTAAGGAAGAAATTTTAGCACTTTGTCCAGATCTTGTTTTATTAGATATTACAATTCCCTTTATGAATGGAGAATTGCTGTTAAAGGAATTAAGAAAAGAAACACAGATTCCAATTATTATGGTGACGAGCCAAAATAATGAAGTCGATGAGGTTTTAAGTATGAGCTATGGGGCGGATGATTATATTTGTAAGCCTTATAATCCAACTTTATTATTGTTAAGGATTGAAGCGGTTTTAAGACGGGTTCATCGAAAATTGAATCATTATACTTATCGTGATTTGGTTTTAATACCCGATCGTGGGGTTGTAAAATGTCATGATGAAATGCTGATCTTAACTAAAAATGAGATGCTTATTTTAAAATATTTGATTATTCATCAAGGGCAAATTGCCTCACGTGAAGAAATTATGATGGATTTATGGGATAGTGAAGAATTTGTTGATGATAATACTTTAACAGTTAATGTGAGTCGTTTGCGTCAAAAGCTAAGAAGCATTGGTTATGGTGATGTGATTGAGACAAGGAAAGGATTAGGGTATATATTGGTATGACAATGAAAGACTATCTTCAAGACAAGGCTTTTATATTTTTATTTTATGGTATGATGGTTGTTATGACATTGTTGATGTTATTGGCTTTTCATGTGAATATATCTTTAATTATTTTGATTATGGGAATTGATTTTTGGTTTATAAGTATCATTGAGGTTTTTGATTATCAAAGGAAAAAACAATTTTATACAAATTATTTATCACAGTTAAAGATGTTAGAAGAAAAGTTATTTGATTTGTGAACTCATCAAAGAACCTTCTTTTTTAGAAGGAAGAATTCTTTATCAATCATTATATGATATTAATAAGTCTATGTTAGAGAAAATTAATGATTTTATCAATGAATATGGAAGATTTTTAAAGATTATGTTGAGATGTGGATTCATGAAGTAAAGATTCCCTTATCGCATCTCACTTTGACTGTTCATAATCACAAGAGTGAAGTATCATTACAAATTCTTGAACAAGTTCGTAAACTAGAAAATCAGGTTGATCAGATTCTTTATTATGTACGTAGTCAAAGTGCCCAAAAAGATTATCTTGTGAAAAATAATCATTTGTCACAAATGATAAAAATGTCATTGTGAAAAATAAAGATTATTTTATTTTCATCAATTAAAATAAAATTAAAAGATTTAGATTATGAAGTTGTTACGGATATGAAATGGTTTGAATTTATTGTGAATCAAGTTTTAAATAATAGTTTTCAATACAGCAAAAATACAAGTGATTCCTATATTGAAATTTCTGCTTATGAAAATCAAGAAGCAATTGTTTTATCAATCTATGATAATGGGATTGGGATTTGTGCTTCTGATTATCCACGAGTCATTTGAAAAAATCTTTTACTGGAGAAAATGGTCGTAAGCATAAAAAATCTACAGGAATGGGACTTTATATTTGTCATAAGCTTTGTGAATGTCTAGGGCATACTATGACAAATTTGAATCAAAAGTGAATCAATATACAAAAGTAAATATTATTTTTTATAAGAATCATTATTATCATATGGATGAGTGACAAAATTGTAAGGTTATGTTAGGAACATCGATGGCAACATATATATAAATTAGACATAATGAAGATGACAAAGGAGGAAGGTTATATGGAACCTATTTTAAGAATTGAAAATATTGATAAATATTATGGTAATAAGTCAAATCTAACAAAAGCTTTAAGTCATTTATCATTGCATGTCAATAAAGGTGAATTTGTTGCGATTATGGGTGCAAGTGGAAGTGGAAAGACCACTTTATTGAATTGTGTATCAACGATTGATAAAGTAACTGCTGGTCATATTTATATTGGTCAAACAGATATTACTCAGTTAAAGGGTAATGCTTTGAATCGTTTTCGTCGTGAGGAACTTGGTTTTATCTTTCAAGATTTTAATTTGCTTGATACTTTAACAGCATATGAAAATATTGCTTTGGCTTTATCAATTCAAAAAGTTGCTGCAAAAACAATTGAAAAGCGAGTTCAACAAATTGCTCAGGCTTTAAATATTGAGGATGTTTTAAATAAATTTCCTTATCAAATGTCAGGTGGACAAAAACAACGTGTTGCTTCAGCAAGAGCTTTGATTACCAATCCACAATTAATCCTAGCTGATGAACCAACTGGAGCCTTAGATTCCCGTTCATCACAAATGCTACTTTCAAGTTTACGTTAATTAAATGAACAATTAGAGGCAACCATTATGATGGTCACTCATGATGCCTTTAGTGCCAGTTATGCTTCACGTGTGGTTTTTATAAAAGATGGTCAAATCTTTAATGAGTTATTAAGAGGCGATAAAAAACGTAAAGAGTTCTTTGATGATATTATTGATGTTGTGACATTACTTGGAGGACAATAAGATGTTATTGAGACTCTCTTTAAGAAATATCAAACGTAGTTTAAAAGATTATACGATTTACTTCTTTACGTTAGTTTTAGGTGTTGCGATTTTCTATTTATTTAATTCTATTGAAAGTCAAAGTGTGATGATGGATGTTTCCTCATCTACTCGTGAAATTATTAAAATGATGGTTAATTTCTTGTCAGGTGTTAGTGTCTTGGTATCTTTTATCTTAGGTTTCTTGATTATTTATGCAAGTCGTTTTTTGATGAAAAGACGTCATAAAGAATTTGGAATCTATATGATACTTGGAATGGGAAAACGACAAATCTCTTGGATTTTATTATGTGAAACTTTTTTGATTGGACTTGTTTCATTGGGGTTTGGTTTATTGATAGGGATTGCTTTATCGCAAGTGATGAGTATTTTTGTAGCAAATATGTTTGAAGCTGATATGACCCGCTTTGAATTTATCTTCTCATCATCAGCTACTTTCAAAACAATTCTTTATTTTGGGGTTATTTATGTTATTGTGATGATTTTTAATACGTTTTCAATTGGACGTCAGCAATTGATTGATTTGTTGTTGTCTAAGCGTAAAAATGAACAGATCAAAGCTAAAAATACTTGGCTTTGTACATTGGTTTTTCTTTTATCTATTGGGATGCTAGGTTATGCTTATTATTTAGTAACAGCAGGAGTGACACAATTAGATAGTGCAGATAAAATTTTTATTCCAATTGCTTTAGGGATTAGTGGGACATATCTTTTGTTTTGGTCATTATCAGGTTTTATTTTGAAAATCATGATGTTTTATAAAAAGCATTATTTCAAAGGTTTAAATAGTTTTGTTGTGAGACAATTTAGCTCACAAATGAATACAACAGCTTTTTTCTATGAGTCTTATTGTTTGATGTTATTTACAACCATTTGTGTTTTATCAAGCGGGATAGCTTTAAAAAAATGCTGTGACTTCAAATATGCAAGAATTCACACCAGTGGATATTTATCTTGAAAAGAATTGGGATTTGGCAGGTCAAAATGCGAATGGAAAACAATATACTCAAGGTGAAATTGCTGATTCGCATATAAGTATTGCCGAGACTTTCCGTCAATTAGATTTTTCTATTGATAAATATTTTAAAGATGTTTGTACCGTCAATACATATGCAACCAATGATTTAACGTTGAAAGATACTTTAGGAAAAGCCTTCCCATCAATCAAACAAAAATATACATTTTTAAATACCGATATGGCTGAAAATATTATGCGTATAAGTGATTATAATCAGATTGCTAAAAGATATGGTCAAAAACAATTTCAACTTTCAGATCATCAATATATGATTGTTGCTAATTTTGATAATATGGTAGCAATAAGAAATCAAGGTTTAAAAGCGAATAGTCCTATTCAGCTGCTTAATCAAACATACACTCCTAAGTATCAAACGTGTCAAGATGGCTTTGTTGTTCCTTCTTCCAATGAAAGCAACTCAGGAATTATCTTGGTGCCAGATCAAGCAGTTAATGAAAGTATTCGTGCGCAAAATATTATGATTGCTAATTATAAGGCTAATGATAAAGCCGGGTGTCAAGCAATTGAAGATAAGATTATTGCCCTTGATCAACATCCTTATAGTAAAAATACAAATCTTGATGCAATCACACGTATTTCGATTTATGAAGGGAGTGTCGGAATTGGAGCAATGGTAATTTTCATTGGAATTTATATTGGCGTTGTTTTCTTGATTTCGAGTGCAGCTTTATTGGCATTGAAGGAATTAAGTGAAAGTGCTGATAACAAAGAACGTTATACGATGCTTAGAAAAATTGGAACAGATGAAAAAATGATTCAAAAAGCTTTGTTTAAACAGATTGCTTTATTCTTTGTTGCTCCATTGATGGTAGCAATTGTTCATTCAGTTTTTGGAATTCAATTTTGTACATATATTATTTCAACATTTGGGAAACAAAATTTATTACCATCAATTATAGCTACGGTTATCTTTATCATTTTGATTTATGGTGGTTACATGATGGTGACGTATTATTCAAGTCGAGCTATGTTAAAAGATTAAGAAGATGTCTAAGGCATCTTCTTTTTTGTATGTTCTTTTCATATGTTTAAATGATGGAGGAATCACCATGAAAACAAAAAGAATCATTATTTTAACCTTAATTATCGTCATCTTTGGATTAATAAGTGTTTATAGTTCTTCCCATGTCTGGGCACTTTATAAATATGATGACTCCTTATATTATATTAAACGTCAAGCGATTTTTGCTTGTATTGGGATTATTGCGATGTTTATAACATCACGGATTGATTATCATCTTTATAAAAAATATTATAAACCAATTATTTTAGTTTGTTTTCTATTATTGATATTAGTTTTAATTCCTGGTTTAGGGGTTGTTAGAGGAGGGAGTCGTAGTTGGTTTAATTTTGGTATTTTTGCTTTGCAGCCTAGTGAGTTATTTAAGATTGGAATGATTATTTTTGCGGCTGTATACATTGAAAAAAACTATTATCATATGAAGAAATTGAAATACAGTTTAAAGTTGTTGCTTGTGATGGGACTAGGTTTTTTATTGATTATGTTACAACCGGATTTTGGTAGTGGAATTGTTATGGCATGTAGTATTGTTGTTATGATTATTGTTTCACCTTTTCCTTTTATTTATTTTGTCTTTTTAGGGGTCTTAGGGGTAGTGGGAATTGTTTTTATGATTCTTTCTGCACCATATCGAATGAAACGTATTTTATCTTTCTTAGATCCTTTCCAAGATCCTTTAGGAAGTGGTTTTCAAGCTATTCAAGCTTTGTATGCAATTGGTCCAGGAGGTTTGTTAGGTGTAGGTTTTGATAAAAGTATTCAGAAGCATTTTTATTTACCTGAACCACAGACTGATTTTATTTTTGCGATTGTTGCAGAGGAATTTGGTTTTTTAGGAGGGATTATTTTAATTGGTCTTTATTTATGTTTGTTTAAAACAATTTTACAAGTTGAGTAAAAATGTCAAAGATTTGTTTGGAAGTCTTTTGATGATAGGAATTGTTTCTTTGATTGGAATTCAAACATTAATTAATTTAGGTGTTGTTGTGGGATTGTTCCCAGTAACCGGAGTTACATTACCATTGATGTCATATGGAGGAACAAGTTTAACAATTACTTTAATGAGTATAGGAATTTTAATTAATATCTCGAAATCTGCAAATTGTGTGCTATAATAAACAATGGGAGTGATAAAAATGAAGATAATTGTTAGTGCAGGGGGAACGGGTGGACATTTATATCCCGCGTTAGCTCTTGTTGAATATATAAAGACACAAGATATAAAGGCTGAATTTTTATTTGTTGGAACAACGGATCGTTTAGAATCACAAGTGGTTCCACAAAAAGGCTATGCTTATAAAGGATTAAAAGTAAAAGGGTTGGTTGGCAATCCTTTACAAAAAATAAAGAACGCTATGATTTTTGTGAAATCTTTAAAAGAATCTAAAAAAATATTGAAGGAATTTCAACCAGATATTGTTGTAGGATTTGGGGGATATCCAAGTGCTTCAATTGTTTTAGCTGCAGCAAAGATGAATATTCCTACAATGATTCATGAACAAAATTCAATTATTGGATTAACCAATAAAATTTTAATAAAAAAATGTTGATAAGATTGTATGATTGTTATGAAAAGGCGTATAATGAAAGTTTCCTCATGATAAGACAGTTTTATTAGGAAATCCTCGTGCGAGTGTTGTGACTCATCAAAAAATTGCAGGATATTCATAGATATTTACAACATTCCTTCCTCACGAAAAACAGTTGTTATTGTGATGGGAAGTCTAGGTTCTTCATCAGTTAATAAAGTGATGAAAGAGGCTTTAAGACAGATGCAATATGATGCTTTTGATATTGTTTATGTAACAGGTAAAAATTATTATGATGAAATGAAGGAAGAATTAAAGGATTTAAATGATTCCATTCATTTGGTAAGTTATATTGATGATATGCCTAGCTTAATAGCAAGCTGTGATTTGATTGTTTCACGCGCTGGCGCAACAACTTTAGCTGAAATTACTGCTTTAGGGGCAGCATCATTAATTATTCCAAGTCCATATGTGGTTGCTAATCATCAAGAATATAATGCTAAAGAATTGGTTGATGCATCAGCGGCTCATTGGATTTTAGAAAAAGATTTAACGGCTTCAGGATTTGTCAAAGAAACAAGACATTTATTATCGCATGAGGATGTTTTAAAGAATTTAGCAAGTCATGCAAAGGCTTTAGGAAAACCTCATGCTTGTGAAGATATTTATCAAGAAATATTAAAAACATTAGAAAGGAAATAGATATGGATTTTGATCAAGTATTCTATGATTTGGTTGATTTGGATTTAGGTGAAATCTTAGAAAATGAACCAATGTATAAACATACAACTTTTAAAGTGGGTGGACCTGCTCGCTTTTTTGTGCATATTAAAGATATTGATGCTTTAGGACGTGGTATTCATTATTGTCGTCAACATCAAGTAAAACATATGGTGATTGGTAAAGGTTCGGATTTATTGTTTTCTGATAAAGAATATGAGGGTGTGATTTTTTCTCTATCACAAGGGTTGAATCATGTGCATATTAATGGTTTAGAAATTCGTGCTGGAGCTGGGGTCAGTAATGATTTATTTGGCTTATGAAGCAGCCAAAAACTGGTCTTTCTGGTTTTGAATTTATGGGTGGAATTCCTGGAACAATTGGTGGAGGCGTTTATATGAATGCCGGAGCTTATAAATATTGTATGGCTGATGTTTTTACTTCAGCAGTTGTTTTAAATGACGAAGGAGAATTGGTAACTTTAAGTAAAGAAGAAATGCAATTTTTCTTATCGTAAATCGATTTTTACAAGAGCATAAAGATTGGGTTTTGGTGGAAGCAACATTTACAATGGCACCACGTGATCCTCAAGAAATTATGCAAGTTTTAGATAAACGTAAAGAAAAACGGATGACAACACAACCATGGAATTTTGCGAGTGCGGGAAGTATTTTTAGAAATCCTGAAGAAAAACCAGCCTGGAAATATATTGATGAATGTGGTTTAAGAGGATATGAAATTGGTGGGGCACAAGTTTCACCAAAGCATTCTAATTTTATTGTTAATAATGGTTATGCGAGTGCTAAGGATATTTTGGATTTGATTTTATTGGTTGAAAAAACTGTTTTTGATCGTTTTAGAGTGGAATTAGAGAAAGAAGTTATCTTGGTTAACTGGGAGTAGGTGATGTGAATGTCTCATCAACAGGAATACTATTATAATGAACATGATGAGAATCAGGCTATAAAGATTTTAAAAACAAAAAGAAAAAAAGTTAAAAAGACGTTTTAAAGTTCTTCTTTATTTGATGGTTTTTGTTTGTATTGGAGCGTATTTTGTGAGTGATTATTCAAAGGTTAAATCTATTGTGGTTACAGGTAATCATGAAGTGAAAACAGCGGATATTTTAAAAAAAATATCGGTTAATAAATCTTCTTATTATTTGTTTGTAAATACTGGGAAAATTGAAGATGAAGTCAAAACAGTTCCTTTGATTAAAAAGGCTTATGTCAGTAAAGATTGGCTTGGACATGTTAAAATAGAAGTTGAAGAAGCTCAAAAAGTAGCTTATTGTATCATTGATAAAACAACTTATGTGATTGATGAATTAGGCAATGTTTCTTTAACCGCTGATCAAAGTATAATTGCTTCGTTACAAGCAACTCCGCAGTTAACAGGTTTTAAAGATTTAAAGTTTTTAAAACAATTTGCTAAAGAATATGTAAAAATTCCTGAATTAATTAAAAGTCAAACGAGTGATATCATTTATTCGCCAATCAAAGCTGATACATCACGTTTGAAGTTTCTGATGGATAATGGCAAGATTCTCTACTTAAGAGTAGAGAGTATGGTTGAGCAACTTTCTAAATTTGATTATGAGGCTTTTATGACAGCTTATAGTGATCGTTGCGAATTTAGTTTTGAAGGAAATCATGTTTATATGAAAAAATGTAAATGATGTATCTTGTCTAACAAGGTACATTTTTGCTTAAAAAAGATTCTTTGTTTCAAGATTATGTGTTTTCTTATCGGGAAATTTTATGATACAATGATAAAGAAGTAATTTTTTTAAAGGAGAATCATTTATGAAAGATATCTATGCTGTGTTAGATATAGGAAGTGCAACGATTAAACTCCTAGTTGGGGAAGTCGTAAGTGCTAATATAAATATTTTATTTTCGCAAAAAAATAACGAGTCACGGAATTCGTAAGGGTAAGATTGAAAATATGCCTAGTGTTGTCAGTGAAATCAAACTGTTGTTAGATGAAGCTTCAAAATCATTAGGGGCAACCATTACGAAAGTCGCTTTATGTATTCCTTCATTTCATGCACATATTTATCAAAGTGATGGAATTACAAAGGTCAATTCTCCTTTAGATCAAATTACAAGTGATGATGTTGTGAGAGCTTTAAAACTTTCTAAACGTTTTGAATTAGATAAAGACGAGGAAGTCATTTCGGTTATTCCTACAATGTTTCAACTTGATACCAAATCAATGAAAGAAGTACCTATTGGGGCAAAGTCTGCATCATTAAAGGCTGAATCATTGATTATTACAACAAAGAAAAAACTTCTTTATGGATATATCAGTGCTGCTGAAAAAGCCGGTGTTGAAGTTTTAGATATTACAATCAACGCTTATGCTTGTGCAAAAGAAGCTTTTGATGCAGTATATCTTCAAGAAGGTGCGATATTGATTGATATTGGTTATAGAACATCAACTGTTGCTTTTTTTGAGGGTGGATATTTAAAATATATTGCCCAAGCTGGGGTTGGTGGATATGATTTGACTAAAAAGATTGCTACATCTTGGCAAATTCCTCTAGATAAGGCTGAGGTGTATAAAGTGAAATATGGAACGTGTGATCTCAATATTGGAGACGAAGATATTATACATACAACACGCGATAAAGAATTTGAAAAACATTACACACAAAAAGATTTGTCAGAAGTTTTATCTGCTGGAGTCAAAGATATCATGGAAGTCATTAAGACTAAAATTGATGTGATTAATGATGGAAGAAGCTATGAAACTGTGATTGTTGGTGGTGGTGGAGAACTTCCTGAAATTGATCGTGTGGCTAGTGAGATTTTACAAAGTGCAGTTAGAACTTATCGTCCTGATACAATTGGGGCAAGAGATATGTCTTTTGTTTCATGTTTAGGAATGATGTATTATTTAAATGATCGTGCAAAGATTTTAGGACATTTAGATCCTTCGGTGGTTTTACCAGATATTTCTAGTACGATGAGTATTCGTTTTAAGGGACTAACGAAAACAAAACCCGTTCATGGGGATAAGAAAAAGGAAAGTTTTCTAAAGTGATTGAGAATTTTTTAGCGAAGAAGATTAATATAAAAGTGAGGATAGGAAATATGGATAGTAATTTAGATTTTGTTCAGGTTGCGAAGATTAAAGTTATTGGTGTTGGTGGCGGTGGTTGTAATGCCGTTGCAAGAATGGCTAAAGACGGTGTTAGAGGTGTTGATTTTTATGTTGCCAATACGGATGCTCAAATTTTAAAAGGTATCGATATTGAAAATAAAATTATCTTTGTCTGAAATTATTGAAGAAAAACGTAGAAGCGTTTCATATTATTCTTTGGTTAGG
>ENA-OQAB01000255-OQAB01000255.1-human-gut-metagenome-genome-assembly--contig:-NODE-255-length-30709-cov-5.164737_pt1 | contig 30709 bp, 31 predicted proteins | sample MGYA00242490_ERZ504517 | MGnify/ENA primary metagenome ERZ504517 (study PRJEB26092, sample SAMD00036298) | human gut metagenome | host: Homo sapiens | study: EMG produced TPA metagenomics assembly of...
AATTAAAAGCCAGGCAGACCTTGCAGGAAAGGTAGTGGAGTGTCAGGTGGATTCCTCCGCGGAAGCAGCCTTAAAGGAGGTTCCTGATCTGACAGCCACCTTTGCACAGCTTCTTACTACCGCAGATTACAACACAGCCTTTATGGATCTGGAGCAGGGCGCAGTAGACGCCATTGCCATGGATGTAGTTGTGGCCGGATATCAGATCAGCCAGAGAAACGCAGATTTTGTTATACTGGAGGATTCGCTGGCGGCAGAGGAGTATGCGATCGGCTTTAAGAAGGGAAACACAGAGTTAAAGGATAAAGTCCAGGGCGCATTGGAGGAGATGGCTGCGGACGGCACCTTAAAGACCATCTCTGAAAAATGGTTTGGCAAGGACATTACGACAATTGGAAAATGAAAGCAGGTAGTTTAAAATGGGTAAAATGACACTTTCCCAGATGGTTGCACAGTTAGCAGGAGGCATGGGAACCAGCATACAGATATTTGTGGTTACGCTTGTATTTTCTCTGCCTTTGGGTCTCATAGTGGCTTTTGGCCGTATGACGAAAAACGGTTTCCTCAGAAATCTGGTTAAGGTTTACATTTCTATTATGAGGGGAACGCCCCTGATGCTGCAGCTCATGGTGGTTTATTTTGGCCCTTACTATCTTTTCGGCATCCGTGTAGGAAGCGGCTACCGTCTCTGGGCTACCTTTATCGGGTTTGTGATTAACTATGCCGCCTATTTTGCGGAAATTTACCGCAGCGGCATTCAGTCTATGCCTCAGGGACAGTATGAGGCGGCCTATATCCTGGGCTACAGCCGGTTCCAGACCTTTTTTAAGATCATTCTGCCTCAGGTGATCAAGCGGATCCTCCCCTCGATTACCAATGAGGTGATTACCTTGGTAAAAGACACGTCGCTGGCGTTTACCCTAAGCGTAGTGGAGATGTTTTCAGTTGCAAAGGCGCTGGCATCCTCTCAGACCAGTATGATTCCCTTTGTGGCAGCCGGCCTTTTCTATTACATCTTCAATCTGATTGTGGCCTGCACCATGGAATGGATGGAAAAAAAGCTGGAGTATTACCGTTAGAAACAGGAGGATGTGGAAAATGAAGCTTTTGGAATTGAATCATGTGGAAAAGTCCTTCGGCGATCTGAAGGTATTAAAGGATATATCAATGAGCGTGGAGGACGGGGAAATCGTTTCCATCATCGGCCCTTCAGGCTCCGGCAAATCAACCCTCCTGCGCTGTGCCACCATGCTGGAAACCATGGATCGGGGCGAGGTGGTTTATCTGGGAAAAAAGGCGGTATGGGGAAATGATTCCGGTTCCATTCAGTATGCATCTCCTGCAGAATTAAAGGAAATCCGCAGCCAGTATGGTCTGGTATTTCAGAATTTTAATCTGTTTCCTCATTTTTCGGTGATGAAAAATATCACAGATGCGCCGATCCATGTACAGAAGCGCAATAAGGAGGAGGTCTATTCAGAAGCCAGAGAGCTGTTAAAAAAGATGGGACTTGAAGATAAAGAAGACGCCTATCCATACCAGCTTTCCGGCGGTCAGTGCCAGAGGGTTGCTATCGCAAGAGCCCTGGCCTTAAAGCCCAGGATCCTGTTTTTGATGAGCCTACCTCAGCTCTCGATCCGGAGCTTACGGGAGAGGTGTTGAAGGTGATCCGCTCCCTGGCAGATCTCCATATTGCCATGGTGATCGTAACACATGAGATGGCCTTTGCCAGAGATATTTCCCACAGGGTCGTCTTTATGGCCGGAGGGGTGATCGTGGAAGAGGGAACACCAGAGGAGGTATTTTCCTCAGATAATGAGCGGACGCAGAGCTTTCTGGGGAGATATGGAACGATTTGATAGAGAAAATAAATGGCAGGCAGTGCCTGAGGAGAAAAGCATCCTCCGGCGCTGTCTGTTTTTGTTGAGGAATAGGCGCGTTCCGTGCATAATATTAAGAAACTGTAAGGGAAAACTTCTTGTATTTTTCAGACAGGGATGGTAACATCTGGGTAAAAGTATGGAAATTCTGTTTTTTGACGGAAGATCGGAGGTAAAAATATGAGAAAACAGGTATATATGACAGCTGTGGCAGTGATGGCAGGAGTTCTTCTTGCTTCGGGATGCAGCAAAAATCAGGATGAGATGCCGTCTTCATTGGTTCCGCAGACAGAGACAGCCACAGAATCGGAGGCATCCTTTGAGACAGAGACAACCCCGGCACAGACAGAGGAACCAGCAGAAGCCGGGCGCTATCATATGCTTCAGGGAACAGTGATTGAGGAAAAAGAAGATGGTTCTGCCTTTACGCTTCTGGCAGATGATGGGAAAGAGTATGAGATTTCCCTAAGCGATATCCGGGATGTAGAGACGGAGATTGCAGAGGATATCCAGATTGCCATTGCCTATATTGGCGAGCCGCTTGGAAAACTGGAGGATGTGGATCTGGTAGTGGCCCTGCCGGAGCAGGAAGAGTGGACGATTTCCACAGAGGAAGGAACCACCACGGCTAATGCCATGAGTTCCTTTGCGATGAAAACAGCGGACGGAAGAGAACTGAGCTTTTTAAAGGATAACTGCCCCATAGAGGACGGTGCGCTGTCAGAGGACAGCGGAGATTCGATCTGGGTGACGTATGTGACCTCTGAGGGGATGAATTTTCCAGTGGAGATTGAGAAGGGGGAGTAGGAGAGTGAAATGATGAACCTCAGATTTTTCCATATATAAATAAAAAATGGTTTTTTGTAAGGGATGGGTCTAAGGGGTAGAATGGAATTGGCTCAAATGGAGAAATTATGCGAAACAGAGGTTTTTTGGGTGGAGTTAGACCACAGTGTTCATATTCTGGAAAGGAATATGGAGCGTTTTGGCATGGATTTTCTATTGATGTGTGCAACCAGAGGGAAATACAGAAGACAGTTTATGAAATCACAGGCGAAAAAAGGTTTAAAGTGATAATTTTGTGAGCTGCTGATGTGCTTGCATCCCAGCTTAGACAGAAAAGAAGGATAAAAAATCCAGACAAGGGATAACTATGCCCTAAAATAGGAAACACGGAAAAGAGGAGTTCTTCCTGTTTTGACTCAAGGCTTCCAAAAGCCTAAATCTTACAGGAAGAGCTCCCCTTTTTTTCAGCTATCCTAAATGCGCATATTCCAGCAGTTTGTTTTTCAGATGAGGTTCTTCCCAGGAAATGAAGTTGCGTTGTTCGGCCGGCATAATATATGCAGGATTCAGCTTTGCGCGGTATTCGGACGGCATGCAGTGCAGGACACTACGGAAACGGGCGTTAAAGGATTTTAAATCAGAAAAACCGTTGTCCAGAGCAATGTCAGTCAGATTTTTGTTTGTTTCTGCCAGTTCGCTGAGTGCTTTTTGAAAGCGGACGCGCATAAGATATTCATAAAAGTTAACGCCCACAGTATTCCTAAACAAAGTAGAAAGATACGTCCGGTTGTATTGAACAGATTCCGCAAGCTCCTCTAATGTCAGTTTTTCGCGGTAGTGGGCTTCGATATAGGAAAGAAGTTTTTTCACAGTTTCCTGATGGCGTTCAGCTTCTTCGTCAGGTGCTTTGATTACTTGAGGAGAAAACATACTGCCCAGAGTGGAAATCAGAAGCTCCATGCTTGCTTTGATTTCTAATTGAGAATAGGTTTCACCGGATTGGGCAGCCAGCATGATTTGTGCGGCATAGAAGCGCAGGCGGGAAAACCCAGGTTCCTGTTGTATTTCTTTACTGCTTCTGCATTTTGGGAAATCCAGCATATATCCTTTCTTTACATAAGGTTTAAATGCAGTTTTTGAAAAATGGATTACCAGGGAGTAGGCACTGCCATCCCATGAGTGAGAGGCATGGCCAATTCCAGGAGGAAGCAGAATTACATCATTTTCCGAAAGCGTATAGGTTTTTGTGTCCAGAAAATATTCCTGTGTACCACTGAGCAGGATATTCAGCTCATAGTCAGTTGGATGCCAGTGATAGCGGTAGTTCATGATTTTATGAGAAAAAATAGATAAATATAAGTTGTCTCGTGGAAATTGAAATTCAAAATAGGCTTCTTTCATGAAAATTCTCCTTTTCATAAATCTGAATATTTCCTCTGTTATATTCTTCGGATAAGATTTTTAAATATGTTTACTGTTTCTTAATTTAATGTAGATTTTTAGTATTGTCAACCTATATTTGATAATTCATAATTTCGATATATGGATTTTATTGGACAAAATGCACAAAAAAGAAGAGCTTGATGAATGCAAAAGTAATAGGGAAAATATTTGGATTTCTTTCTTTTGTATATAGCTGTTTTACAGGGGCTTTTTTTACAAAGATAGAAATGGCATTTAAAAGTGCAGAATAATAACAGCGCACAATTTTGTGGTTTTTGTTACATTAGAATTAACAGAAAACAGACTCCGAAAAGGAACTGCAAAAGAAAGCGAGGAATGAAGTTATGAGCACGCAAATGATATTATGTATGGTAATCTTTGCATGTACCCTGGTCAGTTACATGATGAATAAAATTCCCATGTGGCTGACTGCGTTGTTGTCCCTATGTGCGCTTTTTATTGCCGGATGTGTAGATGCAAATGGCGCACTGGCTGGATTTGCCAATACCAACACGATTTTGATGGCGACTATGTTTGTGGTTGCAGCAGGCTTCCGCCGCACCAGTATGGTGGATAAAATGTGTAACGGAATTTTGCGTATGACGAAAGGGTCATTTTAAGATGGCTTATTTGGGATATTTGATTCTGGCAGCTATTTTAACAAACTTTATTGCCAGCCCGATGGTAGTTTACGCAATTGTATCTCCGCTTCTTGTTGCTCTTTGTGATAAGACGGAAAACAGCCGCTCTATGTATATGTTTCCAATCATGGTCGTATGTGTGGCCTGCAGCGGGATCCTTCCTCTTCCCACAGCAATCCAGACTGCAGGACAGTTTACCGGATTTATGGAGAGCTATGGATTCAGCGGTATGACCTTTGAACCCATTTATTTCCTGATGGGAGCCTGGCCGGTTTTGTTTGTTGTAATTGGATGGGCATTACTGCTTGCACCGAAATTCACTCCAAAGCAGCCTCTTATTGCAATTGAGGCAAGAGAGCAGAAGACTTCCGGTACTCAGTCTTCCCTTTCCCCTATGGTAGATAAAATCGGTATTGCCATTTTCTTTATGACGATTTTCGCTTTGATCTTCTCAGCACAGATTGGGCAGCCTACATGGCTGATCGCACTGCTTGGCAGTTTGCTGATGGTACTTTTCGGTGTCGTAGATCAGAAAAATGCACTGCGCGATATTCCGTGGGATATGCTGATGCTTTATGTTGGAGCGCTTGCTCTGGGTACGGCACTTACCAATACCGGAGCTGGCGAAATGATCGGAAATGCGCTTGCAGCGGCAGTTGGCGGAACCCATAACAACTATGTGCTTGGTGCCTTGTTCTTTATTATTCCGTTTATTGTGACACAGTTTATGCTGAACCGTGCAGTATCAGCCGTATTTGTACCGATTTGTCTTTTAACCTGTTCCTCTCTGGGGGCGAATCCCATCGGACTGATGATTTTAGTACAGGCAGGAAGTTTAACGGCATTTTTAACACCTATGGCAACTCCGGCAGTTCCCATGTGTATGGCAGACGGCGGCTATACCCTTCCCTCTCTGGTAAAGAGTGGTGCACTGATTTCCCTGTTCCTTCCAATTGTGTATATTTTCTATACAATGACAGTATTTCCGGCATTCTGATATTTTAAGAGTCAGGGATATGATTGGAGTGTGTTTGGATGACAAGAGAAGAAATGATTGAAGCAGCGAAGAAGATTCGCCTTAAGGATAATTTTGGTGTGGTCAGTAAAGAAGAGTTGGAAACACTTCTGGGCGAACAAAGAGAGTTTTATCTTGATACAGATAATGGCTGCCATGTTCATATTTATGAACTAAAATTGAGTAAGTCACATCAAATAAAATGCCCTCTGTTGATTAATTTTCATGGAGGCGGTTTTATCAAAGGCCGCCTTGATCGGGATCGGCGTTATTGCTCTTATTTGCTGGAGCATTTCGATTGCATAATATGGGATGTAGATTACTGTCTGGCGCCGGAAAATCCTTATCCAGCAGCGTTAAATGAGTGTTATGGTGTGGCGGCATGGGCTTTTCTGCATGGGGAGGAAATGGGGATTGATGTGAACCGTATCGCATTTGCGGGACATAGTGCGGGTGCAAATCTTACAGCAGCAATATGCATTCATGATGCGGCGTTTCACAAACTTCATCCGTGTGCGCTGCTGATGGAATATATGCCTGCTGATCATACGGCAGATCCGTTTGTGCGTTTAAATGAGGAGCAAAAGAAGGATCCTTGGTTTGTTGCAAGAGCGGAAAGAGAAGCAGAGTATATGGAATTTTACTGTGAAAAAGAAGATGCAGTAAAAGCAAGCTGTTCGCCGCTTTTAGCTTCAGATGAACAGCTCTCTAATTTCCCAGACTGTCTTGTTTTATCTGCTGGACATGATACACTTTGCAAAGAAACAGAAAAATTTGCAGCACGCCTTATAGAAGCCGGTGTAACGGTAACAGCAAAGCGGATCCCGGAAGCAATGCATGGATTTACCACGAATCGTACAGATGGATGGGAGCGTGCGCTTAAGCTGCATTGCGAGTTTTTGAATTATCATTTTAAGGAGATAGTAGATTGATGAAGATTACAGATGTGAAACTGATTTATGCGAAGCATTATCTGTTTGTGAAGATTTATACAGATGCTGGAATTGTTGGACTTGGTGAAGCGGGAAATTGGGGATATCTGGATGCCACTGCTGCTGCCATTCAGAAGTTCTCTTCTTATTTGATCGATAAAGATCCATTTCGGATTGAAGATTTTAATCAGAACTTTTATCGTTCTGTTTATTTTCGCGGATCCGTGATTATGAGTGCGATTTCTGCCATTGACATTGCTCTTTGGGATATAAAGGGAAAGGCCCTGGGCGTACCGGTTTATGAAATGCTTGGTGGAAAAGTGCGTGAAAAAGTTCGTGTTTATGCCTCTATTATGACAAAGGCGGAATCTTTGACAGAACTTTCAGAAGGATATCGGGCTTTGAAGGAGCAGGGATTTACTGCAGCCAAGATTTTTGTGAACGGCCCGGTTAAGACACGCAACGATGGACGAGACGAATTTTTCTCTGGACGGATTGAAGAAGAATTTGGAAAAAGTTCGGGTATGTAGGGAGGCTGTTGGTCAGATTTGATTTTGTTCTGGAAGCACACCGTGGAATGAATGTACCGGAGGCCATTACCTTTGGAAATGAGGTGGCAAAATATCGTCCGATGGTATTTGAAGATCCGATTACGCCGGATAATCCGGATGCAATGGCAGAAGTAGCTGCTAAGGTGCCGGTACCGATTGCAACAGGTGAGCGTTTTATTAATCTGAAGGAGTTTGAAACGGTTATGGCACGGCATGGGTGCCAGTATATCCGACCGGATGTGTGTGCTGTTGGCGGGATTACAACCAGCAAAAAGATTTGTGCATTGGCGGAGGCTCATGATGTACTTGTCATTCCTCATAATCCGCTTGGGCCGGTATCAACGGCTGCGTGTCTGCAGCTTTGTGCTTCAATTCCAAATCTTGGGATTCAGGAACTTCCTGGCTTCTGCTTAAATGGAGCAGAGGATGCCATGGTAAAAGAGCCCCTTCATTTTGAAAATGGCTGTCTGATGATTCCGGATGCGCCGGGCATAGGGGTTGAGCTTTCAGAAAATGCAGAAGAACTGTATCCGGCAAATGAACGGGGAAGTAATGCGGCAAAGCGAGCTTTTGATGGTTCTGTAAAAGACTGGTAAAGCAGAAACTTTTCTCTTAAAAAGAGAAAAAGAAGTGAATTGAAAAAGTAAAGTCTGTATGTAAGGGTAAATTCTATATGGAATTATAGTTATTGTAATATTTTTGACTGTTGGGGATATATGATACCCTTGTAGCGGGAACTCTGTCAATGGTACTTGGTATCGTAAACAACAAGCCATTGACAGTATTCCAGCTACAAGGGTGTAAAATAGTCAACCAGTCAAAGGGGAAGTATTCTTTCGCATGAAAGAGTCACTTCTATCATTATGTAAGACTAAAGTCTAGCTTTTAACAAAAAGGTAGATTTCACTTTTTCAATTTACGTATTTTTTGATTTTTCCGAAAATCCCCTTGCAAAAACCCTGTTTTCCCTGTACAATCTGATATTGAGAGAAACATAAAAAGAGGGGCCAGATTCTGACCCCTCTTTTGACGAGGAACGATAAAAATAAGATTCCAAAGAAAGGTAAGAGACATGATTAGTGCAAATAATATCTCCCTTCGCGTAGGCAAGAAGGCATTGTTTGAGGAAGTGAATATCAAATTCACCGAGGGTAACTGCTATGGACTGATCGGTGCAAACGGTGCGGGAAAGTCTACATTTTTAAAGATTCTGTCCGGCCAGTTAGAGCCGACCAGCGGTGAGATTGCCATTACACCGGGACAGAGACTTTCCTTCTTACAGCAGGATCATTTCAAATATGACGAGTATACAGTGCTTGATACGGTTATCATGGGAAATGCCAGACTGTACCAGATTATGAAGGAGAAGGAAGCCATCTACATGAAGGAGGACTTCACAGACGAGGACGGCATCAAGGCGGCAGAGCTGGAAGGCGAGTTTGCCACCATGAATGGCTGGGAAGCAGAGTCTGATGCAGAGAGCCTGTTAAACGGCCTTGGCATCGGCCCTGAGTTCCACTATTCCCAGATGGGAAATCTTCTGGGCGCACAGAAGGTAAAGGTGCTTCTTGCACAGGCATTATTCGGAAATCCTGACATCCTGCTTCTGGACGAGCCTACCAACCACCTGGATCTGGACGCCATTGCATGGCTGGAAGAGTTTCTGATTAACTTTGAAAATACCGTTATCGTGGTATCCCATGACCGTTATTTCTTAAATAAGGTCTGCACACAGATTGCAGATATCGACTATGGCAAGATTCAGCTGTATGCCGGAAACTACGATTTCTGGGTAGAGTCCAGCCAGCTGATCATCAAGCAGATGAAGGAAGCCAACCGGAAGAAGGAAGAGAAAATTAAGGAGCTGCAGGAGTTCATCCAGCGTTTCTCTGCAAATGCTTCCAAGTCCAAGCAGGCAACCTCCCGTAAGCGCGCCCTGGAAAAGATCGAGCTGGACGATATTAAGCCATCCAGCAGAAAGTATCCTTACATTGACTTCCGTCCCTCCCGTGAGATCGGAAATGAGGTTCTGACCGTAGAGCATTTAAGCAAGACCATTGACGGCGAGAAGATTCTTGACGACATTTCCTTTATTCTGGGAAGAGAGGACAAGGTTGCTCTGGTAGGGCCAAACGAGCGTGCAAAGACCGTTCTCTTTAAGATTCTTGCAGGTGAGATGGAACCCGACGAGGGAAGCTATAAGTGGGGTCTGACAACTACCCAGTCTTATTTTCCCAAGGACAACTCCGCTGAGTTTGCAAATGACGATACTATCGTAGAGTGGCTGACCCAGTATTCTCCTGAAAAGGATGTAACATATGTGCGTGGTTTCCTGGGCCGTATGCTTTTTGCGGGCGAGGATGGTGTAAAGAAGGTAAAGGTTCTTTCCGGTGGTGAGAAGGTTCGCTGTATGCTGTCCAAGCTGATGATTTCCGGTGCAAATGTACTGATGCTTGACGAGCCTACAGACCACCTGGATATGGAGTCTATTGATGCGTTAAACCGTGGTATGATCAAGTTCCCGGGTGTGATGATCTTCTCCTCCCGTGACCATCAGATCGTACAGACAACAGCCAACCGCATCATGGAAATCATCAATGGAAAGCTCATTGACAAGATCACCACATATGATGAGTATCTGGAAAGCGATGAGATGGCTAGAAAGAGATTTACATTTACCGTTGCTGAAAGCGACGAGCAGGATGATTGATTATAAGGTGCGTTTTGGCACAAGATGGAGGCAGGATCTGGACAAAGGGTCCTGCCTTTTCGGATGGAAGAAGAGGCGGTTTGTGGTGTGCAGTGCACACCGCAGGCAGCGAGATAATGAAGAAAAGGAGAAGATTCAAAATGGAAAAAATTGCAAGTTTTACCATCGACCATATCCGGCTTCAGCCGGGGGTATATGTTTCAAGAAAGGATCAGGTAGGGGATCAGGTGATTACGACCTTTGACCTGCGTATGACCTCTCCCAATGAGGAACCGGTGATGAATACGGCGGAGATGCATACCATTGAGCATCTGGCAGCTACCTTTTTAAGAAACCATAAGGAGTATGGAAGCCGTACCATTTACTTTGGTCCTATGGGCTGCCGTACCGGTTTTTATCTGCTTCTGGCAGGCAATCTGGCTTCAAGGGAGATTCTGCCTCTGATGGTGGAGCTATTTGCCTTTATCCGGGATTTTGAGGGTGAGGTGCCTGGGGCTTCTGCAAGGGACTGCGGCAATTATCTGGATATGAATCTGGGGATGGCAAAGTATCTGGCTGCAAGATACTTAAAGGTGCTGGAACAGATTGACAGCTATCCGGAATCCAGACTGGAGTATCCGCAGTAGGGCTTTTTGGATCAGGAAAGGAGTTCTGTATGAAAAAACTGATTTCATGGAATGTAAACGGCCTGCGGGCCTGTGTGGGAAAGGGTTTTCTGGACTTTTTTAAGGAGGCGGATGCAGATGTATTCTGTATTCAGGAGAGCAAGCTTCAGGAGGGACAGATTGACCTTGAGCTTCCGGGGTATTTTCAGTATTGGAATTATGCAGAGAAGAAGGGGTATTCCGGAACGGCTTTATTCTGTAAGGAGGAGCCGGTTTCTGTATCATACGGACTGGGGATTGAGGAGCATGACCATGAGGGCCGTGTGATCACGGCTGAATTTGGCGATTATTACGTTGTCACCTGCTATACTCCCAATTCTCAGGACGGCCTTGCAAGGCTGGATTACCGCATGGAATGGGAAGCAGCATTTTTAGCCTATCTGAAGCAGCTGGAGGAGAAAAAGCCGGTGATTTTCTGCGGGGATCTGAATGTGGCCCACAAAGAGATTGACCTGAAAAATCCCAAACCTAACCGGAAAAATGCCGGTTTTACCGATGAGGAGCGGGGAAAATTTACAGAGCTTCTGGATGCCGGCTTTATTGATACCTGGCGTTATTTTAATCCGGATACAGAGGGCGTGTATTCCTGGTGGTCCTACCGATTTAAGGCCAGAGAGAAGAATGCCGGGTGGCGCATCGACTATTTCTGTACCAGCGAGGCCTTAAAGGACCGTCTGGTAAGCGCAGGAATCCATACAGAGGTATTTGGCTCGGACCATTGTCCGGTAGAACTGGTGATTGAATAGCAAATGAGGGAAAGGAAACGGATCCATGAATCTTCTTACCATTGAGCATTTAACGAAATCATATACCGAACGTCTGCTGTTTGACGATACGGCATTTTCCATCAATGAGGGGGAAAAGGTCGGCCTGATCGGAATCAACGGAACCGGAAAGTCCACGCTCCTTCGGATCGCGGCAGGCTTGGAGGAGCCGGATGAGGGTTCGGTGGTGAAGGGGCGCAGCCTGTATATCCGGTATCTGCCCCAGATCCCGGAATTTCAGGATGGAGAAACCGTGCTGGAGGCCATTGTGCGTGAAAATGAAAATGAGCCTCATTTTTCCTCAAAGGAGGAGTTAAAGGCAGCGGCCCGCTCTATGTTAAACCGTCTGGAGGTGTCGGACTGCGAGGCAAAGATAGATACTCTTTCCGGCGGACAGAGAAAGAGGGTAGCTTTAGCCAGCGTTCTTTTAAGTACGGCAGATCTGCTGATTCTGGACGAGCCGACCAACCATCTGGACAGCGGCATGGCAGAGTGGCTGGAGGCATATTTAAAGGCCTTTAAGGGCGCTCTTTTGATGATCACCCATGACCGGTATTTTCTGGACAGTGTAACCAGCCGGATCGTGGAGCTGGACAAGGGAAAGCTCTACAGCTATCAGGGAGGATACGAAAAATACCTGGAACTTAAAGCAGAGCGGATAGAGATGGCAGAGGCCACAGAGCGCAAGCGCCAGTCCATTTTAAGGACAGAGATCGCCTGGATGCAGAGAGGGGCCAGAGCCCGTTCAACCAAGCAGAAGGCCCATATCCAGCGCTATGAGGCATTGCGTGACCAGGAGGGGCCCCAGTATGACAGAAATGTACAGTTAGAGTCCATTGCCAGCCGTCTGGGACGGACTACGGTAGAGCTGAAGGATATTTCCAAGTCCTACGGAGATAAGGTGCTCTTAAAGGATTTCACCTATATTTTCCTGAAAAATGACCGTGTGGGAATTATCGGGCCCCAACGGAAGCGGAAAGTCTACTCTGATGAAGATCATTGCAGGCTGGGTACAGCCGGATTCCGGTACAACAGAAATCGGACAGACGGTAAAGCTGGGTTATTTTTCCCAGGAAAATGAAGCCATGGACGAGAGCCTGCGCGTCATTGATTATATTAAAAACGCTGCAGAATATGTGAAAACAAAAGATGGAAGCATCAGCGCCAGCCAGATGCTGGAGCGGTTTTTATTTCCGTCCAGTGTTCAGTATACGGTGATCGGAAAGCTCTCCGGAGGGGAGAAGCGCAGGCTGTATCTGCTCCGTATCCTGATGGAAGCGCCCAATGTGATCCTTCTGGATGAGCCTACCAATGACCTGGATATCCAGACGCTGGTGATCCTGGAGGATTATCTGGACACCTTCCCGGGGATTGTGATTACCGTATCCCATGACCGGTATTTCCTGGACCGCGTGGTAAACAGGATCTTTGCCTTTGAGGGCGATGGAAGGGTACAGCAGTATGAAGGCGGGTATACGGATTATCAGAATGCCTGCCTTAAAAGGGCAGAAGCAGAAGGAGGACAGCCGGGAGGCGGACAGGAAGGGAAAACCGAAGTCCGTACAAACGGAAAAACCCAGCGTACCCGCGGTCCCCAGAAGCTGAAATTCAGCTATAAGGAGCAGAGAGACTATGAAACCATCGAAGGTGAGATGGCAGACCTGGAGGAGAGGATTTCCTCTCTGGAACAGGAAATCCAGGCTTCAGCCCATGATTTTGTAAAATTGAACCAGCTCATGGCAGAGAAGGAGGAGGCGGAAGCCGCTTTAGAGGAGAAGATGGAGCGGTGGATGTATCTGGAAGAGCTGGCTGCAAAGATTGCAGAGCAGTAGAGTATGAATTCAGTGAAAGGCGGTATATAGATGAAACAGGATTATATTGCGGTGGCAGACAAAAGCCGGATCTATCCGCCTGGTGTGGCGGCGAATGGGGATGGCTTTGATGTGTGTTTTATTTCGGAGGCAGAAAGCTGCGGGCTGCTTCTCTTCAAAAAAGGGAGCAGGCAGCCTGTCGCCAGAATCCCCTTCCCCATGAGGGACGGATGGGAAATGTACACTTTATGACCGTAAAGGGAGAGTTTGAGGGTCTGGAATACGCCTTTGAGGAGGATGGAAAGGAGGCAGCAGATCCGTTTGGACGGCAGTTTGCAGGCTGCGGACGCTGGGGCCATAAAGAACGGGGAACAGGCGGGATCCATACAGTATTTCCGAAAAAAGGTGCGGATTTTGACTGGGAAGATGACCGTCTTCCGGCTGTTCCTGCTCAGGACTGCATCATTTACAAGATCCATCCCAGAGGTTTTACAAAGCATGCTTCTTCTGGTTTGAGTCCGGAAAAGAGGGGAACCTTTGAAGGAGTAATTGAAAAGATTTCCTATCTTAAAGAGCTGGGGATTACCACGTTGGAAATGATGCCTCCGGTGGAATTTAATGAGATTATCCTTCCGGAAAAGTCCGAAATTTTCGGTCTTCCCCAGGGAATGCGGAGGGAAGAACAGGAAGAAAGGCCTTCTCATACAGAGCCTGTAAAGCTCAATTACTGGGGCTACTGCAGCGGCTTTTATTTTGCTCCCAAGGCCTCCTATTGTTCATCCGGGAACCCGTCTGCAGAGTTTAAACGGATGGTAAAGGCTCTTCACCATGCAGGGATTGAACTGGTGATCGAACTGTATTTTGACGGAAGTGAAGCGCCGGGATATGTGCTGGATGTGGTGCGCTTCTGGGCGATGGAATACCATGTAGACGGCGTTCATCTGGTAGGTTTTGCACCTCTTTCCCTGTTGGCGGAAGACCCTTATTTAAAGGATTTAAAGCTGTGGGGAGAAGGCTGGAAGGAGGGGGATTCCCGCCGCATCTGTGAGTATAATTCTGGCTTTATGATGGATATGAGACGCTTTTTAAAGGGCGATGAGGGGATGTTAAGTGCGCTGTCCTACCATATCCGCCACAATCCGGATCATATGGGAGTCATCAATTACATGGCAAATGTAAACGGCTTTACCATGATGGACATGGTTTCCTATAACGAAAAGCATAATGAGGACAATGGGGAAGATAATCAGGACGGCTCAGACCAGAATCAGTCCTGGAACTGCGGGGCAGAGGGGCCGGTGAGAAAGAAAAAAGTTCTCAGTCTGCGGCTTCGTCAGTTAAAGAATGCCCTGCTTCTTCTGTTTTTAAGCCAGGGAACGCCCCTTCTTCTATCTGGTGATGAGTTTGGGCAGACCAAACAGGGAAATAACAATTCCTACTGTCAGGACAATGAAATTTCCTGGCTGAACTGGGGGCTTATACGGCGTAATAAGGATCTATTTGCCTTTGTAAAACAGGTGATCTCATTCAGAAAGTCCCATGATCTGTTCCATATGGCGAAAGAACCCAGACTGATGGATTACCGGGGGCTGGGACTGCCGGATCTGTCCTATCACGGAGAGAAGGCATGGCAGCCGGAATTTGACCGGTGCAGCCGTCAGTTCGGCGCATTTTACTGCGGAGATTATTCAGAGGATACAGAAAAAACCAGCTTTTATACAGCCTATAATATGCACTGGGAGCCACATGAATTTGCACTGCCGAATCTCCCCAAAGGAAGGGCATGGCAGATGGTTTTCAATACAGCCGAGGACAGTGTAAACGGTTTCTGGCCGGAGGGAAAAGGCCCTGTATTAAAGGATCAGAAAAAGGTTATGATCGGAGCGCGGGCAGTCTGTGTATTTATGGAGAACCCGGAGGTTCTGCCTGAAAAAACGGTCCGGGAGAAAGAAGGAAAAAAAGATGCTCAGTGAGTCAATGGAAGTGTTTATCAGAGAACATGAGGAGGAGGCTCTGGAACTTTTAAGAACTATTGCCAGGATTCCTGCGCCTTCAAACCATGAGGAAAAACGGGCGGAATTCTGTTCCCGGTGGTTAAAAGAGCAGGGAGCAGAAGGGGTATATATAGATGAGGCATTAAATGTTGTCTGGCCGGCCGTGATCCGTGAAAAAAATGGCCTGGAGGTCTATATGGCCCATACGGATGTGGTATTTCCTGATGAGGAGGAGCTGCCTTTAAAGGAGGAAGGAGACCGTATCTTCTGTCCGGGCATTGGGGATGATACAGCCTGTCTTGTCTGCCTGCTCCTTGGGGCAAAGTATCTGGCAGAGGCCATCCGGGAAGGGCGCCTTGAGGAGGTGTATCCCTCTGACCGCCCGGGGCTTTTGTTTGTATGCAATTCCGGGGAAGAAGGGCTGGGAAATCTAAAGGGCGTCCGGAACATATGCGAGGATTATGCCGGTCGGGTCACAGCTTTTTGTACCTTTGACAGCCAGCTGGATAAGATCGTAGACCAGGCTGTGGGATCTAAGCGATTTAAGGTCACAGTGCGCACGAAAGGAGGCCACTCCTTTAATGATTTCGGCCGGGAAAATGCCATTGAAAGGCTGGCAGGCATCATTGGAGCGCTGTACCGGATCCAGATTCCTAAGCAGGGAAAAACGACTTTTAATGTAGGCCAGATCCAGGGCGGAACATCGGTTAATACCATTGCTCAGGAGGCTCATATGCTTTATGAGTTCCGTTCAGACCGGAGGGAACATCTGGACTATATGCAGGATCAGTTTGATAAAGTGATCGAACAGGCCAGAGCGCAGGGGATGGAGATCGAAACGGAGGTTTTAGGGATTCGTCCCTGCTCCGGCAGCATTGACCCGGAGCGCCAGAGGACTCTTTTAGAGCGGGCCTGCATGGCTGCAGCGCAGGTTACAGGGCAGCGCCCCCAGACAGGCTCCGGTTCCACAGACTGCAATATCCCCATGTCGTTGGGAATCCCCAGCGTCTGCGCGGGCTGCTACCGGGGCAAAGGCGCTCATACCAGAGAGGAATACATTGAAAAATCCTCCATATCCGAGGGGATGAAGGTCGTATTTGGCATGATATTTGGCTGATGTCATAACAGACCTCCCTTTTTCATAAATTAAACAGAGTGTACAGACCGGATGCTTCCGGGGCCGCTCAAGGATGGTCCCGGGAGCATTTTTCGTTGCGGTTTTTACAGATCCAGAGTATAAAAGGGGGAGCCGGAATGACAGAATGGTACAGCAGATCAGAGGAAGAGGTTTTTAGGGAGCTTTCCTCCTGCCGCCGGGGGCTGACCGATGCAGAGGCCCATTCCAGGCTGGAAAAATATGGGGAAAATGTTCTATATGAGCGGGAGGCTGTACCCTGGTGGCAGATTTTTCTAAGTCAGTTTAAGGATCTTCTGGTAGTGATCTTAATGATCGCTGCCGGGATATCCATGGCTACAGGAGATCCGGAGAGCGCTCTGGTTATTTTTACGGTTTTGTTTTAAATGCCCTGTTGGGAACGATCCAGCACAGGAAGGCGGAAAAATCCCTGGAAAGCCTTCAAAAGCTGTCCTCTCCTGAGGCCAGGGTAGTGAGAGAGGGACAGTCGGTTACCATTCCTTCCTCGAACGTAGTGCCGGGAGACCTGATGATTTTAGAGGCCGGAAGCCTGGTACCGGCAGATGGCCGGCTGCTGGAAGTTTATGGACTTACGGTGAATGAAAGCTCTCTTACCGGAGAATCGCTCAGCGCAGAAAAACATACCGGGTGTCTGAGAACGGAAGGGGAGCGGCTGTCTCCCGGAGATCAGGTCAATATGGTATTTTCCGGTTCTCTGGTTACCTCCGGGCGGGCTGCCGCAGTAGTTACAGCCACAGGAATGAATACGGAGATCGGTTCGATCGCTTCTTTGATGAACCGGGCAGAGGTACAGAAAACACCCCTGCAGATCAGCCTGGACCATTTTTCCGGTCATCTGGCGCTTGGCATTATGGGAATCTGTGTTTTGGTTTTTGGACTCAGTGTTTACCGGAAGGAACCTGTACTGGACGCGTTGATGTTTGCTGTGGCTCTGGCTGTGGCGGCAATCCCGGAAGCATTAAGCTCCATTGTTACCATTGTCCAGGCCATGGGAACCCAGAAAATGGCAAGGGAGCACGCGATCATCAAGGATTTAAAGGCAGTGGAAAGCCTTGGCTGCGTATCTGTGATCTGCTCTGATAAGACGGGAACGCTGACTCAGAACCGTATGGAAACAGAGGCGGTCTACATCAATGGAAGAGAAATGGAGACGGATCAGCTGAAAGAGTATGCGGGATCAGGAAAAAAGGATGCGAAGCTCTTTTTAATGGCAGCCGCTTTAAATAATAATACATCTCCATCTGCCGGGGATAAGGAGGGGGATCCGGTGGAGCTGGCCCTGTTTCATATGGTTCAGGCTGCCGGAGCAGTCCCGGAACAGCTGCGCCTGTGCTGTCCAAGAAAAGGGGAGATTCCCTTTGATTCTGCAAGAAAGAGAATGACGACCATCCATGAGGTGCAGGGGGAAGAAATCATGTTTGTTAAGGGTGCTCCGGATGTGCTGCTGGAGCGTTGCACACGGATCATAAATCCTGCCGGAGCAGATCTTGTTCCGTCACGACAGCTTTCTGCTTCCGACCGGGCGGCGATTTTAAATCAGAATCAGGAATGGTCCTTACGGGGGCTCAGGATTTTGGCATTTGCCTGCCGGTTCGGAGCCAAATGGCAGGAGGATCCGGAAACAGACCTTGTGTTTCTGGGGCTTGCGGCAATGATGGATCCGCCCCGGCCGGAGTCACGCCCGGCAGTGGCTGCGGCCCGTCAGGCCGGAATACGCACGGTGATGATCACAGGAGATCACCGGACAACGGCAATGGCTGTAGCAGGCCGGATCGGCATTTTTTTGCCCGGAGATCTGGCGCTTACAGGAGCCCGGCTGGATCAGATGACAGAAGAAGAACTGGAAAAAAAGCTGCCGCAGATTTCTGTTTATGCCCGCGTATCTCCGGAGCATAAAATACGCATTGTAAAAGCATGGCAGAACCGGGGGCATATCGTAGCCATGACGGGCGACGGGGTAAATGATGCTCCCGCCCTGAAAAAAGCAGATATCGGCATTGCTATGGGTATGGGAGGAACAGAGGTGTCAAAGGATGCCGCCTCCATGATTCTGGCGGATGACAATTTTGCTACGATTATCAAGGCTGCTGCCAATGGAAGAAACGTATACCGCAATATTAAAAATGCCATCCAGTTTCTTTTGTCCGGAAATATGGCAGGGATTCTGTGCGTCCTTTACACTTCGCTTTTGGGGCTTCCCCTTCCCTTTGCTCCGGTTCATCTGCTGTTTATCAACCTGATCACCGATTCTCTCCCGGCAATCGCCATTGGGATGGAGCCGGCAGAGGATGGACTGCTTAAGAAACCGCCCAGAGACCCGAAGGAAGGGATTTTGACTCCCGGCTTTGTCGGACAGATCTTTTTTCAGGGCGGCCTGATGGCGGGAGCAACCATGTGGGCCTGGAGCCTGGGAATGAGACAGGGGGGAGAAGCTCTGGCCTGTACCATGGCATTTTCTGCGCTTACACTGGCGCGTCTGTTTCACGGCTTTAACTGCCGCAGCAGCTATTCGATCATACAGCTTGGCCTTCTCAGCAATCCGGGCAGTCTGGCGGCATTTATGCTTGGGAGCATTCTTTTGGCAGCGGTTCTTTTTGTGCCGGGGCTGCAGATGTTTTTTGCCGCATCCGATCTCATGCCGGTTCAGGCGGCGGCTGTAGGAATGGCTGCATTTCTTCCTACAGTGGTGATACAGCTGGGAAGGATTTTCAGGGATGCGCAGCAGTAAGAGACTGAAAAAATAGAAATCAGAGCCGAAAAGTAGAAAAAATCGGAAAAATGTGGTACAGTAGACAATAAGTGAGTGCAGAATACAGGAGGCCGTCAATGAAATTTGTTACATATGAGATTGAACATAAGAGAAGACTGGGCGTTATAAACAGGGATGGAACATGGATCTATCCGTTGCGCTCTCTGGATATGGATTATAAAACCATGCAGGAGCTGATCGAGGGCATCAGTGAGTCTGAAAAGCAGCTTCTGGAGTATGTGTCAGGACAGGATCCTTATAAGATCAAAGGGGCAGTTCCCGCAGAGGAGGCTATCCTTCTTGCGCCTATTCCTCATCCTGTGCAGGATGTAATCTGCCTGGGCATCAATTATATGGCCCATGCAGAGGAATCGGCCCGCTATAAGAAAGAGGCCTTTGGCGGAGAGCGCCCCTTTGCCGTATATTTCTCAAAACGGGTCAGCGAAGCTACGGGTACAGGCGCTGAAATCCCCAGTCATAAGGAGTTAGTGCAGGATTTGGATTACGAAGCTGAACTGGCGGTTATTATTGGAAAGGACGCAAAAAATGTGCCTGTCTCCGAGGTGAAAAATTATATTTTCGGTTATACGGTGATCAATGATGTGAGCGCCAGAACCCTTCAGACCCGTCATAAGCAGTGGTATTTCGGCAAAAGCCTGGATGGATTTCTTCCCATGGGGCCTTGTATTGTTACCGCGGAGGAATTTCCCTATCCGCCCAGGCTTTCCATTCAGTCCAGGGTAAACGGAGAGCTTCGCCAGGACAGCAGTACAGAGCTTATGATATTTGGCATTGACCATGTGGTAAGCGAGCTTTCTGCCGGAATGACCCTGAAGGCAGGCACCATTATCGCTACAGGAACGCCGGCCGGTGTGGGAATGGGCTTTGATCCGCCCCGTTTTTTAAAGCCCGGGGATGTGGTGGAGTGCTCCATTGAGGGAATAGGAACCCTGGTAAACCGGGTTTCAGAGTAGAAAAGAAACAGGCACAGCATAAAAGGAGGCCGGGAAAATGGATTACTTATCAATGACCATTGGAAAACAGAAAAACATTGCGTTGATTGCACACGACCAGAAAAAGCATGAACTGATGGACTGGTGTCTGGAGCATAAGGAAGCACTGTCAAAGCATTTTCTGTGCGGGACAGGCACCACAGCCAGGATGATTACAGAGTATACGGGCCTTTCGGTAAAGGGATACAACAGCGGGCCCTTAGGCGGCGACCAACAGATCGGAGCCAAGATTGTGGAAGGAAAGATTGATTTGTGATTTTCTTTTCCGATCCTCTCACGGCCCAGCCTCACGATCCGGATGTGAAGGCGCTTCTTCGGATCGCACAGGTTTATGACATTCCCATTGCAAACAATAAAGCAAGCGCGGATTTTATGATTGCTTCTCCTCTGATGGAAGAGGAGTATGAGCATGATGTGATCAATTTCAGGCAAAATATTTCAGAACGGGCTCAGACATTGTAGCCGGCAGAAGGGGGAAGCTGTATTTATGGAACAGGTATTATACGATTTGATGGATTGGGCGGGAATTGAGGAGCTGACTTATTCGGAGTCTGCAGATCCTCACAGACTTCTGGGATCTCACATAACAGAAAAGGGGCTTTTGATCCAGGCTCTGTTTCCTACGGCTTCGGCTGTAAAGGTAAAGCTTTCCAATACGGGAAAGACATATGATATGGAGCTGGCAGATGAAGCAGGCTTTTTTGCAGTCCTCATTCCCAGAAAGACGAAAACAGCCTATACGCTTTTAGTGACCTATGATAATGGGGCGGAGGAAGAAGTTACAGATCCTTACGCCTTTGGCCCTCAGTATACGGAGCGGGAGCTCAAGAAGTTTGAAGCGGGAATTTTCTATAACATCTATGAGAAAATGGGTGCTCATCCCATGACAATAGACGGTGTGGAGGGTGTATATTTTTCCGTATGGGCCCCTTGTGCCATGAGAGTCAGCGTGGTAGGAGATTTTAACCTCTGGGACGGCAGACGCCATCAGATGAGGAAGCTGGGGGAGGGAGATGCAAGTGTATTTGAGCTGTTCATTCCCGGCTTAAAACCAGGCTGCCTTTATAAGTATGAGGTGAAAACGCGGGCCGGGGAACCCATGTTAAAATGTGATCCCTATGCCAACTATGCAGAGCTGCGCCCCAATAATGCCTCCATTGTGTGGGATATTGGAAACTATCAGTGGAAGGATCAGGAGTGGATGAAAAAGAGGGCCGCATCTGATACAAAGGACAAGCCGTTTAATATCTACGAAGTTCATCTGGGATCCTGGATCCGCAAGGCGTTTGCAGAGGATGAAAATGGAAATGTGATTGCCGGGTCTGAGTTCTATAATTACCGGGAATTGGCTGTAAAGCTGGCTGATTATGTAAAGAATATGGGATATACCCATGTGGAACTGATGCCGGTGATGGAGCATCCCTTAGACGCTTCCTGGGGATATCAGGTGACAGGGTATTATGCGCCCACCAGCCGATACGGAACCCCGGATGATTTCATGTATTTTATGGATTATATGCATGAAAACGGCATCGGGGTGATCCTTGACTGGGTACCGGCTCATTTCCCCAGAGATGCCTATGGCATGGCCTGCTTTGACGGTACCTGTGTATATGAACACGCAGATCCCAGACAGGGTTCTCACCCCCACTGGGGAACTCTGATCTACAATTACGGCCGTCCCGGCGTATCCAATTTCCTGATCGCAAACGCCTTATTCTGGGCTGAAAAATATCACGCAGACGGTATCCGAATGGATGCAGTTGCTTCCATGCTGTATCTGGACTACGGCAAAAATGACGGCGAGTGGGTAGCCAATATGTACGGCGGAAATGAAAATCTGGAAGCCGTAGAATTCTTAAAGCATTTAAACAGCGTATTTAAGGGACGCAAAGACGGCGCTGTGCTGATCGCAGAGGAGTCCACAGCATGGCCCATGATCACCGGCAATCCAAAGGACGGCGGTCTTGGCTTTGACTACAAGTGGAATATGGGCTGGATGAATGACTTCACCAACTATATGCGCTGCGATCCCTATTTCCGGAAAAATAATTACGGCGGGCTTACCTTTTCCATGCTCTATGCCTACAGTGAAAACTTTGTCCTGGTATTTTCCCATGACGAGGTGGTTCACGGAAAAGGCTCCATGATGGGGAAAATGCCGGGAGAAACTCTGGAAAAGAAAGCAGAAAATCTGCGCGCTGCGTACGGCTTTATGATGTCCCATCCGGGCAAGAAGCTGCTCTTTATGGGACAGGACTTTGGCCAGATTGACGAGTGGAATGAAAATGCTTCTCTGGAATGGGAACTTTTGCAGTATCCTCTTCACAAAAATATGCAGAGCTATGTAAGGGCATTAAACCACATGGTTCTGGAGCATCCGGCTCTTTACGAGGAGGACTTTGACCCCAGTGGATTTGAGTGGATCAACTGCAGCTATCATGAAGAAAGCATGGTTTTATATGTACGCAGAAGCAAAGACGGAAAGGAAACGCTGCTCTTTATCTGCAACTTTGATAATGTGGAGCATGAGAAATTCCGTCTGGGAGTACCGTTTGCAGGCAAATATAAGGAAATCTTCAACAGTGACGCCAGGGAATTCGGCGGTCAGGGCAGGATCAACGCCCGCGCAAAGAGCTCGAAGAAGATTCCATGGGATGACAGAGAGAACTCCATCGAATGCAATATCCCGCCAATGAGCTTTCTGGTATTTTCCTGTACGCCGGAAGCTGGCAAAAAGAAGGCCGGGAGGGCTGCAAAAAGCTCTGTTAAGGAGGCTGCCGCAAAGAAGGAGCCAGAGACCGGCGGAAGAAAGACAGCCGTGGTGAAAGAGGAGCCGAAGAAGCTGTCTACAGCCAGGGAAGAACCTAAAAAACTTTCTACTACAAAAGAGGAACCTAAAAAGATAGTGGAGGCAAAGAGCCGGGAAAGAACCCAAAAGACGGCTCAATCTTTCAAACGCACTGAGTCGTAAAACACAGGAGGGGCCGAGGATACAGACAGAAAGGAAACGCAGATTATAATACAGATTTATGCTTCGTAATATATGGTTAACGATTTCCATTAAAAAGAAGATCGGTATTTTTGCAGCCATGGTCATTTTGATCATGGCTCTTTCGGCTACGTTCAGTATTTGTATTATGAACTTCTCGCTGGGAGGCTTCAATACCATTTTAAATGACAATTCCCGCTGCCATGATTTTCAGGAGGCACTGGATCTTGAGATTGAGTCCTTTGCGGATTATATCCGCGATGCCACACCTGATACGAGAGATCAGTATGTTCTGTCCTGCGTCCGTACAGAGCGCTGTCTCCGCTCCCTTCCCTTTGACTATGCCCGGATTGGAACAGAGCGCTACGCCCGGACCTGGAGTATTTTAAATGGTTATGAAACCTATCAGGCCTATCGGGATGAGCTTGCTGAGACACAGGTAAGGGAAAGCGATTTTGTGGAACGGCTGTACCGGGTGTACAAGATGCAGGAATATCTTCAGACCTATGCCAGACGTCTGGTGCAGGTCACTTTAAAAGAAGGAAATGACAGTTATCAGGAAAAAGTACCTGTATTTTATAACATGCCCTATCTGATTCTGGCTATTTCCGCCGTCTTTATGGGTTTTGTGATGTTTTTAACCAAAATCCTCTCCAACGCGCTGGTATCTCCGGCAGTCCTTCTGGCCCAGTGCGCCAGAAAAATCGCCAAAAATGATTTTACCGGAGAAGATCCCTCTGTAGAAAACCGGGATGAAATGGGCGAACTGGTGCGGGCATTTAACAAAATGAAACGGTCTACAAAGGGGTATATTGATACATTAAAGGAGAATCACCGTATGTCCGAACTGCTCCACAGGGAAGAGATCGAAAGGGTAGAGATGGAAAAGCAGCTTAGCGGAGCCAGGCTGGAGCTGCTGAAAAGTCAGATCAATCCCCATTTCCTCTTTAATACTCTGAATATGATCGCATGCATGGCAAAGCTGGAGGAGGCGGTTACGACAGAGCGGATGATCAGCAGCATGAGCAGCCTGTTCCGGTATAACTTAAAGACCTCAGAGCAGATCGTAACCCTTGCCAGGGAACTGAAGGTGGTGCAGGATTATATGTATATTCAGCAGATGCGTTTTGGAAGCCGTATTCTCTACAGCTGTGATCTTAAGGTTGATGCAGAGCAGGCTATGATTCCGGCCTTTACGCTGCAGCCTGTGGTGGAAAATGCCATGGTTCATGGTTTGTCAAAGAAGGAACAGGGCGGAAGAGTTCACGTAAGGATTTGGGAACAGGGAAAAAGGCTTGTTATTTCTGTAGCCGATACGGGGCTCGGAATGTCTGAGGAGCGTCTGGCAGAAGTCACGGAGGCCATGAAGGAGCGCCGGACCTCCAGGATTGGAATAGGACTGGGAAATATTTACAAGCGTATCCACATGATGTACAAACAGGGAGAATTCCGGATCGCCAGCATAGAAGGACGGGGCACGGTGATTCAGATGTTCATTCCTCAGGAAAAGCATAACAGGGGGGATAAATAATGTACCGAATGCTGATAGCGGATGATGAAATGATAGAGCGGGCTGTACTGTATAAAATGCTCAGTAAAAATCTGGAAGGCCAGTGTGAGATCTATCAGGCAGAAAACGGCAGACAGGCACTGGAGCTGTATGAAAAGGAGAAGATCCAGATTGCTGTTTTAGATATAGAGATGCCGGGGATCAACGGGATCCAGGCAGCAGAGAAGATCAGGGAAAAAGATAAGGATTGTGTGATCGTTTTCCTTACAGCTTTTGATGAATTTTCCTATGCAAAGAAAGCTATTTCTGTAAGGGCCATTGATTATGTGCTTAAGCCATATGATGAAAATGAGCTTATGCTTGTGATCGAGGAGGCCATGCGCATGGTAGAAGAGCAGGGGCAGAGGAAGGCGATGGAACAGTTCTTTCAAAATGAATCGGAGGAAGCTGATTTTGAAGAAGATCCGGTTCAGCCGGAGGATGATAATGATCACATGAGCCGTGTAGGGGCCATGATCCGCTCGTTTATTGAAGAAAATTATATGTATGACATTTCCATGCAGGAGCTGGCACGGAGGATGAACTACTCAGAGCCCTATTTCTGCAAGCTTTTTAAACAGTACTTTGACCAGAATTTTACTGCTTATCTCACCGAGTACCGCATTGCTGAGGCAAAAAAGCTTTTGGAGCAGCCCACTTTTAATATCAAGGATGTGGGAAAAGCGGTAGGCTACAGTGATTCCAATTACTTTACAAAGGTATTTAAGAGGATCACCGGACAGAGTCCGACGGAGTATCGGAATGGGTGATAAGGAAAAATATAAAGAAAATATAAAGAAAGTTAAAATTATACTACGATTCGCAAAAATTTACCATGTTCATTGTGCGCTTTTCCTTATATAATGAAATCAACATAAATAAAGCGTTAAGATATATATCAAAAACGTGAATGATGTATTAAGAGGAGGATGTGTAACATGAAGAAAAGATGGTTAAGCACAGCACTTTGCGCAGCAATGGCTGCAGGTACTCTGGCAGGCTGCGGTCTGAAGACACCAGAGACTACGACAGCTGCTCCGGCTGCAACTGAGGCTGCAAAGGAGGAGACCAAGGCAGAAGAGAAGACTGAGGCGGCAGAGGGTGAGACCAAGGCAGAGGCAGCAGCTTCCGGCAAGTATGACACTGCAAATATGCCTGAGGTAACTCTGGTATATGCAGAGGTTAACCCACTGGATACCATCGTTGGCCAGATGGCTACCGATTTCAAGGAAAAGGTTGAAGAGCTTTCCGACGGAAAGATGACCATCGACGTACAGGCCAGCGGTGTTCTTGGTTCTGAGAATGACGTTCTGGATACCATGTTAGGCGGCGGCGGTACCATTGATATGTCCCGTATTTCCGCATTCGCATTAAACGGCTATGGCGCAAAGAAGTCTCTGCTTCTTTCCATTCCTTATACATTTGCTGACCGTGAGCACTTCTGGAACTTTGCAACCAGCGATCTGGCTGATGAGTTCCTGGCAGAGCCGGTTGAGCAGGGCCTGGGTGTAAGAGGTCTGTTCTATGGTGAGGAAGGCTTCCGTCACTTCTTCTTCAAGGAAGAGGCTAACACACTTGAAGACTTAAAGGGCTTAAAGATCCGTGTTTCCAATGACCCTGTTATGACAGGTATGGTAGCCGGACTTGGCGCTAACGCAACTGTTGTTTCCATGAATGAGCTGTACTCTGCACTGCAGACCGGCGTTGTTGACGCTGCTGAGCAGCCAATCGCAAACTATGCTTCCAATGCATTCCCTGAGGTTGCACCTTACCTGATGCTGGATGGACATACTCTGGGCGCTGTTCAGGTTGTTATCACAGACGAGGCATGGAACGGACTGACCGAGGATCAGCAGGCTATCCTTATGGAGGCAGGCGAGTACGCTTCTACCAACAACCGTGCAAACTCCGAGAACAAGGAGAACGAGGTTTTAGAGCAGCTTAAGGCTGACGGCGTAACCGTTGTTGAGGTTGAGGATAAGGCTCCATGGAAAGAGGCTTGTAAAGATGTAATCGAGTCCAATACTTCCGATCAGGCTGAACTGTATCAGCAGCTCCTTGATATGGAGTAATCTTGCAGTAAATTTGTAACTGACAGGACACAGAGAGTTTTGGATATTTTCTGTGTCCTGTTTTGGTATCACGGAACCTGTTAAAATGTTGTTAACAGACATCCGAATACACAATAAAGAAAAGGGGGAAAATCTGAAATGCCAGAGATTTTCAACAAAATCGACAAGATCAAACCGGCGTATGACCTGGTATACAAGGTTGTACTGCTGATCTGCAAGCTGCTTCTGGTTGCGGATATTGTGATCACATCCATGTCTGTTGTGGGCCGTTACGTTTCCTTTATTCCCGACCCGGCCTGGAGTGAAGAAGTAGTTCTTACCTGTATGTCCTATATGGCAGTGCTTTCTGCAGCGCTGGCCATCCGCAGAGGCGCTCATATCCGTATGACCGCATTTGACAATTACTTACCGAAAAAGGTAGTAACCTTCCTTGATATCCTTGCAGATGTTGCCGTACTGGTACTGGCTGTGATCATGATCACAGTGGGCTGGAAATATGCAACCGGCATTGGTTCCAAGGGTACTTATGTAAGTATGCCAAAGGTATCCAGATTCTGGATGTACTTCCCGGTTCCTTTAGCCGGAGTGGCTATGGTTGTGTTTGAGATTGAGGCTCTTTACAATCATGTGAAAAAGATCTTTGTAAAGGAGGAAGCAAAATAATGGATGCGAATACATTTGCAATTTTAGTTTTACTTGGAAGCTTTTTCCTGATGATCTTCCTGCGTTTCCCCATCGCTTATGCGGTTGCTCTTTCTTCCGTATTCTGTCTGGTAGCTCAGGGACATAACCTGACTACGATCTGCCAGCAGATGGTAAAGGGAATCAGTTCCTTCAGCCTGATGGCTGTTCCGTTCTTTATCACCATGGGATGCCTTATGGGCTCCGGCGGTATTTCCGAAAAGCTGATCGCTCTGGCAAATGCCTGCGTGGGCTGGATGCGCGGCGGTATGGCAATGGTAAACATCGTTGCTTCCTATTTCTTCGGCGGTATTTCCGGTTCTGCATCTGCAGATACAGCTTCCTTAGGTTCCATCCTGATCCCTATGATGGTTGACCAGGGCTATGACGGAGATTTCTCCACTGCAGTTACGATCACATCTTCCTGTGAGGGACTGTTAGTACCTCCAAGCCACAACATGGTTATCTACGCTACCACAGCCGGCGGTATTTCCGTAGGAAGCCTGTTCTTAGCAGGATATATTCCAGGCGCTCTGTTAGCTGCTTCCCTGATGATCGGCTCTTACATTATTTCTGTAAAGCGCAATTATCCAAAGGGCGACAAGTTCAGCATGAAGGTGTTGTTAAAGCAGTTCAGCGTTTCCTTTTGGGCTCTGGCAGCCGTTCTGATCGTTGTAGTAGGCGTAGTAGGCGGTGTGTTCACAGCTACTGAGTCCGCAGCGATCGCTGTTATCTACAGTCTTCTTGTAAGTGTATTTATCTACAAGGGACTTGACTGGAAGGGCGTATGGAGAGTTTTAGGCGACTGCATCGACACACTGTCTATCGTACTGATCCTGATCGCAACCTCCAGTATTTTCGGTTACTGCCTGACACAGCTCCATGTGCCGGATCTGGCAGCAACTGCTATTACAAACTTTACCAACAACCCAATCGTACTGGCACTGCTGTTAAACCTGATCCTTCTGGTTTTAGGCTGTATCATGGATATGGCTCCGATCATCCTGATCGCAACTCCTATCCTTCTGCCGATCGCAACCTCTATCGGTATCGATCCCATTCAGTTCGGTATCATGGTAGTATTAAACTGCGGTATCGGCCTTCTGACTCCTCCGGTTGGTTCCGTTCTTTTCATCGGTTCCGCCATTGCAAAGCTGCCAATGGAGAAGGTTGTAAAAGCTACCCTTCCATTCTACCTGTGCATGATCATTACGCTGCTTCTGATCACATTTGTACCGGCAATCAGCCTGTGGCTGCCTCAGGTATTGGCATAACAGCAGAAATCATTTATAATTAACAATCATGAAGCCGTTCTGATGCTTTATCAGGACGGCTTTAAAAATCACTTCGGAGGAAGGCTTATGTATCAATATACCTATCGTCTCAGCAATGGAGAATACTGGCGTCTGTCTATGTACTATACGTATGGATCTATGGTAGGCGTGTGCAATCTGATATTTACAGCGGCTTTATTTATCCTTACCTATGTAAAATGGGGAGGAGCAGGATGGGGCTACCGGGCCATGCTGATCTTAGGCTGTAGTCTGTTTACCGTGCTTCAGCCCCTGGCGATCTGGAGACGTTCCAAAAAGATTGCTTCAGCGATTAAAGAGGATACTCATATCATGATTGACGGCAAGGGGATCCATGTGACTGTGGGAACGGCTCATACGGATATTGTATGGGACAAGATCCGCCGTATTTCAAAGAAACCGGATATGCTGGTGATCTTTTCCGATACGACCCATGGATATGTGCTTACGGACCGGGTGCTGGGAGGAGACCGTGAAGCGGTCTATTCGTTTATCACTGCCCGTATGAATCATGGAAAAAAGTAAGGAGGAAGCAGTGAAAGGGAAGAGAAACATCCTGGCTGCCGGCCTGATCCTGGCGTTGTCCGCCTCGGTATGGGGGTGCCAAAGCAGAGAGAAGGGGGCTGGGGAAGAAAATGTACCAGAGTTTGTGCTGACCTATGCGGAAAATCAGGCAGAGGACTATCCTACTACTCAGGGAGCTTACAGATTTGCAGAACTGGTAAAGCAGAGAACCGGAGGAAAGGTGGAAATCCTGATCAATGCCGAGGGGATTCTGGGGGATGAGAGAACGGTGATCGAGCAGCTTCAGTTCGGCGGCGTTGATTTTGCCCGTGTGTCTCTGTCGCCTTTATCGGAATTTGTGCCGGAATTGAATGTCCTTCAGCTTCCCTATCTGTATACAGGTGCGGAGCATATGTGGAAGGTGCTGGAAGGGGAAATCGGGGACAGCTTTTTAGGTTCCTTTGAGGGCTCCAGTCTGGTAGCTCTTTCCTGGTATGACGCAGGAGCCAGAAATTTTTACAATTCGGTCCGTCCCATAGAGAAGCTGGAGGATATGAAGGGGCTTACCATCCGTGTTCAGGAGTCGGAGCTTATGAGCGACAGCATCCGCGTGCTGGGAGCTGTGCCGAAGCAGATGGCTTACGGGGAAGTTTATTCCGGTCTTCAGACCGGGGAAATCGACGGAGCGGAAAATAACTGGCCCTCTTATGAGTCCACAAGGCATTATGAGGTAGCCAGGTATTACACCATCGATGAGCATACCCGAGTGCCGGAGCTGCAGCTGGCGGCCCAGTCCACCTGGGATAAGCTTCCTGAGGAGTACAGGATCATTATTACCCAGTGTGCCAAAGAATCCGCAAGGTATGAGCGTTCTCTGTGGAAGGAGCGCGAAGCACAGTCTGAGCAGAATATCCGTGAAGCAGGCTGTATCATAACAGAGCTTTCCAAAGAAGAAAAGTCCCGCTTTCAGGCTGCGGTTATGCCTATGTACGGAAAATACTGCAGCGATTATGTGGATATGATCGACCGGATTGTGGCTGAGGGGAGATAAGGAAAAATTACGTCCGGTTCATCCTTGTGGAATGACGGTAAGGTATGCTATAATAGCCCCATAACCGGATGGCTCTTATGGATCCATACAGGCACAGACAAAGGAGAAGGGACGGTGGACGTTATGAATAAAGTAATTACAGTAAGCCGTGAATTTGGAAGCGGTGGACGCGAGCTGGGGGTAAAGCTGGCAGATGCGCTGGGGATTCCTTTTTTATGATAAGGAACTGATTTCCATGGCTGCCGACGATATCAATATTGCGGAAGAAGCATTTCGCAGGTATGACGAGCATATTGTGGTGGAAGATCCCCTGGATCGGAATTTTTATCATGCATTTTCTGACATTTACCAGGTTCCCATGTCGGATCCAGATTTTCGTTGGCGCAGTCGAATGTGATCGCCGTCTGGCATCCATGGCCCCTGTATTATTGTCGGCC
>ENA-OQAB01000256-OQAB01000256.1-human-gut-metagenome-genome-assembly--contig:-NODE-256-length-30625-cov-8.747033_pt1 | contig 30625 bp, 26 predicted proteins | sample MGYA00242490_ERZ504517 | MGnify/ENA primary metagenome ERZ504517 (study PRJEB26092, sample SAMD00036298) | human gut metagenome | host: Homo sapiens | study: EMG produced TPA metagenomics assembly of...
AAGCCTGCCTTGTCATTCTCGCATATGGCTCAATCGTCTGACAGATAATTCACTGAAATTCTGTTATTCAGGTAATCTTCCAGTTTTTCGTCCTCTTTCTATCTATAAGATAGGCTGCCATGAAGTGCGATTCCCCATGCACCACCCTCGCTGGCATGTATCCATAACCGTAACAGATGCCCCCACAGCAGCTGCCAGGTATCTCTGTCCTACCCCTTTTGTCTTGAAGAATCCTCCATGTCCCATAATTCCGTTCAACTTTTACCTTTTTCATCCTTCATCAGAATATCCAGTCCCATCTTAACTGCGCCAAGTGAAGTATAAAGATGTGCTTTCATAAAATTTGCCAGATTAAAACGACTCTCCGGTGTACGCAAAAATGCCAGCCTGCCCTCATTGATCATCGTGATATTTTCCCCTGAATAATATCCATACGAAAGGAGTCCGCCGCAGTCAGCATCTCCGTTCAGAGAATTGGTATAAAGTTTCTCAAAAAGTTCTCCTGTCTTCGCTTCATATCCCATCAGTTCTGCAAATTCTCCAAACAGGCCTACCCATGCATTCAGATCAGAGGTACCATTGTTTGCATGAGACATTGCACATGGAAATCCTGTCGGTGTGGTAACCATATCAATTTCCCTGTATACTTTGCTAAGCTGTTTTTCCAGAACGATCATCGCAAATGTGCTGGTTCCGGCAGATACATTTCCGGTTCTTGGTGCAACAGAATTCGTTGCAGTCATTCCGGTTCCCGCATCTCCTTCAGGCGGACACAATGGAATTCCTGCCTGTAACATGCCAGTCTCATCCAGAAATGCAGCACCCGCTTCTGTCAGTACGCCTGCCTGTTCGCCTGCCGTAAGTACTTTCGGAAAAATGTCTCTAAGTTTCCATGAATACTGATATTTCTCTGTAAGTGCGTCAAATTTCTGCACCATATCTTCATCATAATCATGTGTCTTAGAATCAATCGGAAACATTCCAGCTGCATCGCCGATTCCTATTACGCGCTCTCCGGTAAGCTTCCAGTGAATATAGGCACTCAGCGTAGATACGTAGTCCAGATTTCGGACATGTTCCTCCTGATCCAGGATTCTCTGATACAAATGTGCTACACTCCATCGAAGAGGAATATTGAACTGAAAAAGATCCGTTAATTCATCAGCAGCATCCTGGGTATTCGTATTTCTCCATGTCTGAAATGGAGCAATCTGGTTTCCATCTTTATCCAAAGCCATATACCCATGCATCATTGCACTGATTCCTATCGCTCCGATATTCTTAAGCGGAACCCCATAAGTTCTCTCAACTTCTTTTCTCAGACAACTGTAGCAATCCCTGACTCCTGTATGTATTTCTTCCAGACTGTAAGTCCAGATATTGTCAATAAAAGAATTCTCCCAGTCATGGATGCCTACTGCCAGCACATTTCCGGCAAAATCAATCAGAACTCCTTTTATTCTTGTGGAACCAAGCTCAATTCCAAGAGCCGTTTTTCCATTTATAATCAAATCTCTTGCGCTCATCTTCTTTTCCCTCGTCAAAAAGCCGCCTCTCCGCTATCAATTAGAAGCAAGTAAATGCTCCATCGATCACAAAATCAGAACCAGTAGTAAATGTACTTGTATCGCCTGCAAGATATACACAGATAGATTCCAGTTCTTCCGGTTTTCCCATTCTTCCGAGAGGAGCCATCTCATTCCATTTTTCAATCAGTGGAATCAGTGTCGGGGAATTCAGTGTAAGTTCTGTTCCGATGTATCCCGGGCTGATGCAGTTTACACGTACTCCACGTTTTGCCCACTCAATAGCGAGGGATTTTGTCAGCTGGATCACGCCGGCTTTAGAAGCATTGTATGCACACTGTGGCTGTGGTACGTTTACGATATGAGCAGACATGGAAGCTGTATTGATAATTGATCCGCCGCCATGTGCCAGCATATATTTACCTGCCGCAATATCTGTAAGGAAAATTCCATTCAGGTTAATGTTGATAACTTTATACCACTGCTCATAAGTCATCTCTTCTGCCGGAGCATTGATACAGATTCCTGCATTGTTATGGCAGAAATCCAGTCCGCCAAGTTCAGCTACAACCTGTTCAACCATAGCATCTACCTGTTCTTTGTCTGTACAGTCTGTTTTGATCGCGATAACTTTTCTTCCGGTTTTCTCTGCCAGCTCTTTAGCAGTTTTCTGTGCTTCCTCGAAATCAAGATCAACGATTGCCACATCCGCTCCTGCTTCCGCAAATGCAGTTGCTGTACATTTACCAATTCCTCTTGCAGCTCCTGTTACAAAACCTTTTTTGCCATCCAGTCTCATTTTCTCAATAATTCCCATAATGATTCTCCTTTTCTTTTTTTTGTTTCAGACATTACTGGTGTCTGTGTTTTTATTTTGTTATTATTTTTGATGAATTAATTTTGTAAAATCATTTATCAAATTACAGTTACATAATAATCAAAAAAATCGATTTCGTCAATCTGTAATTTTTTCTAATCTTTTCCATTCAAAACTATGCATTTTCAACAATGGACTCTTGATTTTATCCTTGTTATAATAAAATTGTTGCTTTATTTTGCAAAATATTTTCACAAAACAGGTGGATGATATGAAAAAAAGCATTACGCCAAATCAGATTAAAGAAAATAACCGAAATCTGATTTATCAATATATTTATAAAAAAGAAAAAGTTTCCCAGCAGGATATTGCTTATGACCTTCATTTGAGCCGTCCCACGGTAACCACTAATCTTTCTTCTCTGGAAGAAGACGGACTGATCACCAAGGACGGACAGATTGATACAGAATATGTTGGAAGAAAGGCAAGTGCCTATACGATCGTTCCTGATTTTCGTGTAGGAATCGGTGTGGAAATTCTGAAAAAAGAAGTAAAGATGATCATTGTTGATCTTTATGGAAAAAAGATAGAACGTTCTGTTTTTGAGATTACTTATCAGGACGAGGATTCTTATTTTGAACAGGTAACTTCTCAGATTCTTTCTTTTAAGGATTCTGTAGGAATCAAAGATGAACAGATTCTGGGCGTTGGTTTTGCTATGCAGGGACTGGTTTCCCCAGATTCACAAACTGTGCTTTACGGCAAAATTCTGGAATGCACCGGGCTTTCTATTAATGCATTTACCAGATATCTGCCTTATCCTTGCTCTTTTATTCACGATGCAGATAGCGCCGCTGTCTCCGAACTCTGGGTCTCCCCGGGATTAAAAAATGCCTGCTATCTTTCTCTCAGCAAGCATTTAGGTGCTTCTTTGATCGTAAATCGTGAAATCATTACCGGCAAGCATGGACACAATTCTACCATCGAACATGTACAGATGGAGCCAAATGGAAAACTCTGTTACTGTGGAAACCATGGATGTATGGAAACTCTCTGTTCTCTGGATGCACTTTTGAATGATAACGAGAGTCTGGATAGTTTCTTTGAAAAAGTCCGAAACAATGAAATAAATGAAACAAAGCGCTGGCAGCAATATTTGTCACATCTTTCCAGATCCATAAATCTTCTACATCTGATTTATGATCAGGACTTTATCCTTGGCGGGTATCTTGCTCCTTATCTTCAGGAAAAAGATCTCTCCTATATTCATGAAGAAATCCGCAAAATGACTCCATTCCCGGAGAATCAGGATTTCCTTTACATCAGCAAAATGCCGAAACACAATATTACAATTGGAGCTGCGCTGCCATATATTCAAGAGTTTCTGAATATGTAATATAGCGAAGCTTCCCCCAGTACAAGCAGCTATGATATCAAAAATAAAGCTACCCAAAATCAAGAGCAAAGTCTTGCACTTGTCAGGGTAGCTTTATTTATGTTAGTCTGACTCATTTTCCAGTAATTGTTCTCTACGTTCACAAAAAACACTTTACAATACAGTATGCGAATAACAGACTTTTTAGATTAGTTCTCCCAATCCCACACATTCGTAGCTTCTACTGCACTTTTCGGTTTCTTGATTACAAGCTCAGGACTCTTTGCGCTGACTTTAGTATTTGCAGGAATAGATTCTGTGATGAATGTGTTACCACCGATAATGGTATTCTCTCCGATCACTGTCTCACCGCCCAGTACAGAAGAATTAGAATAAATTGTCACATTATCTCTGATGGTCGGATGTCTCTTCACATTGGCAAGTAACTGTCCCTGACGGGTGGAAAGTGCACCAAGTGTCACACCCTGATAAAGTTTTACATTCTTTCCAATCTCTGTGGTCTCACCGATTACAACACCTGTACCATGGTCAATAAAGAAATATTCTCCGATCGTGGCACCCGGGTTGATATCAATTCCGGTATAACCATGCGCATACTCTGACATGATTCTCGGGATAAATGGCACTTCCTCACGATAGAGGACATGTGCAAGTCTATATACATAAATTGCATAAAATCCAGGATAAGAGAAAATAATTTCCTCTTTACTCTTAGCAGCCGGGTCACCGTCAAAACCTGCCTGCAGGTCAGTCAGCAGCATACGCTGGATTTCCGGAACATTTGCAAAAAATCTCTCTGTGATCTGCTCTGCATGTTCTTTAGCCTTCTGTTCTTCTTCACCCTGATATAAAAATGCAATCTCAATCTGCTCCTGCAAGCAGTCATACAGATCATTCAGGCGATATGCCACATAATGCTCCGGAAACACGCTGGCACTGGAATCCACACTGAAATATCCGGGAAAAATAATAGACCTCATATCTTTAATGAAGTTAATGATCTCTTTCTTATTTGGAAGACGTTCTCTGTCCTTTCCCAGAAAGAGTTCTTCTTTACGGTAAGTATCTGTCAGCTTCTCCACAGCCTCCAGAATGATTTTCTTTTTATCTGTCATGATCGTCACCTATCTGCTTTCCTCGCAGTTGCTTATTATCCCCGGACAATAGCAATCCAGAGGGTACACAACCGCATTTTGTTATTATCTTATTACAGCAAAACCAATTCGTCAATAAAAAAAGAATTGACCTTTCCGTAGATTCCTTATATAATAAAAAACAGTTCCAGTTACACTTCAGAACTGTTTCTAATCTTAATATGGAGATGTACCCAAGAGGCTGAAGGGACCGCACTCGAAATGCGGCAGGCCGGGCAACCGGTGCGAGGGTTCAAATCCCTCCATCTCCGCTCTTTCTTTGTAAAATTCTTTATAATAAAAATGCACAATAAGCTTGACAATCGTTGCTTTTATATGTATAATTGCAACAGTAAAAGAAATTTTACAAGTTGGTTTTGATAGGGGATTGGTCAAATGGTATGATAGGGGTCTCCAAAACCTTTGGTGGGAGTTCGATTCTCTCATCCCCTGCTCTTAAAAACGCTCGAAAACTTTGTATTTACTGAGTTTCGGGCGTTTTCGTTTTATCTCGGATGATCAAAAGTAATCATGAAAGTAATCAAAAAGATACTATATGAATCTATTATACTGATTCACATAGTATCTTTTTCAGGAATGGAAATAGCTGCTGTTTGCTCACAATATTTGCAGACAAATACGGTGCGATCTCCTGATTAAAAATGGGACTGCCCAAATTATATTTCGGACAGCCCCGTTTTTTAGTTACTCATTCACCGGATTCACATGAACCATGCAGTGTTTTACGTCTTTAAAATTTTTCTCTATAGTATGATGAACATTCTCTGCAACGTCATGTGCCTCATTCAGTGGAATCTCACCATCTGCTGAGATTTCAATATCCACATACATCTTAGAACCAAATAATCGTGTCTGGAGAAGGTCGATTCCCTTCACTCCTTTCACTCCCATGATCACTTCTCTCATGCTCTCTTCTGTTGCCTCATCGCAGGAATGGTCAACCATCTTATCGATGGCATCTCTGAAAATATCTACAGATGCTTTCACGATCAGTACACAGATTGCAACACTGGCAATCGGATCCAGGATCGGGAATCCAAGTCTTGCACCAAGGATACCAATAAATGCACCAACAGAAGACATTGCATCTGAACGGTGATGCCATGCATCTGCCATTAATGCACCGGAATTTATTTTCTTCGCAGCACTTCTGGTATACCAGAACATCCACTCCTTCACTACAATAGAAACAACTGCCGCAATCAGTGCCAATGTTCCGGGAATTGCAATGCTTGCTCCTGAAGTACTCTTAATAATGTTCTCAATTCCATTCATACCAATTCCGATACCGGTTGCCAGAAGTAACCCGGACAAAATAATGGAAGATACACATTCCATCCGCTCATGTCCATACTGATGCTCCTTATCGGATTTTTTGCTGGATAAATTCACACCGACTATTACTACGAAAGTACTTCCCACATCAGATGCTGAATGAATCGCATCTGAGATCATGGCACCTGAATGTGCCAGAATTCCGGCAAGTAATTTAAATAAGGAAAGTAACAGGTTTACTGCAATACTCACACCTGATACCTTCATTGCCACCTTATGTTCCCATGCAGGCTCTTCCTTCTTAGCTGTCGTGTTACTGTTTGTCTTGTCTGACATTGCTGTCATGTTTAATTTTTTTGTCTGTTCCATAAACCAGGACCTCCTAAATTTTCTTTTCAAATATATAAGCTTTTGTACTTTCCTATATTTGAGTTTACAGGTTCTTCTTATGTCACATACATTGCGCCACAGTCAGAAAACATATTTCCTTTCTGTGGCTTATCAAAGTGCGGTCTTACAGGGGTCTTTTTGTATTTCGGAACTGCACCTGTCTCAGAAAATCCTCCTAAAAAATCCCTCTAAAAGAAAATCTTTCCAAAACATACTTTTCAGAAAACAAAAAGACACACCTGCGGAACATACACTGTCCCACAGATATGTCTGAAAATTTTCATATCTGCTGCCGCTTCGCGCGGCCCGGCCCCACGCCCTCGAGCATCTCGGGCATCGCCTGCTCAGTTTGTACTGTTGATCTCGCATTCTGTTGAATGTAATGCAGTGCAAAGAGAATTAATGTTACGTTACTGTTCACTCCGTTCACAGTAACGTAGCCAAAATTCATTCCAGATTGCCTGCGGCAATGGAATTTTGGCTCGTATGTCTCGGGATTTTGGCATATTCATGCCAAAACACCTCGCGGGATAATGGTGTGTGAACAGTAACAATGTTACATATATCAATTCACAAATAGCATGATGTGAATCAAACACAAGTCATATTATAATAGTTTTATAAGACTGTTTCTATTTGACTTTCACTGATAATACACTATAGTATATCGGTTAGTCAAGCCAAATGTTATTGAAAATTTTTATCATGATGAAACGATATTCTGCAGCCACACACCCTTCTTAACCAGCACAAACCCAATCACACACTTAATCAGATCCGCCAGCTGCACACATGCATAAATCACAAGCACATGAATACCTGTATAACGACTCAGCACAAATGCGATCGGCACACTGACGCACCAGATAAACACACTGTCAAACAGGAACGTAATAATCGTCTTCCCACCGGAACGCAGAGTAAAATAGGTTGCATGCAAAAACGCATTCTGCGGCATAAAGAATGCAGTGATCATAATCAGATACTTCGCCAGCTCCCTTGCCTCATCATTGGTATTATAAAGCATTGGAAACAGCGGCGCCATAACAAACATCACCATTGCCACACAGGTACAACACATCACTGAGAACGCGATCATCTTGTTATCTGTATCTCTCGCTTTCTTCATATCTCCCGCACCCAGAAGCTGTCCCACAATAATCGCAACAGAATCTCCCAGCGCAATAAACACAATATTAAACACATTGTTGATGGTATTGGAAATATTCAGCGAAGCAACCACATTCAGCCCTCGAATCGAATAACACTGAGTCAGCATCGCCATGGCAGAAGCCCATAAAGTCTCATTAAACAACAGCGGTGTACCCTTGACCAGAATCTTCTTTGTCAGATTCGCAGGAACCTTAAGCGTGCTGTACAGCCCCTTTGCAAATGCATTCTTCTCCGTATGCCTGTGTGTCCAGCCTATTACAATTGCCGCCTCCACATAACGTGACAGCACAGTTGCGATTGCCGCACCTCTCACACCCAGTCTAGGGAAGAAAAATACACCATAGATCAACAGATAATTAAACAACAGATTCACACAGATTGCCACAACCCCGGCTTTCATTGGCAGAACAGTCTCTCCGCACTCTCTCAGAGTACTGGAATAAATCTGCACCATCATAAACGGCGGCAATCCCAACAGCATAATATCCAGATACTGCTTTCCATACTTAAGCGTATCTGCGATCTGCTGCGCAGTACCCTCTCCCTGAAGATACATACTGATCAGATTCTCTCCAACAGTAAAAAACAGCAAAATCGTTCCAATCGTCAGAATCACAGCCATCCAGAACTTATACCTGAATGTCTGCCTCACACCCTCGTGATCCTTCTGTCCAAAATACTGTGCCGTGAAAATACCCGCTCCGGATACCCCTCCGAAAATGCACAGATTATAGACAAAAATCAACTGATTCACAATGGAAGCCCCCGACATCTGCTCCGTACCGATCCGCCCGATCATAATATTATCCAGCAGACTCACGAAATTCGTAATTCCATTCTGAATCATGATCGGAACAGCCACAGCCAGAACCATCATATAAAACTTCCTGTCACCGATAAACTTCTTACGAAACGATGACCTTTCTTTCGTCCTCTCCATAAAACTTTTCCTCATCCTTCTTCACAAAAACAGACTGTCCCGAGACAGCCCTCGCCTTAAGCGTTGTATCACCTACATTACTATAAAAGCCCCAACATTTCAAGCCCATATCTGTAAAATTTATACTACCATTTTCTATTCCGTTTTTTCTCCACTCCATATCCGATAACACACTTCCATACTATCATTCACAGTCCCAGCCAGTTCACAGCGAAGAAAAATAAATGTTTTTAACCACATCTACAGGGGGTGTAGCAACTCTTAGTCTTTGGGAATTTGCGTTATGTCAGAAAAATTCACTGTCTGAGCGAAGCGAGTTTGAATTTTTCTGGCATGGTTTTAGCAAATTTCCAAAGGCTTAGAGTTCCTGCCCCCGCAGCCGTGGTTCAAAACATTTATTTTTCTTCGCGTCCCCTTTGAAGCCATAAAAAAGCTGCCGTCCCCAATAAGTGAGGAAAACGACAGCCTTTTCAAAAAAGTATTTGCAAGCCTATTTAATAGCACCCTCAACCATACCATTCATAATCTGCTTCTGAGCAAGCAGGAATACGATGATCATCGGAATCATTGCCAGGAGTGCTGCAGTAAGGATCAGATCCCACTGCTTAACATAAGAACCAACAAACGCCTGTACAGCAACCGGAAGAGTCTTAACCTTACCATTCTGTCCTAACATCAGAGAAGGAAGAAGGTAATCGTTCCAGATCCACATACCATTCAGAATAGTAACAGTAACAATAACCGGTTTCAGAAGTGGAAGGATAATGCGGAAGAAAGTTCCCTCAGGAGAACATCCGTCAATCGCTGCTGCTTCTTCCAGTTCATACGGAATACCTTTAATAAAACCAGTTAAGATAAATACTGTCATAGCACCACCGAATCCACAGTATGCAAATACAATACCAGGAATAGACTGAAGCATATTGATTCCAAGGAATTTACCTACATCACGGAATGTAGAAACCAGAGGAAGCATGACTACCTGAAAAGGAATTGTCATGGATGCGATGAATGTCATGTAAATAGCTGTAGACCATTTTGTCTTGTTACGGCAGATAACCCATGCAGCCATACCGCCGAATAAAGCAAGTAATACAAGGGAAACAACTGTAATGACCGCAGATGTTCCGAATGCACTCCAGAAACTGAAGTTAGAGTTGTTGACAACGTTTGAAATATTTGTCTTAAACTGTGCAAAGCTTGCACCTGCAAAGCTTACAGGGTTGGCAACAATACCGTTTGCATTCTTAAATGTATTAATAAGTACCAGATAGAAAGGAGATAATATGTACGCTGCGATAACAATCGCAACAGCTGTAAGCACTACCTTTGGAGTTTTCTTCGTAACCATTACATTTCAACCTCCTTCTTATTGGAAATTCTAACCTGAATAATAGATACAGCAGCCAGGATAATGAAGAACAGAATAGCTTTCGCCTGACCAAGTGCATAATTGTTCTTGGAGATCGCTGTATTATAAATATTCAGAGCCAGCATCTGAGTACCGTTTGTCAGATAGTTTCCGAAGAAACTTGTGACAGAACCTGTACCATTTGTCAGAGCCATGTTAACATCGAACTGTTTGAATGCAGATGTTAAGGTAAGGAATGTACAGATTGTAATTGTAGCTGCGATCATCGGAATCTTGATCTTAAATAATGTTGTAACAGCATTTGCGCCATCGATCTGAGATGCTTCCAGTACATCTTTAGGTACCTGTGTCAGACCTGTTACATAGATCAGCATGATATAACCTGCATACTGCCAGATATAAACAACGATGATAGCCATCATAGCTGTGTTTGTCTTTGACAGAAGTGAAATATTATTTGTCATCTTGATCAGTACGTTATTAAATATGAACTGCCATACATAACCAAGTACGATACCGCCGATCAGGTTTGGCAGGAAATAGGAAGCTCTGAAGAATGAGAGTCCCTTAACCTTAGAGGTACAGAGCAATGCAAGCATAAACGCTACTACGTTTACCAGAACCATGTTCAGAACTACAAACAGAATTGTGATGATCAGTGACCAGAGAAAACTTGGTTCATTGAACATTGCCTTATAGTTTGTAAATCCTACAAATCCTGTCATCTTGATTCCATTCCAGTCTGTAAAGGAATAAAACACACCAAGGCATAATGGAATAATAACTGTTACTACAAATGTAAATAACAATGGAAATACAAATATAAAGTTAACGATGCTTCTGTGATGTTTTAATGTCGGGAATAAATACATTCCCAGTAAAATGCCGATTGCACCAATGATCAGCGCCGGACCTCTCCAGCCAGCTCCGCTTCCGGAAATATCCTGGATCAATGATACTGCCAGTAAAATAATACCGGCGATCAGGCATACCATGGAAATTGCTTTTTTACTAGCACTGTTTGTATTCATCTTGCCTTCATCCTTCCTATTTCTTATTTCAAAGCAAAATCAATGCGTCTTAAACTTTTTGCGTACCTGGATAAAGGTCTGCCGGACCTTTACTCAGGTATGCAACGCAAATAAAAGTGGGCGGCAACATAAGCGCCGCCCGTTAAGTTTCAATTATTAGTTTGCATATGCACCCTGGATAACCTGTTCCAGTGTCTTAACAAATCCGGCTTCATCAAGGCTGCCAGATGCATAGTCAGCAAATACCTGACCTGTATAGTTCTGTGCAAGACCTTCTTTCATACCAAGCCAATGCCAAGCAGATGTCTTTCCGGAAGATACATAATCAGTGATTGTCTGAGCAAATGGATCATCACCAACGATTGTGCAGGACTTGAACGGACTTACGAAACCTGCTTCTTTAACAAGAACTTCCTGAGCTTCATCTGTTGTCAGCCACTGAAGGAAATCTTCTGCTGCTTCTACATTACCATCTTTATATACTGACCACCAGGATGGAGAGTTTGTAAGGATTGTATCAATTCCGTCTTCAAATGCGTATGGAATCATACCAACTTCGAAGTTACCAGCTTCTTTATAAGCATCTGCATCATCACCTGTCATAGTTGCACCGATCCAGGAGCCCTGAGTAACGAATGCATATTTACCAGATGAGAAGTTAAGGATCTGCTGATCATATGTACCGGATACAAGAAGTGCCGGATCTGAATACTGATTCAGAAGACCTACAAAGTTAGCGAAATCTGTTAAACGATCTTCGTCAACCTTACCGCCATCATTGAGCATATCAATATAAGTAGTGTCATCTCTGTCAAGACCTGAATCCAGATAGTTTCCAAATAAGTGGTTACCTGTTGACCAGTAAAGGTTAACTGGTTCTGCACCATAACCTACAACTGCTGTCAGTCCAAGCTCATCTTTCTTGGAATCAATTGTCTCAAATGCTTCTTTGATTGCATCAGGACCTGTTAATGTAGAAGGATCAATTCCTGCTTTGTCAAGGATGTCTTTGTTATAAGCAAGACCGATTGCTTCTGTTGTATATGGGAAACCGATTGTACCCTGGCTCTCATCAACATAAGCTGAATCTGTGTCAGAAGCCCATTTCTGATCACTCATATCTACTAAAAGGTCTGTCCAGTTAGCGAAGTCTGTAGCACCGCCGTTTACGAAGATGTCAGGCATGTTATCTGACTGATAGTATCCTTTCAGAGTACCCTGAATATCGACTCCACCACCTATGGATTCAATTTCTACTTTAGTTCCTGTTTCTTTCTCATACATTTCAGCTAATTTCTTCAGCTGAGCGTCAACTTCGATCTTACCGTTTACAAGACGAATGCTATCTCCGTCTGCTGCCTGTACGGATACTGCTGCCGGAACCATTGATGCGATCATAGATACTGCTAAAAGTGTTGCAAATACTTTTTTCTTCATTTTCGTCACCTCATCATTTTTTTAACTGTTTCTTTTTACCTTTTGCGCATAAGGTTTTTCGATAGTTGTATAATACCACTTTATCTCTGAAATAGCAATACCTTTTTCGCATAAGTGTGAATTTTTTTATCTTTCTTTTTCGTCATTTGTTAAATATGTACAATTTCTTTTTTTCATCTTATTACACTATATCCAAAAAAATGCTACTTCAAGGTCAAAAAAGTACATACTCTTTGGGTTGCGTCCTATAACTTGCAATTCTTTCCTTTCACCAGACAGATAAAAGGCTCCTGTTCAGAACATTACGGAGTAATATCTTATAACATAATAAAACCGGCAAAAGCCGGAAGTCTTGCTTCCTCTTTTGCCGGTTTTTTTTAGTTTTCTACTTTTAAAAATGTAGCGGATGCTGCCGGTACTTTCCATTTACCATCTGCATAAGCTGCTTCTCCATTATTGGAATAGACTGACTGCGCATGCTGCGGAATCTGTGCATCACATTCCACATCCTGTCCGGATGGGTTGAGTACAATATAAATCGTCTCATCTTTTCCGGTTCTTTTGTATACTAACGGGTATGCAGATTCTTTTACATATACAAATTCCATAGGTGCTGTATTCTGTAATGCCTGATGTTCTTTCCTTACTGCGATCAGTTTCTTTACTTCATCATACAGGCTATTCTTTCCCGCAAGTGCGTCCTCTGCTGTCGGACGGTCTTCATCAGGATCGATTTGGATGTAAAGTTCCTCTGGTTTGCAGCTTGAGAATCCTGCATTTGCGCTGTGATCCCACTGCATTGGGCTTCTGGATCCTGTGCGGTTGAAACCACCCTCCACAGATTTGATTCCTGAGAGATATTTCATACCGATTTCATCACCGTAATAGATGAAAGGTGCACCAGGTACAGATAACAGAAATGCAAATGCGATCTTAATTTCTTCATCATCCAGAGTTTCTTTAATACGGACCATATCGTGGTTTCCGGATGGAATGCAGATCAGTCCTTCTCTGTTGGTAGCTGCATAGTTTTCTTCATAAGTTTTGACAAATTCAGAGATATCTCCTTTTCCTCTTCTGGAGAAATATGGTTCTTCTACACGGAACAGGTCAAGATAATGAGATGGCCCGAAATGAAGAAGGAAATCCATATGGAATCCGCCTCTTAATGAACGTCCCGGTTCGCCCCATTCTGAAAGAAGCGCACATTCCGGAAATTCTTCATCCATAAATTTACGGAAATCCTGCCATAATGCAATCGTTCCCTCCTGATCATCATCATTCTTTACCAGAGATCCGGCCATATCTACACGGAATCCGTCACATCCCATAGACATCCAGAAACGCATAACATCTTTTATCGCTTCTCTGGTCGCCATAGGTCCCGGTGCGTCCATTGGCTGCTGCCATTCTTTGTCACATCTTGCGAAGCCAAAGTTCAGAGCTGGCTGTACAGAGAAAAAGTTTACTGCACAGCAGCCATTTCTGTCTGAAAATCCTCGAATACTTCCTGTGATACTTCCTACATCTTTGAAATCATCCCATATATCATCGGTCCATACATAACGGTCTGTATATTCATTTTTCTCTGCTTTACAGGATTCTCTGAACCATTCATGATCTGTAGAAGTATGTCCCGGTACGAGATCAAGCAGGACTTTCATTCCTTTTTCATGAGCTTTCCGGAACAGTTCTTTTAAATCCTCGTTTGTTCCGTAACGCGGAGCCACTTTCTTGTAATCTGCCACGTCATAACCTGCATCATAAAACGGAGAAGCAAAACACGGATTTAACCAGATTCCGTCACATCCTAAGTTCTTGATATAATCCAGTTTGCGGATGATTCCCTGGATATTTCCGATTCCGTCCCCATCTGTATCCAGAAAAGTCTGTGGATAAATTTCATAAAATACGATGTTTTCTAACCATGATGGCATTCCCATTGTAAAAATCCTCCTTTAAATGTTTTTCTTTATATGCCTGCACAATTGATTATACAGAAAAATTTTCTGAAGCAAGAAAAAAACTCTTGTCTTTTGCGGCAATTTTTTACAGTAATTTGATTATATCTCGATTATTCAGGAATCTCCTCTGAAATTTTGACTAATTTTTATACTATTTTGACTTTCTATAACCAGAAGTCTCAATTACATCAGTAAGTTTTCTGAGTGAAGTCATGTCAATCTTCTATCTTCTTATAGCAGTCCTTATAAATAATGCATCTTAATCCTGCCCGGAGAGCTTTATCATGTTACAGGAACATTACTGAGCAATTTTCTACAACATAATAAAACAGCATTTCAGGTTCTGCACCCGAAATGCTGTTTTATTATGTCTTATTCATTTTGTATCCGTTTATGCTGCCTGTTCTTTTTTCTTACCGGTAACTGTAAGCAGATGACTCTTGATCAGTACCGGACGTACTGCATTGTAGATCACTGCTACCAGGATCACAGAAACTACTGCATTGAATAATGTGGCTACAGCACTCATTTTTGCAAGTGCCTGTGCCAGTTCCTGAGGCTGTCCGAGAATATACTGTTTGTAGAAATATCCTACGATCGGATCTGCCACAACATTAAATGCAAGACCTGCTACAGAAGCAATCACACTCCATTTGAAAACGTATTTCTTATCTGTGCTTTCATTGATCTTTGCAATCTTATGTGCTACCAGACCTGTGATCAGGCCAATACAGAATTTCAGTACAAATGTCTTTGGTGCGCCTGTGATATATACAGGATCCATCAGGTCTGCGATTCCCATTCCGATAGCACCGGACAATCCGCCGTATACACCGCCGATCAGAAGTGCTGCCAGTACGCAGAATGCATTTCCGATATGGATGGATGTTGCATCACCGCCCGGTACAGGAATCTTAATCTGCAAGAATGTAAAAGATACATAGCATAATGCAGCCATAAGAGCTGTCTCTGCAAGTTTTGTAATTGTGCTGTTCTGAGTATTCATAATAACTGTCCCCTCTCATATAATCTGATAGAAGCCAGACCCATATCAAGAAGCCAGATTGCCTGTTTGATTTTCACTATCAGATTTTTTATATATTGACGCATCAATATGTTGAAGTTATCATACGCGAAATGTGTCATTATTTCAATGACCAATTTTTTGAATTTTTTAGAGGTCAGATTGGATATTCTGTAAAAGAATCCTGCTTGCAGGATTCTCCGCCTGCGACGGGTCGCTTCAGCGACATAATTCCTCTCCGTCGCAGTGCGATCCTGCCCGGAGGGCCTTTTTGTGTTATAGGAACATTACGGAGTAATTTCCTATAACACAAAAAAGCCCTCCGTCTGCATTGATATGCTACCCTCATATAGGACAATGAAATATAAAAGTCCTATATGGGGGTATTTTCATGTTCAGAAAGAGTAAGATAGAACCAGTAGAAAAAGTAAAAATAGTCGAACGCTACCTTGCAGGAGAAATTAGCATACGGCAAGCAGGAAAAGAATTGGGAGTTGATCCTCATAGTATTCGAAATTGGATTTCTATTTATCAGTATGATGGACCAACTGGATTACTCAATCAACCGAAAAACAAATCTTATTCAAAAGATTTAAAAATATCTGCTATAAATGATTATCTTAACGGAGAAGGATCTCTTCAGGATATTTGCACAAAATACGGAATTCGTTCACACAAACAGCTTTCCGATTGGATTAAGGTGTATAATTCTGGTGGAATATTAAAAACATCCACTGGAGGTGCTTACATGAAAAAAGCAAAGAACACTACACTTGATGAGAGATTAAAAATAGTAACAGATTGTCTTGCAAATGATAAGAATTATGGTGCAATGGCACTCAAATATGATTGTTCCTATCAACAAGTACGCAATTGGGTAATACGATACGAAAAGATGGGTCAAGCGGGTCTGGAAGACAGACGTGGACGTCGTATAGCTTCTCTTCCAAGCAGAACCCCTGAAGAAGAGCTACGTGACAAGATAGCTGAACTGGAAAGAAGAAATCTAGACTTACAAATGGAGAATGATCTGTTAAAAAAAGTCAGAGAACTGGAAAGGAGGGGTCGCTATCTTTAATCCATCGGTTAGCCGAATATGAAGCCATCCAAAAACTATCGTCTACTAAGCATTATCCCATAGATAGACTTTGTAAATATCTTAATGTTACACGTTCTGCGTATTACCGCTGGGTAAAATATCCGAAAAGTAATAATGAACTTCGAAACGAAAGACTATCCACTGAAATCCAAAGGATTCATAACCAGCATCCAGATATGGGATACCGAAGGATTCGTGATGAATTAGATGGACATAAAGGAATTCATGTGAATGATAAACGAGTACTTCGTATTTGTAGGAAATACGATATAAAATCAAATATTAAATGGAAACCTAAGAGTTGTACCAGAGGAGACAGAAATCCTGATCACATAGCAAAAAACTATTTACACCGTGAATTTCACGCCGAAAAACCGAATGAAAAGTGGCTTACAGATGTTTCTGAATTTAAATACTACAACGGAATAGAAGTTCATAAAGTTTATCTGAGTGCTATTTTAGATTTATATGATAGAAGGATTGTTTCCTTTAAAATCAGCGATCATAATGATAATCCATTAGTTATGGACACGTTTGATGAGGCTGTCCGTCAGGAGCCAGATGCACACCCATTAGTTCATTCTGATCGAGGCTTCCAATATACAAGCGCACAGTTTTATACTAGATTAAAAAAACATCATATGAAGCAGAGTATGTCTAGAGTTGCCCACTGTATTGACAATGGACCAATGGAAGGGTTTTGGGGAATTCTAAAACGAGAAATGTATTATAAACAGCGTTTTAATGACAGAAGCTCTTTGATTACTGCGATAGCTAATTACATAGATTACTACAACAACCAACGACTTCAAAGGAAACTGCATGTAATGACACCAATGAAATATCATGAGCAATATACAAAAGCAGCATAAAATATCGCCAGCCATAGCATGGCTGACGATACAAAAATTTATTATTTTTTATTGTCCTCTTGACGGGGAGCATACCACATGCTGCTCACATGAAAACAGAGGGCTTCATTATTCTATTTGCTTAAATCCTTGCTACGCCTGATTTTCTTGCTGCTTCTGCTACAGCTTTAGCTACAGCGTCTTTTACACGTGGGTCAAAGGCTGCCGGAAGAATATATTCCGCTGTTAATTCTTCGTCACTTACCAGACCTGCGATTGCATATGCTGCTGCAACTTTCATTTCATCGTTAACATCTGATGCTCTTGCGTCCAGTACACCACGGAAAAGTCCCGGGAAGCAGAGTACGTTGTTTACCTGGTTCGGGTAATCAGAACGTCCTGTGGATACCACTGCTGCGCCTGCTGCTTTTGCTTCGTCAGGGAAGATTTCAGGTACCGGGTTTGCACATGCAAAGATGATAGGATCTTTTGCCATTGTGCGGACCATATCCTGTGTCAGTGTTCCAGGTGCGGATACACCGATGAAGATGTCTGCGCCTTTGATCACTTCTGCAAGAGTACCTTTCTCTTTGTTGAAGTTTGTGATCTTAGCCATCTCTTCTTTAATCGGGTTTAATCCTTCTCTGCCTTCGTAAATCGCACCTTTTCTGTCTGTCATGATTACATTCTTAAGTCCCATGGACATTAACAGTTTGATGATAGCGATACCTGCTGCACCGGCTCCGGAAGTAACGATCTTCACTTCGTCAAGCTTCTTTCCAACCAGTTTCAGCGCGTTGATAACACCTGCAAGTGTGATAACTGCTGTTCCGTGCTGGTCATCATGGAAGATCGGAATATCACAGCATTCTTTCAGTTTCTTTTCAATTTCAAAACATCTCGGTGCGGAAATATCCTCAAGGTTGATTCCTCCAAAGGATCCGGCCAGGAGGCTTACTGTCTTAACGATCTCATCAACATCTTTACTGCGGACGCAGAGCGGAATCGCGTCTACACCGCCAAATTCTTTAAAGAGTACACATTTACCTTCCATAACAGGCATACCTGCTTCCGGTCCGATATCTCCCAGTCCAAGTACTGCAGTTCCGTCTGTTACAACAGCAACTGTATTCCAACGTCTTGTCAGATCATAGCTCTTGTTTACATCCTTCTGGATCTCCAGACAAGGCTGAGCAACACCTGGTGTGTAAGCAAGGCTTAAAGCATCTTTGGAATCTACTTTGGCTCTTGATACAACCTCAATTTTACCTTTTAAGTCATAATGCATTTTTAAAGATTCTTTTGCGTAGTCCATTTTGTTTTGGCTCCCTTCTGCACTCTTTTTTTGAGACGCCTACATTGTAACATTAACTTGGCTCAGATTCTACTGTTTTTCTGACCTTTTTTATCAAAATAATTAAAACATCATCTTTCTGCAGAAAATTGTGAAGATGCTGTTTCAGTTACGGGACTTTATCATCTGATATCAAGGACAAAAAGAAGCTTTATATCATTATTTATCTGTATCAAAATGTACTTCTGTGCCGGCAACTGCCCGTTCATCCAGGAGCTGTTTGAAGGTCCTGGTCTTTGCTTTTTCTTCGTAGTCATCGGACCAGTAGTAGCCTTTCAGCTCATCCATATACTCATAGTAGTCACAAAGATAAATATATACAGTGGAAATGTCTCTGTCCTGTATCGCATATGTGTTATTGCTGTTTGACACGCCTCCATATGGCATGATATCTCCATTGGCATCCAGCATAACTGCAAAATACTTTGCTTCCGGATCCTGCATTTTCATAGTGATCTCAAATGGTGTTTTCGTAATGGAGAGAACACCATCTCCATTTTCATCTACCACATTTACATCCTTTTTAACCGTATCGGAAGTATTTTTCTCTACATCTACGTTGAACTTCCAGTCACCCTTCAGTGTCCATGAGTTATATCTGTTATTACCTTCAATTGCCTCAGGATACCGTTCAAAATACTCATTCCACATCTCAGTGAAAAACTGATGTTCCAGATTCTTCTGTTCTTCTGTCAGGCTCTCATAATCTGCATCATCTGTGCTGATTCCATGCTCTGCCATTTTCTGATTATATTCATCCCGCAGATCCTGAGGGATATCCGGGGTGGTATCCTGGTCATCCGGAAGAGTACCCACAATATCTTTCAGATCCAGCTCCATGGCAAACCTGTCAGGTACTTTGATGTCTTTGACATAATCGCTGATTGCCGGACCTCCCACCTGAGGAAGCTTCTCATCACTGTATTCATCCATTCCCAGTGCCTGGGCTAACTTGTCAAAACTAAAGTCCTCAGAATCTACATCAATCCCTTTTTCCTTGAAAAATGCATTACGCACCTCATAAAATTTTGTCCATCCTGCATCATCCACTGTCATATCTTCCACAGGAATACGCAAAACTCCTGCATAAGTATTATCATCCAGCATTTTTCCATCCAGATAAGCATTGAACAGATTACTTTTTCCATCCATGTAATCATATTTCACTGTAGAATTTTCGCTGAGCTTAATATTAGGTTTTCCCTCAGATGTGATGAAGGTATCCGGAAATTTATCTTCTGTATGGATTGTCATAGACAGATACATTGCCAGTTCATTACAGTATACCTCTGAGAGTGTGACAGTTGTTCCATCTACCGTTTTGCTGTAGGATTGATCGTCTTTCGTTTTATCTGCATTGTGATTTTCTGTTGTATTCTGATCCTCAACCTGAACATTTTGAGAATTACTGCTGCCCTCCTGACTTCCATCAGCATCTGCAGACTGTGCACCTTCTGCTGATTCTGTCAGCTGTTTTGCATATTTCGAATAATCACCATAAAATCCCAGAGAATTGCCGAGCTGCTTAAATACATTTCCGACCAGAGGAATGTTCTCTGCAAATGCAGGATTTGTGATACATACTGTGGAAAATACGGCTGCAGCTGCGGTCAGTCCCAAAGCTGTTTTGTATACTGCTTTGAATTTCTTGTGCGATTTTGCTGTTCCTGTGGATTTCTTTCCGTAACTTCCTGTTGATTTCTTTGTTGATTTTTCTGTTGATTTCTCCGGTAATCTTCGCACCATGTTCTCTGTATTCTCCACATGTCCAGAATCTGCTACCATTTCCCTGATCCTGGAAAATGCTTCGTTTTTTGCATCTTCTGCCTGCTTTGGTAATGGGAAATCTGCCTGCATGATTTCTTCAATAGCATCATTATCTCTGTTATTGTTATCTCTATTATTCTTTTCCCTATCAAAATCAAATTTCTTTGCCATGCTCACTTCATCCCTTTCTTGCACTTATCGCTATGCTTCTTGTTGTCCCTGTCTGTGTTTTCAGAGTTCCATTTCTGTCACCTGCTGATTTTTCTTCTGTTAGTTTCAGCAGTTTTCCGGATTTCGTCTGCTGTGTTTTTTCGTGCAGATCTGCATTTTCTGCTGGTGCATATTCCTGCTTCAGCTGCACACGGGCTCTTACGAGCCTTGTTTTTACGGTGTTTTCATTCATATTTAATATAGAAGCAATGTCTGCAATCCGAAATCCCTCTACATAATACAGAACCAGTATGATCCTGTAGGATTCGTCCAGCATTCCAAGCATTTCCTTGAACTCAAATTCCTCAATGGACATGTCCTGTCCGGGAACTTCCGGAAGTTCTTCGGCTCTGCTGAAGTTTTTATAATGTCTGTGAATTTTATTGCATTCATTGATCAGGATACGGATCATCCAGGTTTTGAAATATTCCGGATTCTTCAGTGTATGTATTTTTTCAAAGCAGGTAAGTATGGTATCCTGCATGGCATCTGCGGCATCCTCATCATTATCCAGGATTCCCCTCGCCACCTTATACATTGCCAGAGAATTCTTTTCCATCAGTTCCAGAAATGCATCCGCATCTCCGGCGATGGAGCGTTTTACCAACTGTATCAAATGCTGATCCTCCTTGCTTATATGTTTCTGTAAATGGTTTTCATTCGAATGAAGTTTTATTGTTTTTGTTTTACACTTATTAGATGGGGAAATGCAATGAAAAGTTTCAAAAAGCTGCCACTTTTTTGTGACAGCTTTCTCAGTAATTGTCATATAAAATTTTATAACTACTGCTATTTCTCTTCTGCAGAATCCAGCCTTTTCTGATACATAGACTTCAGTAAAAATTTTCCTGTCTCTGTTTTGAATACTTTTTCCAGCATATTTCTTACATTATTGCCGGAGAAATTGCTTTCGTCTGCATTAACCAGATAATCAGCTTCTATCATGATCTGATAGTCAATGCCATCTATTCCGTCTATCGTATGGTGATGACTTACAATATAAGAAACTCTGTCTGTAAATTCTTTTGGCAGGTCTGAATCCTTGAAGAATTCTTCTAACAGTGCCGCACTTTCTTCTTCCTGGTGCTTGCCGTTGGTGTTTCCGTATTTCACTCTACAGAGAGGACAGGCAATATCATGCACAACTGCTGTCACCTCCACCAGCTTCTGCAGCTCCGGATTCAGATTTTCGCCCTCTGCGATTGTTTTTGCGTAGGCATATACCTTCATGAAGTGATTGATATCGTGGAGATTCCCTTCTGAATATGCTACCATTTTCTTTATAACTTCTGATACTGTCATGTTTCATTCCTGCCTTTCTTCATTGTATTTTTATTTTCCGTACCTCTGTATTTTTGCTCCACAAATCCTCGCCGATTGCAACACTTTTTTCTTTTATCGTAATCATATACTCGGAATCCACCTGAATATCATAACCATACACACTTTCTTTTCCTATTTCTACATCTTTCTGATTTGCATAATAAGTGAAACCTACACGATAGACATCCGGATGTAAATCAATCTGAACATAATTATATCCACGTATCCAGTCTTCTTCGACATCTTTTTCATTAAGCAACAGTTGCGTCGCAAACTGCTCTGCTACAACACCCTTACTGGTTCCATCAGCATTTTCTATTGATCTGGCAGCAAAGCTCTGCAAAATCCACATCACTAACACAAGCTCCAATACTACAACAACCATAATAATTGCCGGATTCTTTTTCTCCCTGTTTATTTTCTTTATCACCAATCCAAACATATATACTACAATTGCTAGATTCACAACGCACGTGATAAGGGTGGCTTCCTGCTTATGATGTTCCCAGAATCCATCAGGAATCATAAAAGAACAAAGTATAAGAAATATACCTGTCATAACAATTGTAAAAAATCCATAAACTTTTCTGCTTTCCTTATCTTCTCGATTCTCCCAAAGATAATATATGCAGACAATGGCGCCAGCCCCCAGAAGCCCTGCAAACACCGCACCGCCAAAATTTGCATGACCTGAGAGTTTAAAAATAGCAGCAACTATCAGCATTACCGGTATCGCCAGATAACCTGCTATTTTATCCTGCCGTTGCTGCTGTTTTCGTATTTCTTCCATTGAGTACATCATCTCTGTCACTTCTGCAGATGTATATTTTTTCTCTGCTGACTCATCTTTTTTCATCTGAACCTCTTCTGATATTATCTCTGATTTCATCAGTTCCAAAAGTGATACCCCCAACGCAGTTGCCAACGGCTCCATAGTATTAATATCCGGAAAACCAAGTCCCCTCTCCCAACGGCTGACTGCCTTATCTGTCACTCCGATTTTTCCGGCAAGGCCAGCCTGTGTCATGTGCTGTTCTTTTCTTCTCTCTGAAATAAATGCTCCAAACTTTTTTGCATCCACTACTCCATATCCTCCAAAGCCATTTTCTGTCTTTGGTATACACTGAAATGTATGTTTTTGTCAATCTACGATTCATTTACCTTAAAATTCTCTGTAATTCCGTTTCTTCTAGAATTTTCCCGTGTGAAATTTTTTCTAAATAGTATATAAATATAAGTCTATGACTCAAGCTTTTTTCATATCTTTTTCATTCTCTTTCACTTTTAACACTTCTTGTAACAAAATATCAAACATTTCTGCTACTTCCTCAGGCGTTTTTCCACATAAAAGTGCTCCCTGAGTTTTAACTAAAACTAGTATAGCATATTATAGAACAAACTGGAGAAATATTTTAAGTCTTGGTCACCCATATGCCGATTATATAATCTAGATACTCTATTTCATTTTACCAATATCCATACTTTTTACGTTTAACCACAAGAAATATCAAAGTTACCACCACTGCCATGAACTCTGCTACAACAATCGAGCACCAGATTCCATTAAGCCCAAGAATCAGCGGCAGGATCATTACGGAAGCGCATTCAAACAAAAGTGTTCTGAGGAATGAAATGACTGCCGATGTAAGTCCATCATTGAGGGCTGTAAAGAAAGCGGAGCCAAATATGGCAATCCCTGCGAAGATAAAGGAAACTGCATAGATTGAAAAACCATGCGCAGTCATATCCAGCAATGCTGCGTCATATCCTACAAAAATACCTGCCAGTGGCTTTGCCATAAGTTCTGATACTCCAAACATCAACGCAGATGAAATCAAAATCAATGCAGAACTTTTTTTCAGCAAACTTTTCAGTTCTTTTGTATTCTCGGCACCATAATGATAACTGATCACCGGCGCAACACCTGTTGCATAGCCAATGAAAATTGCAATAAAAATAAAATTCACATACATGATCGTACCGTAGGCTGTCACCCCGTCTTCTCCTGCATATTTCATAAGCTGTGTATTATAAAGCATGCCGACGACGGACATAGAGATATTGCTCATAAATTCCGAGCAGCCATTGGTGCAGATTCTAAGCAGTGCTCTGCCGTCCCATTCCGGTCTGACAATCCTTAAGCGGCTGGTATTTTTCCGGGCAAAATAAATCAGCGGAATAATACCTCCTACAATCTGTCCCAGTGCGGAAGCCATTGCCGCTCCGGCGATTCCCCACTGAAAAACAGCCATAAAAAGCGCATCACCAACCATATTTATCACACCTGCAGTAACTGTCACAATCAATCCCAGTTTCGGCTTTTCTGCGGTAACAGCCAGGCTTGAAAATGCGTACTGTAACATAAGGAATGGCAATGCTACGAGAATAATTCTTCCATATATAATACATTCTTCCAGCATCTCTCCTCTTGCTCCAAGAAATACGGCTACTGGTCTGAGAAAAATTATGCTGATTGCTCCAATTACAATTCCACAGATAATCGTAGCCATAATAAGGAGCGAAAAAATTTTCTGTGCTTTCTCTTTCTTTCCTTCACCCATGATTTTAGCAATCAACGCACTTCCACCAGTTCCAAACATAAATCCCATAACTCCGGTGATCATCAGAAATGGCATGATAAAATTTACCGCTGCAAATGATGTCTTTCCAACGAAATTTGATACAAAAAATCCATCAACTACACCATAGATGGATGTAAAGATCATCATAAGAATTGACGGTATTGTAAAACGGATCAGTCGTCTGTAACCGAAATGATCCGAAAGCTGTATTGTCTGTTCCATTTTCCTATTTTCCTTTCTGTTGTTAAGTCCCATAATCTTATAGATGATTTTATAACAATTTTCTTTAAATCTTTCCTCTGCTTATTTGACAGATTCCAGTAGTTCTTCCACTTTCTATAAAGATTCGATTTCATTCTTTAAATCTGCATGATATCTTTCAGTCAGCTTAAGATACAGGTTAATTTCTTCCTCCGTCCAATTGCTTAGCGCTTTACATTCAGCCTCAAATAGTCGTGCAGCTGTCTTGGAAGTATATGTTTTTCCTTTTTCAGTAAGATATACCATCTTCGATTTTCCATTACATTTTTCCAGATATACCGTTTCTTCATTTTCCAGTTTTCGAATTGCTGAATTGACTGTTTGTTTGCTGATTCCCGATAATTTGTAAATATCATAGAGCAGACATTTCCCGTCATTCGTGTGAAGCATATAAAGAACAAACAGAACGCAGTCCGATACTCCCAGCTTTAATGCCGCCTGATGATACAAGGAATCAATTTCTTCGTTCAGGCAGTTTATTTGATTAACTTTATCTTGAATTATCTCTGACATTTTTATTTTCCTTTCATAGTATGATTTCATACCAAAGTATAATAGTATGAAATCATACTATTGTCAATAGAGTGGCAGGCAAATATTCTGGTAAAAAATTTCAGGGAGTGTACAACTTACTTAAAGTTGTACACTCCCTGTTTTTTAATATTAGTATAGTTGCAGATTCTCTGCATTTAATAATTTTCTATATATACTTCAGAATTTGATACCTTATCGTAGCCAAAATTTATTTGCAAAGCTCCTCAGCCATAGCCTCAATCTCTGCCTCATTTACTTCGCTGAGTGAGGACATGATCTTTACATTGTTCTCGAGCCATGTAATGTTTTTGCTCTTTTCGAACATTCCCTGCATTACTCTTGCCGCTGCCGGAGCCCAGCTTCCGTTTTCGATGAGTCCGATGGTGCGGTTCTGGTAGCTGCGTTCTGTCAGGTTTTCGATGTAAGTACGCATGAATGGGAAAATATCTCCGTTGTATGTAATTGTGGCAAGTACCAGTTTGCCGTAACGGAAAGCATCTTCCACTGCTTTTGCCATGTCATCTCTTGCAAGGTCAAATACAGTTACTTTCGGGCAACCTTTTTCTTCCAGTTTCTGTGCCAGAAGTTCTACTGCTTTCTTTGTGTTTCCGTAAACAGATGTATAGGCGATCACAACACCTTCGCTCTCTACTTTGTAGGAGGACCAGATATCATATTTCTCAAGGTAATGTCCCAAGTTCTCTGTGAGGATTGGACCATGAAGCGGACAGATTGTCTGGATATCCAGAGTTGCGGCAGCTTTCAGAAGCTTCTGAACCTGTGCACCGTATTTTCCAACGATTCCGATATAGTAACGGCGAGCTTCGCAGTCCCAGTCTTCTTCTACGTCAAGTGCTCCGAATTTACCGAAACCGTCTGCTGAGAACAGAACCTTATCAGTACTGTCATATGTAACCATAACCTCCGGCCAGTGAACCATTGGTGCAAATACGAAAGTCAGCACATGTTTTCCAAGTGTCAGGCTGTCACCGTTTGCAACCACCAGTTTCTTTCCGTCCAGATTCAGGTTTCTGAAGAAATTTCCCATCATAGTGAAGGTCTTGGTATTTGCAACTACGGTTGTGTCAGGATATGCTTTCATGAAGTTCTCGATATTTGCGGCATGATCCGGCTCCATATGCTGTACTACCAGATAATCCGGTTTCGCACCGTCCAGGACTTTGGCTACATTTTCAAGCCATTCATCTTTGAAATTAGCATCTACGGTATCCATAACTGCAATCTTTTCATCCATGATCACATATGAGTTATAGGACATACCGTTTGGCACTACATACTGACCTTCAAACAGATCTATCTGATGATCATTTACACCTACATAATAAATATCATTTCCGATTTTCATGATAACATGTTCCTCCTTAGCGATATCAGGGCCGGTCAAATCCGGTTAAAAATTCCAATTTTTTTATTTCTGAACCTATTATATCCACATTCATATCGTTCGTCAAGTTGCATTTTATCTCTAAAATTTCACCCCTTAACTCACATATAAAAAGTAATACTGTCTTTTTATTTAATACCTATTCTGACAAAATTCCATATTCCTTATATAACTGTTTTCGAATATCTGTATTTGTCACAACAGACTGTATTTCTGCACTTCTTCCATCCATAATCAGACGATTAAGCAAAGTGCTTAATCGTTCTTCGCCGATTGCTTCTCCAATTGCCCTGCCTCTTGCTTCTCCAATTGCCCTGCCCCTTGCTTCTCCAATTGCCCTGCCCCTTGCTTCTCCAATTGCTTTTGCCTCTGCTTCCGCCTCTTTTTGAAGCCGTTCGAGCCTTTCAGATTCCAGTTCAAGAACTTTTCCACCCATAATCTCACCTATTCCTTTCCGGACTGTTTTTTCATTCCTGCATATATAGTCCGCTATTTTTATGATCAGTTTATTTAAATTCATGTATAAAGCCGTCTTATCTGCTCCTGAAAGTTCTCTTTCCAGATTTATCCGGATTTCCTCATAGTCATTTAGCAAACTCTGGAACATTTCCGGATTCTCACTCATTTCATGAATATCCTTTTCATATCGCATAATATAAAACGGCAGAAGCATCAGTAAATTTTTTTCAAAAATACTGTTTCTCGTATATGTCTCCAATTTCATTGTCGGAACCCAATAATGTACTATTTTCTCATCCGAAAGTACCATCTCTATCTCCAGAAAATCCGGCGTATTCTTTCCGCTTCTCAAATATAATACGCAGGACTTTGGAAAATCCATCCTGTATTTGCGTCCCTGTTTCTGTGCATTTTCAATTGCTATGGAGAAATCATATTCTATCATACGAATTGCCATAGTTGTATCGTCTACACTTTGACATTCAATATGATACAATTTACCAGCAATCTTTAAACAGGAATCCGTGATAATCTCTCCGTTTTCCTGCTGATGTTCATTGCGCAACTGCACAATCGGTACATTCTCCGGATAAGAAGTATGGAATACTTCATTAATCAAAGGTACTGCCAGATATGGCATTTTCTCAATCATTGTACGAAATACATCATCAAATATCGTATTATTCATTAGATACCTCACTTCTATTCTAACATACGGTAACAATGTTTGAATACCCAATTTGCACAAATATCATAAATCGGATAATCTTTATCTTTCGTACATACTTTCATAAAGAGAAATAGATGACCGACTGGTCTGGAACTCAGATATATAAATTCAGTGTAACAAACGCATGCTGTTCCGTCAATCAATAGTTTTCGACACATCAACACTACTTTTGAAAATTTATTTCTTACGTTTCAGTAACAAATTCTCAGTTCACAATACACAAGGCTGTCACACTACATAAGCAATTAGTGTAACAGCCTCTTTTCTATTCTCTGAGATCAGGCTCATGAGATCTTGCCGTCTTTCATTTCAAATACAGTATCAACGATATTCATAGTAGATTTTCTGTGTTACGTAACGTAATTTCTGTTTATACCTCACACTTTTTTAATTCTCGTTCTAACTCTAAAACTTCTTTTCTGCACAATTCTATCGCATCATTACAGGTTTCCACATCATCTCCATCTATCTCTATGCTATCGTCACCAGGATATCTGGTCGAAAAATAAAAACCATCTATCATTCTCATATGTGTCTGCGTATTTTTTGAAAACTCTGCTCCCATATTTGCTTTTAGAAATTTCATCAGTCTGTTCAGACTATGTGTGCGCAAAATATTTTCAAAATCTTTCTGTTGCATAGCATCATCCGGTTTATAGTATTCTGAGATCAGATGCTTCATATATTTTTCGCATATTCCCTGTGCCATGGCACCCATCATATTTGCCACTATCCCCGCATCATAAGAAGCCTTAAAATATCGAAAATCGTTTTCTGCAAAATCAAAATAACTATTTAAGGCCATATCTGAATTCCCTCCTTTCGCACATTTGTATAATACAGCATTTTGTTTCTTTTCCAGTCATCGCCAACTACAATTTTCAGATCCGTTTCTGCATCATCCAATTCCTCAGAGGATACTTCTGATTTTAGAAGATAAAGATATTTTTTAAGTTCCGGCCGAGAGCGGAATGACTCTGACAGTTCCAGAAACAGATCAACATCACTGCTATATTTCTCTTCTCCCCGTGCACAACTGCCATACAGATATATTGTCTTAATATAAGGCCTTATGCATGATGACTGAATAGTTCGTAAAGCATACTCCGCTGCATCTCTCTGCCGTTTTGATCTGATACATGTCAGCATTTTCTATCCCTCCGTTTTCTCTGTATATTATTTCCAGATTGTACTTACATTTTTTGCTTCAGGATTTCTTTGTAAAAAAATTATAACATTCCTTATCTTCTATGTCTATCTTCCATTTATTTGGTGAAAAATTAGAGTGTATTATTGTTACTTTCTTTTATTTTCCTTCAAAGATCTGAGCGATCGGTGAATCTGCAGACAGTATCACTGTTTTGTCCTCACCTTTCATAGATGTCTTCAGCGCATCCAGGCTTCTCACAAATGAATAAAACTCACTTCTGTCCTCTTCTCCATAAGCCTGCGCAAGAATTTTCATATATTCCTGCTCCCCTTCCGCCTCCAGGATCTCTGCCTGTTTTTTAGCATCAGAAATCTGGATTGCTACTTCTTTGTCGGTTTTATTTCGAATCACCTTTGCTTCAGAGTTTCCCTCTGCCTTGTAAGTCGCTGCAATATTATCTCGTTCAGATATCATTCGTTCATACACAGCTTCCTTATTATCATCCGGCAGATCCAGCTGCTTGGTTTCGAATTTAAGAAGCTCAATTCCATACTGATCCATGTTTGTTCCTATTGCCTCCATAACCATATCAGACAGTTCTCCGTCACGGCTTGTGATCACCTGATCCTGTGACATACTGCTGATCGCATTTTTAGTGGCATTATACACAGCAGTATTAATTCGGCTTTCACCACTTTCCACAGAAGAGTTTAATGTCTGTGCAAATTTAAGCGGGTCGCTGATTTTCCAGAGAACATAGCTGTCGCTGATCATCGTTTTCTTATCTTTTGTAATTACATCAGATGCTGCCAGATCATACAGCAGTGTTTCCTTTGGCAATGACTGTGTACTCTCTATAAACGGAATCTTAAAACTGATTCCCGATGAGCTGATCACCCTGTCAACCTTACCAAACTGACGGATCAGCTTATATTCATTTTGCTGAGTTACTGTTACCGACGCTCCGACAGCTACAACCACTGCAGACACACCAATTAATATTCCAATTTTCTTACCGTTCATAAATTAGTCCTTTCCAAATTATATCTCTATCCTTCGTATTTCATTTACCAAAACACTTTTATATGAAATATTTTCTGTCATTTCTTTATTCGTTCTCAGAATCATTTAAATCTTGTGTGTCCTGAGCAGGATCCGTGTTCAGTGTCTCTGTCGGATTCTCTGAACTGTTCCCTGTAAAAGAATCTAGCGGCAGAACCTTCTGCACTCCATCTCCATTATCAATCACAATCTTCATTCCCGGCAGCACATCTCCATTGCCTCATAGAACATACGCTTCTTTGTGATCTCCGGATCTTAACATACTCCTCATACATGGCATTAAAACGTGCAACCTCAGCTTCCGCCTCATTAATCCTTACCTCGCTTCTGCGCCTCAGC
>ENA-OQAB01000260-OQAB01000260.1-human-gut-metagenome-genome-assembly--contig:-NODE-260-length-30449-cov-3.832894_pt1 | contig 30449 bp, 26 predicted proteins | sample MGYA00242490_ERZ504517 | MGnify/ENA primary metagenome ERZ504517 (study PRJEB26092, sample SAMD00036298) | human gut metagenome | host: Homo sapiens | study: EMG produced TPA metagenomics assembly of...
TTTCCTGGGCAAGCTTTACCGCCTGTGCTTTAAATTCATTGTCATAAGATTTTTGATTCTGTGCCATAGGTTTTTCTCCTGTTCTCGTATTGATTATGATTATATATCAAAATCCTTGAGAATAGGGTGTCAACTTTATTTATACACCATCATTTCTTATGCTATGAAAAATCGAAATTCACGCTTTATTCACCGTAAAAAGCGTAATTATTCTCCTAAAACTCGTTGTAATTTTTTGTAATTATACATTATACTATATTTGCATTATAAGGACGAAGGTGTGTATATGTACCGAATTGCTATTGAAAAGCTATTAAAATGGAAACAAAGCAAATACCGTAAGCCTTTGATGATCGAAGGGGCACGTCAAGTCGGTAAGACCTGGCTTATGAAAGAGTTTGGCCGACAGGCATATGCGGATACCGTATATATCAATATAATGGAAGTTTTAGAAGAAAAAACCTATCCCTTTCAGGTAAATCAGGATAATCCGAAAATATTCTTTATAGAAAATCAGCGGATAATAATGCAGGAAACAACGTGGTTTGTTATAGGCAGTGTAGTCCTGATTTTAAGTTTCCTGTCAGGACTGCTCTCGCATTTTACGGGGGATTAGAACATTGAAGAAAATTTGAATACAGCAAGGAGGGAAACGTATGGCAGGTTATATTTGTGCCCTTGCAATCAGCTTGTTTGCAGTTATAACAGGGATCATTTTCATGATTTATCCGCTGTATCACAAACATGTCTGCAACGAACCGGCAACGGCAAACGTAATTGATATTCATATGGAGTGGAGGGATGATCACTGGCACTCCTATCCAGTATTTCAATATCAGGCCGATGGAAAAACGGTCATAATACAGCACAATGTCAGCCCCACCTCCTATGAGATTGGGGATCAGGTCGAACTGCGGTATAACCAGAAAAACCCAGAGCAGTATTACATTCCCCATGCGTCCGGTGGGAATTGGATGTTCCTGTTTGGCGGGTTGTTTTTCTTTTTGATGGGGTTTGGCTTTACCGCACTGATCATAAAGGTATGGCTGCTTCCGCTGATTTTGAGAATTTAAACTAATGTAAGATCAGACAAAACAGTTCACTTTAAAAAAACAGCAACCATTTGTCAACCGCTCAAAAAAGGGTTGACAAATGGTTGACAAATCGACAATTATGTATTGCAGCTTCCCCTGTAAACACTTATTTTACGTGGGAAAGGAGGCACACAGTTTCTATCCCGCTCGTAAATGGAAACATATCCACGCAGCACACCTTTTCAACCTTATATCCGCCCTCCTGAAGAGGCACCAGATCTCTGGCCAGGCTGGTAGGTTTGCAGCTGATATAAACCATCCGATCTACCCCAAATTCAATGATCTTTCCAATAGCCTTTGGGTGAATGCCATCCCTTGGCGGATCCAGGATAATAATATCCGGGCGGTCGGTAAGTTCATCAATAACCTTTAATACGTCTCCTGCAATAAATTCACAGTTTTCCAGACCATTGAACGCCGCATTTTTCTGGCAGCTTCCACTGCCTCCTCCACGATCTCCACACCTACTACCTTGTCAGCCACCGGTGATGTGATCTGGGCAATGGTTCCGGTTCCGCTGTAGAGGTCAAATACTACCTTGTCCTTTGTCTCCCCTATGTAGCTTCTGGCTGTTTCATAGAGAACCTCGGCCCCCAGTGAGTTGGTCTGGAAGAAGGAAAAGGGGCTGATGCGGAAGGTAAGGCCCAAAAGCTCCTCATAAAAATAGTCCTTTCCATAAAGTACCTGTGTTTCATCGCTCTGAACCACATCTGCCAGACTGTCATTGCGGATATGGAGAATCCCTGCAAAGCTTCCCTCTAAAGGCAGTTCCTTAAGCGCCTCCATCCATCCCTTTAACAGTTCCTGCTCCTGAGCCCGTCCGTCTCCCTGAGTATCCCCGGCAAAAACCTCTGTCTGGCCTGAGGTTACAAGAGCGGTAAGGATTTCTCCTGTTTTTACAGCCCTGCGCACCAGCAGATGACGCAGATAGCCTGTATGCTGCAGCTTTCTGTAATATCCGATCTTTCGACTGGAAAAATATTCCAGAGTCGCCTCCAGAATCTGGCAGAAATCAGGATGTACGATTCGACACTCTGGTGTAGTCACAATATCATAAAAGCTTCCTCTGCGGTGCATTCCAAGAGCCAGAGGCCCATCCTTATACTCATCCCCAAAGGAAAATTCCATCTTGTTGCGGTAGCCTTCGTATATGGGACTTCCCTTAATTCCCTGAAATTCGTAGGAATCACAGACCTCATCAATCAGCCCCTTTACCTGCTCTGCCTTAATCTTTAGCTGCTCCTCATAGGGAAGCCCCTGATACAGGCAGCCGCCGCAGATGCCGCCATGGGGACAGGCCCTATCCGGCTGCTCAATCGGTGAGTGCTCCACCACCTCCAACAGGCGGCCTTCACACTTTCCCTTTCTTTTTTTATGATCACAAAACGAACCTTCTGACCGGGAACTGCATTCTTTACAATGACCCGCTCTCCATCCACATGAAGAATCCCTTTATTTGGAAAATCAATTTTTTCTACAACTGCTTCGCAGATATCTCCCTTTTTCAATACGTTTACTCCTTACTTCTTATGTCTGTTTCAAAGAAACAGCCGGAAACGGATCCGGCTCTTTTCGCCTTTTGTTCCCGGCTGTTACGCGCTGTTTGGAGGATAATTATGCTTCCTGATCCTCTTCTTTTTCTTCCTTCTTTTCCTCTGCCTTCTTTACAGACTCCTCATCCTCGAAGAAATCATCGTCGAAATCGTCGTCGAAATCATCCTCAAAATCTTCCAGATAATCAGGTGTAAAGAAACGGTATACGGCATAGGCAATACCGGCTACGGCAGCTACAGCTCCGATAATAGCCAGAATCCAGAGAATGCAGTTTCTCTTTTTTTCATCCTCTTCTCTTTTGTGCATCAGTTCGTTGATCCGGCTGGTATTCATCAGCTCCTCTACACGGCTTAATGCTTCTTTTCCCATGGCATCCAGTCTGTCTCTGTCAAAACGATTCATGGCATATCCGTCCTTTCTTGCAATAACGGGAAGCCGGGATTTAGAACGGTTCATCCGCACGCAACCCCATTTTAGCTGCCCGGCGCTTCGCTATAACTTATTATAGCATGGAATCATTGTTTTTACTATCCCATTTCTTTTCAGTTTTTCCAATTTTCTGCCAGATATCTGAACATTTATATTTTTTTCAGCTTTGCAAAGCAGGCCATCATTTTTCTCTGACCACCTGTATCAAATTCTACTGTCACCTCGTAATCTCTGGCTCCGTCCACAATTTCCTTTACTGTGCCGTCTCCGAACCGGTCGTGGTGAACCCGGTCGCCCTCTTTATAATCCAGTGACGCTGCCTTTTGAACTGTAAATGACTTTCCAAAGCCGGGGTTCGTCCCAAAGCTCTGACCGCTGCCAAGGCCGCCTTTACCACCTTTAAAGCCCGCATTTGCCGTTCCAAAACCTGTCGTTTTTGAAGCATAGGCATTGTACCCCTTTCCAAAGGTGCTTACCGTGCCGCTTCCCGGCTGATTCCAGGGAAGTCCCTCTTCTCCAGCTCCAAATCGTCCTGACGCTCCGCCAAAACTATCTGCCCCTCTCGCACTTCCAAGCACCGGCTCCAGCCTCTCCTCCTTAAGAAGCTCTGCCGGGATTTCCTCCACAAAACGGCTGGGTTTACAGTAGCGCGTTTCTCCGTGGGTCATCCGCTTTCTGGCCGCAGTAATCACAAGCTCCTTTTTGGCTCTGGTAATCCCCACATAGCACAGCCTCCGCTCTTCCTCCATATCCGTGGGGTCATCCGAAGAAACGGCCATCATTCCCGGAAACAGTCCGTCCTCCATACCTGCCAGATATACTTTGGGAAACTCCAGTCCCTTGGCGCTGTGAAGGGTCATAAGCGTTACCCTGTCTTCTGAGGAATCTACATTATCAATGTCAGCCACCAGAGCTACCTGCTCTAAAAATTCATCCAGAGAAGGATGCTGTGAATCCTCCTCATAGGCGGCTGCCTTATTGATCAGCTCCTGGATATTTTCCATACGGGTCTCCGCTTCAATCTCACCCTCTGCCTTCAGCTCCTCCTCATATCCCGTTTCCTCCAGAATCGCCTCAATCAGATCCTGAATGGAATATTCTTCCGACTGGGCCATTGCCCGAAAGCACTCCATCTGAGAAATAAAACGACCGATTTTCTCAACTGCTTTTCCAAGCCCAGGCACCATTCTCGCTTCCCTAAGAGCACTGTAAAGGCTCATGCCATGTTCTGAGGCAAACATCGTCACCCTTCCCATGGATGTTGCTCCAATTCCTCTCTTCGGCACATTAATAATTCTCAGAACGGAAAGATCGTCTACACCATTGGCAACAGTCTTTAAATAAGCCAGAATATCCTTGATTTCCTTTCTCTGGTAGAAATTCACGCCTCCCACCAGCCGGTATGGCACATTGTAAAAAATACACCGCTCCTCTAACAGACGGGACTGGGCATTGGTACGGTAAAGTACCGCCTGATCCTGATAGGAAAACTCACTGTCTCTGATCTGACGGGCAATATAATCCGCCTCATCCCTTGCATCATCAAACTGTTTAAACAGGATCTCATCTCCTGTTCCGTTGGCTGTCCACAGGGATTTTTCCTTTCTTCCTCTGTTGTGGCGGATCACACCGTTAGCCGCATCCAGAATATTCTGGGTAGACCGGTAATTCTGCTCCAGCTTAATCACTCTGGCGCCGGGAAATGTCTGCTCAAAGCTTAAAATATTTTCAATATCCGCCCCTCTGAACCGGTAAATGGACTGGTCATCATCACCTACCACACACAGATTCCCATATTTGGATGCCAGAAGGCTGATCAGCTTAAACTGAGCCGTATTGGTATCCTGATACTCATCTACCATAATATATCGGAACCGTTCCTGGTAGTAATCCAGAATCTGGCTGTCATTTTGAAATAACTCCACTGTTTTTACAATCAGATCATCAAAATCCAGAGCATTGTTCTTTTTCAGCTGATTCTGATATTCCCTGTAAATCTCCCCTACCTTTTTCTGGCGGAAATCCTGTCCTGCATTCAGAAGAAATTCCTCCGGAGAGATCAGCTTATCCTTGGCAGAGGAAATAATTCCCAGTACCGAACGTTCCTTATACTGCTTTGTATCAATATCCAGCGTCTTAAACACCTGCTTCATCAGCGTCTTCTGGTCGTCGCTGTCATAGATGGAAAAGCTGGTGGTATATCCCAGATGTTCAATATAGCGCCGCAGAATCCTCACACAGGTAGAATGAAAGGTGCTGACCCAGATGCTTTCCGCTCCAAAGCCCACCAGAGAATCCACTCTCTCCCGCATCTCTCCCGCCGCCTTATTCGTAAAGGTAATAGCCAGGATATTCCAGGGATTGACCTCTTTTTCCTCGATCAGGTATGCAATCCGGTGGGTCAGTACCCGGGTCTTCCCCGATCCGGCTCCCGCCAGAATAAGGAGAGGACCTTCGGTGTGAAGCACTGCCTCCTTCTGCATGGGATTTAATGTATCATAAATACTCATAAATGTACCGCCTTTTTATTTCTGTCATTTTCGCCTCCAAACAGTATAGCATAAGTGATGACCCAGGAAAAGTCCTTTCGCGATTCCTCTTGCCATCTGGTTTTTAATACTATATAATAGATACAGCAATACAACATCATGTGTCAAACCGAGGTGAATATAGATGAAATCGAACGCTGAACAGCTCTCAGGCCTTATGGAATTTCTAAACTCCCAGACTCATGTAACGCCTGAGGAAATTCCGAACATTGACCTGTATATGGATCAGGTAACTACCTTTATGGAGGAGCATTTAAAGGACTCCAAGCGCTATGAAGAGGACAAGGTCTTAACAAAGACCATGATCAACAATTACGCCAAAAACAACCTTCTGCCTCCTCCGGTAAAGAAAAAATATTCCAGAGATCATATGCTGATGCTGATCTTTATCTACTATTTTAAAAATCTTCTGTCCTTCCATGATATCGAAACCTTTTTCGGTCCCATTACGTCCAGACATTTTTTCTTCCGGAAGCCAGTCCTCCGGGCTTTCTCTGGAAGATATTTACCGTGAGGTCTCTTCTTTGGAGGAGCGTGAGATGGAGCACTTAAAGGCAGATGTTTCCGCCAAATTTTCCCGTGCTATGGACACCTTTAAGGACTGTCCCGCCCAGGGAAGGAGAACAGGAGTATCTGCGTCTTTTTTCCTTTATATGCGAACTGTCCTTTGATGTATATCTGAAAATGCGCCTGATCGCAAAAAATTGCAGATCAGCTCCGTGAGGACGAACCGCCTCTGAAAAAGAAATAAACCACAGCCGAAAACCGCCCCGGTCTTTGACGGATCATTCATCCGACAGCAAGACCGGGGCGGTTTTCCTATCATCACATATTCACATCATTTATCTGCATCATATTGCAGGATTTCACTTCTTTTTTGCATATGGCGTATTCTTAAGAGGCAGTTCTGTCTCAAAAATCTGATTCCACTTATAGTAAGCGCCTGCCACTGCGGGAGCTGTAGGAATAGAGGTAATCTCACCGATACCGATGGCTCCGAAGGCTACATCCACTCCCGGTTTTTCAACAATTATAGACTCTACCTCAGGAGCCTTATCTGCACGGAACAGTCCCAGAGTTCCATACTTGGCTGTAGGTACGCAGTCTTTTAAGGGATACTGCTCTGTCAGCGCATAGCCGCAGCCCATAACGATTCCGCCTTCTACCTGCCCCTCTGCACTCTTTGGATTTACAACTTTTCCCACATCATGGGCGCCCACCATTTTTTCAATGGTTCCGTCCTCTTTTAAGATGCACAGCTGGGTCGCATAGCCGTAAGCCACATGGGATACCGGATACTCTACATCAGCGCCCATCTTATCTGTCTTTGCCAGATATTCGCCGTAGAATTCTTTTCCATTTAACAGAGCCACTTCTTCAGCCGTAAAGGTAACAGCCGCCGTCTCCGGGCTTTCCTTTGCCACCATTACATTGGACAGGTATGCGCTTGGCATCTCCGTTGCTTCATAACTGCGTCCGGTTGCCTCAAAAAGAGCCCTTCTTAAATCCTTGGCAGCCCTTCTGCAGGCTTCTCCTGTTACCAGTGTCTGTCTGGAACCTGAGGTAGTTCCCGAATCAGGAGCCATGGAGGTATTTGGACGGTGATACTCAATCTCATCCATACTGATGCCTGCACTTTCTGCCAGCATCTGTACCAGAACCGTTCCAACGCCCTGTCCGATACAGGAGGCGCCAGAATGGATATGAACCTTTCCGCCCTCTACGATCAGACGTACACGGCCTGTATCCGGAAGTCCCACTCCTACGCCGGCATTCTTCATGGCACAGCCGATTCCCACATAAGGATGGCTGTAGTAAATATCCTTTACTGCCTCCAGGGTCTCTGCCAGACCGGTAGAAGGATCTGCAATCTGTCCATTCGGCAGCACCTGTCCCGGACGGATTGCATTCAGGTAACGGAACTGCCAGGGATCCATACCGCACATCTCTGCCAGAAGATTGATATTCATCTCCGTTGCAAAACAGGTCTGTGTCACGCCAAAGCCTCTGAAAGCTCCCGCAGGCGGATTGTTGGTGTAAACTGCCTTTCCGTCAATGTCGATCACCTGATAATTATACGGTCCTGCTGCATGGGTACAGGCTCTCTGGAGCACCGGCCCTCCAAGAGATGCGTAAGCTCCCGTATCAGCCACTACCACAGCCTTCATAGCTGTAAGACGGCCGTTTTCATCACAGGCAGTTGTCAGGTCAATGCTCATGGGATGACGCTTTGGATGCACCAGAATACTTTCCTTACGGGTCAGCTTTACCTTAACGGCCCTCTTTGTAATATAGGCAATCAGCGCTGCCTGATGCTGAACCGTTACGTCCTCCTTGCCGCCGAAGCCGCCGCCTACCAGCATATTTTCTACGATTACCTTTTCCGGAGGAAGGCCCAAAAGGATAGAAGTTTCATGACGGGTATCGTAGGTACCCTGATCGGTAGAATAAATCAGCACGCCGCCGTCAAATGGCATGGAAACTGCACATTCAGGCTCCAAAAATGCATGCTCTGTCCAGGGAGTCTCATAATGGCGGGTTACTTTGTATTTGGATGCAGCAATCACTTCATCTGCATTTCCCCTCACCAGATGCTCATGGCTTAAAATATTTCCTGTGGAATGTACAAGGGGAGCTCCCTCTTCCATAGCCTCTGCCGGACAGGTCACAGGTTTTAACTTCTCATACTCCACCTCTACCAGAGCCTTTGCCTGCTCCAGAATCTCCGGTGTCTCAGCCGCTACGAGGCAGATTGCGTCTCCCAGATACCGTGTGGTATCTCCCACTGCGATCATGGTATCCCAGTCCTGCTTTAAGTGGCCTACCTTGTTCTTTCCGGGAACGTCATCCGCTGTCAGCACGCAGACAACGCCGGGAAGGGCTTTTGCCTTCTCCGTATGAATGGCCTTTACAATGGCTCTGGGATATTTGGAGCGTACAGCGCTTCCGTAGATCATTTCCGGAAAATCCACATTATCCAGATCATCTACATATTTTCCTGTTCCCAGTACCTTTCCCTCAGCATCGATCCGGTGGACCCTGCTTCCCACCCTGATCATCTTCTCCTGCTCCGCCGGAGCGATATCCTCCCGCAGCATCTTAGCTGCCAGCTGGATCGCATCTATAATCTTTTTATATCCGGTACACCGGCAGTAGTTATTGCGGATCGCATAGGCAATCTCCACACGGCTGGGATCGGGATTTACATCCAGAAGCCCTTTGGCGCAGATCACCATTCCCGGAATACAGAAACCGCACTGAACCGCTCCCGTTTCTCCAAAGGCATATACATACACATCCTTTTCTCTCTGGCTTAAACCCTCTACCGTTAAAATGTGCTTACCTGCCAGACGGCCCATCTTCTGTACGCAGGACTTGGTAGCTTTTCCGTCAATCAAAACAGTACAGGTACCGCAGGCGCCCTCAGAGCAGCCGTCCTTTACAGATTTCAAACGAAGATCATTTCTTAATACGTCCATCAGCTTCCGCTCTTCATCCGCTTCCACTTCCTGGCCATTAATCCATACTTTACAATAAGAGCTCATAAACTCCCTCCACTTCTACATCTGACAAACGAATTTCTTCATCTGTTCTTGCTTTTGCTTCAGCCGGAGCCGCCCATGCCATCCCGCAGCCTGCGCTGATCTGCCGGGGAACAGGGATCAGACGGCCGGGAATCCCATGCTCCCTGGCGCACTGCTCCATTTTCATGGCTTCTGTTGTAGTGTGAAATGTATACACTGCCTTTAATGTCCTTTCCCTTGCCATGGCTTCTCCTTTCTTTCGTTATATCCTCTCGAATATAACGTTACTTTTTTAACAAACGTCTTGTGTATCAGGCCCGGAGGGAAATCCTCCTCCCCTCCGGGCCTGCTTTCAGCTTTACATCGAAGCTCTGTCCTTTTTCCCAAACATCAGGAATTACAGAATCAGATAGCTGTAATCCCGGATTACAGTTTCAATGATCTTTGCAATTCCCTCAGGAACTCTCTCGTCTGCTGTTCCGGTCTGGTAAGCAAACTCATTTCCCTGAAGCCGTACCTTACATGCTCCCTTTTCAGCATCTAACACAGCAAAGCCCTGATTGGTGCTGTCTGCCATGTCGGCCTCATTTGCAAAGAGAGTAAACTTGTCAAGATATGGAGCGCTGTCCCATGGACAGAAGCTGCGGCAGTTTCCGCATTCATTACACATATAGTCCACATGGATGATCTGATGCTTCTCCATGCCCGGAACTACAAGGGCAATATTTGCACGGTTGGGGCAGACCTCCATACCAGTTCTCACAGTAGCTGTTGCAGGAAAGGCATCTTCCGCTGTCTGTTCTGCTTTCATCCTCTTCTGCCAGATTTCCCTTACGGTACGTGATAACCTCTTCATCAGACATCTTCAAAGATATCCTCGGAAAGATCTCTTCCGATAATAGCCTCTGCAGCCTTCTTTCCGTCCCGGATGCCTTCTACTACAGTAGCAGGTCCGAAGAGGCCGTCTCCCACTGCATACACGCCCTTAAGGGAGGTTTCCAGTGTATCCTGATTTACCTGAGGACGCTTTCTGGAATCCAGGGCAATACCATTTGCTTCATAGAAGCCGGAAGGAACCTTCTCGCCTACTGCTGCGATTACAGTATCTGCCGGAACCTCTACGATCTCATCTGTCTCAACAACGCCTCTGCGGCCGCTGGCATCAATATCGCCCAGAACCATCTTTTTACAGATGAGTACACCGTTTTCCTGACGGACCGGAGAGAGAAGCTCTGCAAACTCTACGCCGTCCTCGATTGCCATTACCAGCTCTTCCTCATCCGCAGGCATATAGCGTCTGGTTCTTCTGTATACCAGAGAAACCTTTTCAACGCCTGCGTTGCGCTTTGCAGCTCTTGCTGTATCCATAGCTGTATTTCCGCCGCCGATCACTACTACGTTTTTGCCCAGGTCAACCTTTCCGTCGGTTGCCTTAAACTGTGCTAAAAATTCAAGGGCATTAACCGGCTCGCCTGCCTCTAACTTCAGTACGCCCGGCTCAGAAGCTCCCAGAGCCAGAACCACATAGTCGTAATCCTTCTTAAGCTCTTCAACAGACTGGATCTCCCTTCCGGTTACCAGCTCTGCTCCCATAGTCTTAACGATCTCTACATCATTGTCAATGGCGCTGTCAGGAATACGGAAGCCCGGGATTACGTTGCGGACAACACCGCCCATTTTCTCTTCCTTTTCAAATACAGTTACCTTCATTCCGCCCTTGGCTAAGAAGAACGCTGCTGCCAGACCTGCAGGGCCTCCTCCTACTACAGCCGCCTTCTTATCAGAAGAAACAGCCGGAGCCTTAAGCTCTTTCATCACTGCCTCATAGCCGCCCTCGGCGCACTCTAACTTGGTTCTGCGGATATTGACAGCTGTCTCATAGAAGTTTCTGGTACATTTGCTCATACAGTTATGAGCACAGATCGTACCTGTGATAAAAGGAAGAGGATTCTTATTTAAGATAACCTTCAGCGCTTCCTCATGCTTGCCCTCTCCTGCCAGCTGCAGATACCGGGTAATATCCTGATGGATGGGACAGCCCTCCTGACAGGGTGCAATAAAGCAGTCTACCAGCGGAACCGGACTGTTTACCTTTCTGGACGGAAGAGGCTTTACAGCCTTTACATGATGCTTATCGGTTCTTGCACCCTCTACCAGAGCTCTTACCTTTGCGGCATCCACGCCCTCAAATACAGGAGCCTGCTTTGCCTCAAAGATTCTTCCGATCTGCTCCAGTCTCTGATAGCCTCCGGGCTTTAACATGGTGGTTGCCATGGTTACAGGCCAGATACCCGCATCCACGATCTTTTCAATATTAAAGTAATCCGCACCGCCGGAATAGGAAATCCGAAGCTTTCCGCCAAAGTCATCTGCCAGCTTTAATGCTACGGACAGAGACAGGGCATAAAGAGATTTTCCGGACATATACATCTCTTCGCTTGGAAGCTCGTTCTGCTTTACATCTACCGGGAAGGTGTTGGTGATCTTTACGCCGAATTCCAGTCTCTTCTCATCTGCCAGAGCCTGCAATCTCTTTAACATGGGAACTGCATCCTCATACTGAAGGTCATCCTTGAAATGGAAATCACCGAAGGCTACATAATCATAACCCATCTCATCCATAATGCGTCTTGCATATTCATATCCAAGAAGCGTAGGATTGCATTTGATAAAGGTATGTACGTGCTTTTCCTCGATCAGATATCTGGCAATGCGCTCGATTTCCTGTGGAGGACATCCGTGAAGGGTAGAAAGGGTAATGCAGTTGCACACATTTGGAGAGATTCCCTCTACATCTTCCTTGGTCAGGTTTTCAAAGCGATCCAGATTGTCTAAGAGCCACTGACGGCATTCTGCAAAAATCGGAGCCTCAGAAGCATCCTTCATGCCTTCGATAAAACGGTCGATTTTCTCTGTCTTAATGCCCTCTAAGTCATATCCCACAGACATATTAAACTGGAACCCATCCATAGAGCCAAGGCCGTACTCCCTTGCCAGCACCTTGCAGGCGAACCACGCCTTGATATACTCATCATATGCCTGAGGCACATAGAGCTCTGTAGACCACTCACAGTTATAGCACTCATCATCTGCCTTGATACAGGGTTTGGATACGGGAAGATCCTCGCCGTCTAATTTCTGCACGGTCTTTAACTCAAAGAAGCGGCTACCGGCCACATAGGATGCCACAATATTCTGTGTAAGCTGCGTATGGGGACCTGCTGCAGGTCCGAAGGGAGTTTCAAGACCTCTTCCGAAAATGGTGCTCATCTTCTTTGGATCAGCGGCAAAAGGCTTTTAATTCCGAAAATGGAGCCCTTCTTATGCTCTTCAAGAATCCAGTTCATCAGTTTTCCAAAAGGAATGGGTGTCATAATGTCGCTCATATTTTTCCTCCTTCACACGACCAGGTCCCAGCACCGGAAACATCCATTTTCCTTCTCTTGTCCGGCTCAGCCGCCCGGCCATAAAAGACCGGGGTGCTGCTTTCCCGCCGCCCTGTAATCGGCACTTGTTTTATTTTCTTTGATGGATTATAATCAGCCGTTGATGGATTTTGCCAGATCTGCGGCTGCGTTCCTTACTTCATAGAGAACCTTCTCTTCATCAATGCCAAGCAGCTCCCTGTCCTTCATCAGGATCTTTCCGTTGCAGACCGTAGTCACAACGCTGCGTCCGGTCATGCCGAATAAGATATGGCTGTTTACATTGGATGCGTTCATTGGGGTTCTTGGTATGTAATCTGTTACGATCACATCTGCGGCTGCGCCCTCCTTTAATACGCCCAGCTGCTTTTTAAAATAGCGGTTGGCAATCTTTGCATTGCCCTCGAAGAGCATCTGCGGAACCTCGCCCCAGGCCGCGTTAGCGTCACAGAGATGATGCTTGTGAAGAACATTTGCCACCTTGTAAGACTCTAATATATCCTGAGTATAGCCGTCTGTTCCAAGTCCTGTCAGGATGCCTCTGTGAACAATCTCCATGGTTGGAGGACAGCCACAGGCATTGCCCATATTGGACTCAGGATTGTGCACTACCATCGTATCCGTTTCCTTAATTAATTCCATTTCATGAGGATTTACATAGATGCAGTGGCCCAGAAGGGTTTTGCTTCCCAGAATATTTTTGTCCATCAGACGGTCTACAATGCGCTTTCCGTATTTCTTTAAACAGTCATGGAGATCCTCAATTCCCTCAGCTACATGGATGTGATAGCCTACCTCCTCAGGCTTGTTGGCAGCTGCCAGATCCATCGTTTCATCAGAGATGGTAAACTGTGCATGCATGCCCATCATACCGGCAATCATATCTGTATCATCTGCAAGGGCATGGCGGATCCATCTGGCATTTTCCATCACAGACTCTCTTGCCTTGTCCATGCCGTCACGGTCTGAAATCTCATAGCACAGGCAGGTACGCAGACCAAACTCCTTCGCAGCGTCCTCGATGGCAAACAGGCTGTCCTTGATCTCGCCAAAGCTTGCGTGATGGTCAAATACGGTAGTCACGCCATTTTTGATGCAGTCCATATAGGTAACTCTGGCACTCTGGCGTGTCTGCTCATTGGTCAGATGACGGTCGATGGTCCACCACATTCCGTCCAGGATATCTAAAAATCCTTTTGGATCATATCCGTTAATGCTAAGGCCTCTTGCCATGGCGCTGTAGATATGCTCATGGGTATTAATGAAAGCCGGCATGATGACGCCCCCCTTTGCGTCAACAAACTCGGCGTCAGGGAACTCTTTTTTCAGGGTTTCCAGATCGCCCACCTTCTTAACTGTGGTTCCGTCGATCACTACTGCCCCGTTCTCAAAAAATGGCTGTTCGGCGTCTCTTGTAACAAGACGTCCATTTCCGATCATCAGCATATGGTACTCTCTCCTTTTTTGTTTTGTTACCCTTATAGTAACACTATAAAAGTCCATTTGCAAGGGTAAAATACAATTTTTTTAGTTATACAAAATTTTTTTGTAAAAACCTCTTGCAATTACATTTTTTTGTGCTATGATGGAATCATAAACAATGCGGTTGCATTTTGCAAAGTATCATTGTACAAAGTAACCATATACACATCATCTAGAATATGACGGGAGGTAAGGCTATGGCATATACTCTGAATCTGCTGAAGCAGATCGCCGACGGCCTTGCAAAGCAGTTCGGACCTGACTGCGAGATCGTGATCCACGACTTAAAACGGCACGATCTGGAACATTCGGTCGTACATATCAACAACGGCCATGTGACAAACCGCAGGGAAGGCGACGGCCCTTCAAAGATCGTCCTGGAGACGCTCCACAAGGACCCTGCTTTGTTAAAGGATCATGTAGGCTATCTGACGCGCACATCAAATGGAAAGATTTTAAAATCCAGCACATTCTTCATAAGAAATGAAGAGGATACCGCTATAGACTACATTTTCGCCATCAATTATGATATCACCGGCCTTATGACCGTTGACCGCTCCATCCGCTCTCTTATTGATACCGAGCAGGGAAGCAGTCCAAAGCAGCAGCCGGAACAGATCGTACATAATGTAAATGATCTGCTGGATACACTGATTGAACAGTCCGTAGCACTGGTGGGCAAACCCGCCGCTCTGATGAATAAGGAAGAAAAGGTAACAGCGATTCAATTTCTCAACGATGCAGGCGCTTTTCTTATTACAAAATCAGGCGACAAGGTTTCAAAGTATTTTGGGATCTCCAAGTTTACCCTGTACAGCTACATCGATGTAAACAGCCGCAAATCATCTTAAACCACACAAATAAGGAGGACAAAGTATCATGGATCAGAAAATTCTGTGGGCGGTCAACCACATGCCGAAGACAGAAGACAAAAATCTTCCCATCATGGGATTAGAGGAGATTAAAAAGGCAAGAGCGTTCCACGAAAGCTTCCCGCAGTACAGCCAGACTCCTCTTACAAAACTTCCAAACATGGCTTCCTATCTGGGAGTAAAGGAAGTTTATGTAAAAGATGAGTCTTACCGTTTCGGCCTTAATGCATTTAAGGTACTTGGCGGCTCCTTCGCAATGGCGCGCTACATTGCAAAGGAAACAGGAAAGGATGTTTCCGAGCTTCCCTACTCCGTTCTTACCTCTGAGAAATTAAGAGAGGAATTTGGCCAGGCTACCTTCTTTACAGCTACCGACGGAAATCACGGACGCGGCGTTGCATGGGCTGCAAACCGTCTGGGCCAGAAGGCTGTCGTACATATGCCAAAGGGTACCACACAGACCCGTCTTGAGAACATCGCAAAAGAGGGCGCTCAGGTAGATATTCAGGAAATGAACTATGATGACTGTGTTCGTCTGGCTGCTAAGGAAGCAGATGAGACTCCAAGAGGCGTGATCGTACAGGATACCGCATGGGACGGCTATGAAGAGATTCCCGCATGGATCATGCAGGGCTACGGCACCATGGCTATGGAGGCCGGCGAGCAGTTAAAGGCTCAGGGCTGCGAGCGTCCTACCCACATCTTCGTACAGGCCGGCGTTGGTTCCTTAGCAGGCGCTGTTGTAGGCTACTTTGCAAACCTTTATGCAGATAACCCTCCAACCTTCGTAGTAGTGGAAGCAGAAGCTGCTGCCTGCCTCTACAAGGGCGCTGCTGCCGGAGACGGCGACATCCGCATCGTTGACGGCGATATGCAGACCATCATGGCAGGTCTTGCCTGCGGCGAGCCAAATACCATTTCCTGGGATATCTTAAAGAACCATGTAAAGGTATTTATTGCTGCTCCTGACTGGGTAGCTGCAAACGGTATGCGTATGCTGGCCGCTCCGATCAAGGGCGACGCTTCCATCACCTCCGGTGAGTCCGGCGCAGCTCCATTCGGCGCTCTGGCAGCTATGACTACACTGGATGAATACGAGCAGTTAAAGAAGGATATCGGACTGGATGAGAACTCCAGGGTTCTTCTCTTCTCCACAGAGGGCGATACCGATCCCGACCGCTACAAAACATCGTATGGAAGGGCTTAGACAAATAATTTTAAAATCAATTATGGAGGATGATATAAAATGAATCTGGATTACGCAAAAATCAAAGAAGCTGCACAGAACTATCAGAAAGATATGACCAAGTTCTTACGCGAGATCGTAAAGAACCCAGGCGAGAGCTGTGATGAGAAGGCTCACATCGAGCGCATCGCAGAAGAGATGAGAAACCTTGGCTTTGACAAGGTAGAGATTGATCCCATGGGCAACGTACTGGGCTTTATGGGTACAGGCGAAACCCTTATCGGCTTTGACGCACACATTGATACCGTAGGCATCGGCAACCGTGACAACTGGACCTTCGATCCATACGAAGGCTATGAGACCGAAACTGAGATTGGCGGCCGTGGCGTTTCCGACCAGTGCGGCGGTATCGTATCCGCAGTATACGGCGCTAAGATCATGAAGGATCTGGGACTTCTCTCTGACAAGTACACCGTTCTTGTAACCGGTACCGTTCAGGAAGAGGACTGCGACGGTCTTTGCTGGCAGTATATCATCAATGAGGACAAATACCGTCCTGCATTCGTTGTTTCCACCGAGCCTACCGACGGCGGCATCTACCGCGGACAGAGAGGCCGTATGGAGATCCGTGTAGATGTTAAGGGTGTTTCCTGCCATGGTTCCGCTCCTGAGCGCGGTGACAACGCAATCTACAAGATGGCAGATATCCTTCAGGATGTCCGCGCATTAAATGAAAATGACGCAGCAGATGACAAGGAAGTTAAAGGACTTGTAAAGATGCTGGATCAGAAGTATAATCCTGAGTGGGAAGAGGCTAACTTCCTCGGCCGCGGAACCGTAACCGTTTCCGAGATCTTCTTCACCTCCCCAAGCCGCTGTGCAGTTGCAGACTCCTGCTCTGTATCCTTAGACCGCCGCATGACTGCAGGCGAGACCTGGGAAAGCTGCTTAGACGAGATCCGTGCTCTTCCATCCGTTAAGAAGTACGGTGATGACGTAACTGTTTCCATGTATGAGTATTCCCGTCCTTCCTACAAGGGTCTGGTTTACCCCATCGAGTGCTACTTCCCAACCTGGGTAATCCCGAAGGATCATGAAGTAACAAAGGCGTTAGAGGAAGCTTACACCAACCTGTTCGGCGAGAACCGTATCGGTGCTGAGGAGACTCTGGAGATGAGAACCGCACGTCCTCTGACTGACAAGTGGACCTTCTCTACCAACGGCGTATCCATCATGGGCCGTAACAGCATCCCATGCATCGGCTTTGGACCAGGCGCTGAGGCTCAGGCACACGCACCAAACGAGAAGACCTGGAAGCAGGATCTGGTAACATGTGCTGCCGTATACGCTGCTCTTCCAACCGTTTACTGCAAGTAATTTCATATCATCTGCCGTCCGCGGTCTGAAACGATCGGACTGCGGGGGCATTTATCTCATACTCATTCTATCAAAAAGGAGAACAAAACACATGAAAACTTTACAGGATTACATTGATAAGCTGAATTCCTTAAACTTCAAGGAAATGTATGAGGGCGATTTCTTCCTTACCTGGGAGAAGACAGATGACGAGTTAGAGGCTGTATGGACTCTGGCTGACGCTCTTCGTTTCATGAGAGAAAACAACATTTCCACAAAGGTATTTGAGAGCGGCCTTGGCATCTCCTTATTCCGTGACAACTCCACCCGTACACGTTTCTCCTTTGCTTCTGCCTGCAACCTGTTAGGTCTTGAGGTTCAGGATCTGGACGAGGGCAAGAGCCAGGTAGCTCACGGCGAGACTGTCCGCGAGACTGCAAACATGATCTCTTTCATGGCTGATGTAATCGGTATCCGCGATGATATGTACATCGGCAAGGGAAATGCATATATGCATGAGGTTGTTGACGCTGTTACCCAGGGCTACAAGGACGGCATCCTGGAGCAGAAGCCAACTCTGGTTAACTTACAGTGCGATATCGACCATCCTACCCAGTGTATGGCTGATATGCTGCACATCATCCATGAGTTCGGTGGCGTAGAGAACTTAAAGGGCAAGAAGCTGGCTATGACATGGGCTTACTCTCCTTCCTACGGAAAGCCATTATCCGTTCCTCAGGGTGTGATCGGCCTGATGACACGTATGGGTATGGAAGTTGTTCTGGCTCATCCGGAAGGCTACGAGGTTATGCCTGAAGTAGAGGAAGTTGCAAGAAAGAACGCTGAGAAGTCCGGCGGTTCCTTCCGCGTATCCCACGACATGGCTGACGCATTCAAGGATGCTGATATCGTTTATCCAAAGAGCTGGGCTCCATTTGCGGCTATGGAAAAGAGAACTAACCTGTACGCTGAGGGCGATTCCGATGGCATCAAGGCTCTGGAGAAGGAGCTGCTGGCTCAGAACGCAGAGCACAAAGACTGGTGCTGTACAGAAGAGCTGATGAAGACCACCAAGGACGGAAAAGCTCTGTACCTGCACTGTCTGCCTGCTGACATCAACGATGTAAGCTGCAAGGACGGCGAGGTTGAGGCATCTGTATTCGACCGCTACCGTGATCCTCTGTACAAAGAAGCAAGCTATAAGCCATACGTAATCGCTGCTATGATTATGTTAGCTAAGTTCGCTGATCCTGCCGACATCTTAAAGAAACTGGAAGACAGAGGTACTCCAAGAGTATTCAAGTAATTTTCTGAACTAATATTGCCAGGCTGCCGGATCGGAGCGCGCCTTTACATTGCTTGTGTCAGACGCAATTTCAGGCGTACGCCGGGACCGGCAGCTCTTTTTAACCCATATTTCGTTTTTTGATCAGCAAAGATACTAATTTTTGGTACTACGAGGGGAATTTTAACTATGGAAAATAAGAAGAAAAAACGCATTGTCATCGCCCTGGGAGGAAATGCACTGGGAAATACCCTTCCGGAGCAGATGAAGGCCGTAAAGATCACTGCAAAAGCGATCGTAGACCTCATTGAGGAAGGCTGCGAAGTAATCGTTGCCCACGGAAACGGTCCTCAGGTCGGCATGATCAACAACGCCATGGCTGCCTTAAGCCGTGAAGACGCCAATCAGCCCAACACACCTCTCTCTGTCTGCGTAGCCATGAGCCAGGCTTACATCGGCTATGACCTGCAGAACGCCTTAAGAGAAGAACTTTACAACCGCGATATCTATGATATTCCGGTGGCTACCATGATCACTCAGGTCCGTGTTGATGCAGATGATCCTGCTTTTGATACTCCCTCCAAGCCAATCGGGCACTTTATGACCGAGGAGCAGGCTAAGGTTGCAGAAGAAAAATACGGCTACATTATGAAGGAAGACGCAGGACGGGGCTACCGCCGTGTAGTAGCTTCCCCAAAGCCTGCTGAAATTGTTGAAATCGGAGCCATCCGCTCTCTGGTAGACTCCGGTCAGCTTGTAATCGCCTGTGGCGGAGGAGGTATCCCCGTAACCCGTCAGGGCAATCACTTAAAGGGTGCCAGCGCTGTTATCGATAAAGATTTTGCAAGTGAGCTGTTAGCAGAAAATCTGGATGCAGATTTCCTCATCATCCTCACTGCTGTAGAAAAAGTTGCGATCAACTTCGGAAAGCCGGAAGAAAAATGGCTGAATGAGCTTGATACGGAAGAAGCAAGAAAGTATATGAAAGAGGGTCATTTTGCTCCCGGTTCCATGCTTCCTAAGGTTCAGGCTGCTGTTAAATTCGCTGAATCAAAATCCAGGACGCACTGCCCTCATTACCCTGCTTGAAAAGGCAAAGGACGGTATCCAGGGCAAAACCGGTACCCACATTCACTTAGGGCAGAATAACTAAATAAATTTTGCATACAGATAACCTGTTCATCCGGCTGCTGGGATGGACGGGTATTTGTGGGAGGTCAAAAGTCTGCTATGGCAGCCTCCTGTATACTAAAAAAGGTAAAGGAGAACAACATTATGAATACAGCAAAAAAACATGCGTCTCTTTTTGAACTGGACGGAATACCAAAGATGAGCCAGGCCATTCCTCTGGCTCTGCAGCACGTTGTTGCTATGATCGTGGGCTGTGTAACGCCTGCCATCATCATTTCCGGCGCAGCCGGTATTGACACTGCCGACCGCGTGCTTTTAATCCAGGCTTCCCTTGTGGTATCCGCTCTGGCAACGCTTTTGCAGCTCTTCCCCATCGGAAGCAAAAACGGCTTTCATCTCGGCTCTGCCCTTCCCGTTATCCTAGGAGTAAGCTTTGCCTATGTACCCAGTATGCAGGCGATTGCTGAAACAGGCGGTATTCCCGCCATTCTGGGCGCTCAGATCGTAGGCGGTATCTGCGCGATCCTGGTAGGTCTGTCCATCAAAAAGATCCGCAGATTCTTCCCGCCTCTGATCGCAGGAACAGTTGTATTTACCATCGGCCTCTCACTCTATCCTACTGCCATCAATTACATGGCCGGCGGAACCGGCCAGCCCGGCTACGGCTCCTGGCAGAACTGGACGGTTGCCATCTTCACTCTGATCGTTGTAACCGTTCTCAACCATTTTGCAAAGGGATTTTTAAAACTGGCTTCTATTTTAATCGGAATGATCGCAGGCTACATCTTTTCCAGCTTTTTCGGAATGGTAAGCTTTTCCAACGTGGCACAAGCCGGTGTATTCCAGCTTCCCGAAGTCATGCACTTTGGCATCGAATTTGAGCCCTCTGCCTGCGTAGCCTTAGGTCTGCTCTTTGTCATCAATTCCGTACAGGCCATTGGAGACTTCTCTGCTACTACGGCCGGCGGTTTAGACCGTGAACCAACCACCGGCGAGCTTCACGGAGCCATCCTCGGATACGGTGTTTCCAATATACTCGGTGCATTTTTAGGCTGCCTTCCCACCGCTACCTACAGCCAGAATGTAGGTATCGTAGCTACCACAAAGGTCGTAAACCGCGTGACTCTGGGGCTTTCTGCACTGATCATCCTGACCGCAGGACTTTTCCCAAAATTTTCCGCCCTTTTAACTACGATTCCCTATGCGGTTTTAGGCGGCGCTACCGTATCTGTGTTCGCATCCATCGCCATGACCGGCATGAAGCTTGTTATGACGGAAAATATGAACTACCGCAATACCTCCATCGTAGGTCTTGCAGCCGCTCTGGGAATGGGTGTTTCACAGGCCTCTGCCTCTTTGGCTTCCTTCCCAGACTGGGTAACTACCATTTTCGGTAAATCGCCGGTAGTTATCGCTACTCTGGTTGCTGTTTTCTTAAACGTAACGCTTCCAAAAGACAAGGCGGCAGAGAAATAAATTGAATCTGTATACAGCAACGTGCGCCGCAAGGCGCACTAAAAAAGGCTCCGTCCATCCGCTTTGAATGGCCGGAGCCTTTTTTTGCTCAGTAATCCTCTTGTCTCTTTCGTTATCGTTACTCCAGCCCATAGGTCACTGTAACCTGGGCCTCTACGCTGACCTCTCCGGGCATTACCGCCATGTCTGAAGCTGCAGCCGTTTCTTCCACTGCCATCTTGGCTACTGAGGCATTGTAGGAGGAATATCGGGCCTGCGGATTGTAGCCGTATTCCTGAATATCTACCACAGAAGAAAGCTTCTTTCCAGATGCCTCCGCCATCGCTTCTGCCTTTGATCTTGCCATAGCGACAGCGCCCTTTAACGCTTCCTGATAGTTCTCATCATATTGGCTTGAAAAATAGGTGACAGACTCGATCTGATTCACACCTGCTGTCACAGACTGGCTGAGGATCTCTCCTGCCTGGTCAATGGGAATATCCGATACCGTGATCTCTGTATTCATCTCATAGCCTGTGATCGTCCGGTTTCCTGAGTTCCAGTCATAAATGGGACTCAAGCCATAGGCAGATGTCTGAATAGAAGTTTCCTTCACCCCCAGTCCTTTTAAGGTTTCAATGGTCTGATCCAGCTGTTTTGCATTGTCCTCCTGGCACTGGGAAGCAGTCTGGGCCTGACTGTAGACTCCATAGCGGATCTCGGTCATATCCGGAACCACCTTTACCTCTTCCTTCCCTGTAACTGTGATTCCCTCTGAATCATTTACATCCTGAACCTTAATCGTGTCCGGGAACTGAGCCGGAGTTGCGCAGCCACCTGCCATTACAGCCGCAAACAGTACAGCCGCCGCCATTCCTGCCCGGTTCCGGATTTGTTTTCCGCTCAAACCTCTCTTTTTTCGCTCTGCAATGTATCTATCTCGTTTCATCTAAGTCTTCCTCCCGTCATTGGCACGCCTCTTCTTTCTGCCTTTATTCTACCAGATTCAGGGAAAGATGGTATTTCTTTTCGCTTAAATTGTCTTACGATTTTTCCTGGAACCTCTGTCAGCATCCCTTTTTCCCAGTTCCCAGAATGCCACTGCACTGGCGCAGCTGATATTCAGCGAATCCACCCCATGACTCATGGGGATCATCACCGTGTAATCACAGTCTGCAATGGTATCAGACGCCAGTCCGTCTCCCTCTGTTCCAAGGATCACCGCCAGCTTTTCTTCTGCTCTGAGAGACGGATCATCCAGAAAAATAGAATCCTGCTTTAAGGCCATAGCCGCAGTTTTAAATCCCAGTTCCTTTAAAAGTTCCATTCCTCCTTCTGGCCATGGCTCTTTTTTCTCATCAAATTTTGTCCAGGGAACCTGAAATACCGTTCCCATGCTGACTCTGGCCGCACGGCGGTACAAAGGGTCGCTGCAGCCGGGAGTCAAAAGCACCACATCCATATTTAACGCTGCAGCAGAACGGAATACAGCGCCTACATTGGTAGGATTTACCACATTTTCAAGAACATGCAATCCTTCTGGCTCCGGCACAGATCTCACGGACAGACGGAAGGGATTTCCGCTTCATAGCACATAAAAGTCCTCTTGTAAGCTTAAAGCCCGTAAGTCCCGTAAGTACATCCGGTTCTGCCATATAAACCGGAATATCCCCGCACCGCTTAATGACCTCATCAGCCTCACCTTCCATTTTCCCTTTTTCTGCCAAAATAGATATGGGCTCATAGCCTCCGTCCAGAGCGCGCTGGACTACCTTTGGACTTTCTGCGATAAAATCCCCGGATTTGGCTCAAACAGACGCAGAAGCTGAACCTCCGGCGTCCTGGAGTACACATCCAGAGCGGGATCCCTTATATCCGTTATCATTCTAATATCTGCCATGTTAAATTCTCCTGTGTTCTAAGGTAAAATAGCGATTCTTTGACCAGGATATTTTCTGCTCCCGGTTCAATCATACGCACCGTTTTATTATGGAAAATGGAACCTTTTTTGTCAACTGCCATTTCGGTTTTATGGAACCCAGATCCGGATGCTCCCCTTTCCGCCGGTCGTAAGTACCTTAATTCCCAGATGCTCCATCCTCTTTACGACTCCCGGATCCGGATGGCCGTAGGAATTTCCTTTCCCGTAGGAAATAACCGCCAGCCGGACGTTCGTAACAGCTTCCAAAAAGGCCAGACAGGATGAGCCGGAAGAACCGTGATGAGCCGTCTTTAATAGATTGATATGGGCCAGATGCTCCCTGATCCATGCTCCCTCTCTGCGGTCTGCCTGGATCAGAAGCTGCTCCTCTTCCCTTTTTCCCATATCCCCCGTAAACAGCATATGAAAATCTCCACTGTCTGCGCATATCACCAGCGAGTGGGCGTTACGGTCTGTTTGATCGCTGCCCTCTCCACTGTAAACACAGGTAAGCTTAAGCTCACCTACACGGAGCACGTCTCCCGTTTCCATATACTGGGTTTTCCCTCCTGCTTCTTTCTGAAGCCGTTCCAGACGTTCATAGATCTCCTGTCCTTTCCCTCCGGCAGGAAGAAGGAGAAGCCCCGGACAAATCCGTTTTGCTGCTCCAAAATGATACATAAGGCCGCTTATATGGTCATTATCCCCATGGCTCACTACAGAAACATCCAATCGTTTGATTCCCATACTGTTTAAACAGGGTTCCAGCGTCATCTCTCCCAGTTTCTTTTCACTGCTGCTTCCTCCGTCTATAAGCACGCTGTGGGTTCCTGCCTGCAAAAGGAATCCGTCTCCCTGTCCCACATCCATACACAGAACGCCAATTCCCCTTACAGGCATAGGGATAAAGATTACAAGGCTGAAATAAAAGGCGCAAAAAAACAGCGCAAGCTTCACTGACCTGCCAGTCTTCCCCTTCTTCCCGTTCCAAACCCGCAGTCCCGCAAACAGAACGATCATAAAGAGCACATACACCGCTATCCTTTCCCATCCGGGTCTTCCAAGTACCAGACTGTATCCCGGAAACTTCCGGGACTGGCTGCACAGCCAGTCATAATACCCCAGTATATAATGACCTGCCCCTCCAGCCCCTCTTCCCAAAGCTGTGCTGAAGCCTCCAAGCCCGATGACCAGAAGACCCGAAACCATCAGCATCGGCACAAAGGGAAGAATCAGTACATTTAACGCCATACCATAAAAAGGATATTTAAAATAGTGCCACAGCATCACAGGCGTAAGGATCATCTGAATGCACAGGCTTACAGCGGCGCCCTTCTGCCAGCCTTTTTCCAGCCCCAGAAGCCTGCAAAGCCCCATTCCCGGCCCGGCAATGGCCCATACGGCAAGAAAGGAAAGCTGAAATCCGCTCTGAAATACCAGATAGGGCTGCTGCCACAAAAGCAGCACTGCCGCCATCCCCAGTGCAGAGAGGGTGTCATAGGTCCTTCCCTCTTTTTTAGCCAGCCACAGACAGAGGATCATGATCACAGCACGCATGGCAGAGCCGGAGCCTCCGGTGAGAAGGCCATAGTTCAGGACCAAAAAGGCCCCAACAGCTCCGGCTCCCGTAAAGCCAAATCCAAGCTTCCTTAAGATCAGATAAACCCCGCCGCCGATCACGGACAGATGCTGTCCGCTTACAGCCAGAAGATGAGCGATCCCGCTGTCCCGATACAGCTCCCTCTGCTCCTTTTCCATTTCGCCTGAATCGCCTAACAGCATGGCCATAAACACAGCCGCATCTTTCGGAGTACAGCACTTCTTCAAGACCTGAGCACAGTGCTCCTTTATCCGTTCAAGCATGGCCGGACAGGGATACGCCGAACCCTCAGAGCCAAAATATGTTTTCCCATATATCTTTACGGCAATTCCTTTTGAACGGTAATAATTACGAAAATCGAACTCTCCCGGATTGAGAGGCCCTTTTACCACCTCAGGCCGTCCTGAAATCTCCACTGTTTTCCCTGCTGCCAGTTCATTTTCCCAGTCCGGCACATTGCCATAATCCATATACAACAGTATACGGCGAAACGTTTCCTTCCTCTCTCCGCTTTGGAGCTCTGATTCTTTAAGCTCCAGTGTCAGCCGTTCTTCCTTCCAGCTTCGTTTTTCCACAGTGCCTCTGATCCGGCACTGTTTTCCCTCAAAGGGCTTTACAAGTCCTTCCTCATGATCCAGCCGGTTCTTTACCATACCTCCTCTGCCGCTTCCCGCCGCCATAGCCAAACTAATTAAAAAAACAGACAGGAGCTTTTTTTTAAATACCACTCCTGCCTGTCCGTCTTTCTTTTGCCGTCCCCCATTTTAAAACCGCACAAAAAAGTGCCGGTATCAAAAGGATCACCGTCAGCCACACATTCACAGCCTCCTGCATCTGCAGGACCAGCACCTCTCCAAGTACGAAACCTGCTGCAATACCTGCAATCGGCCGTTTCATATTCATTTTACCTCATTATTCTTCTTGGATATACTCATGGTTTAACTCAAAGGTCTGGTTTAAGGATACCACATCCCGAAACATCACATCCTGGGAACCGTTTACCATGATCTGAACCCTTGTAATGCTTGTCATCTCAGCCAGAGAAGAGACAATGGCATAAATGGGAAGATATTCATTTACTGGATGCTCCATTTTCAAAAAAGAGGAATCAAAGTTGATGTAACATACATTATCCGTAACAGAAATGCTTAAAATCTTGCAGTCAGATGGGAGCACCGCCAGATGGCCTTCTTCCGCCGGACCTGCTAAAAGCTGTTCCACGATCAGCTGCTCCATGGAGGTATTTATATTGTGGACAACCTCTCTTGTCTCAGAGATCAACTTTGTTCCCGTTTTATCTGCAAAATACAGCTTCAGCTCTGTTTTTTCATAGGAATTTACATTACTGGTATTTAATATAAAATCGGAGGCAGACACAGCGCCTACCGGATTTCCCTGACCATCCATCAGCGGCTGATCTCCACAGTAAATACTGATATAATCTACGCCCGGTATCTGGGTAAGCGTCCTCGCCAGAGCCGCGCGGCATAAAATTTCCTGCTCTGGCTTCATATTTACATAACTCACATCAAAATACAGCGACAGTACCCCTGCGTCCAGACGGCTTTCCCTGAATACTGCCTTGTCTCCCAAAGCAGTCTGGCATTCCAGATCCTTAGGGACGTAACGCAGCTGCTCCATCAGCTCATCAGACAGGGCAAGAGGATCTGTTTTCTCCGTTTCATACACCCTGGGAATCAGATTTACCCCGGAACCATTCAGATAGTAAACCAGATATCGTCCTTCCTTCGGAGCTGCCACAGGCTCCTTCTCCAGATGACAGCCGGAAAGGAATAAAATCCCTGTCAGACAGAACAGTCTCAGAAGGATCTCTACTGAGAATCTTCCCTTTTTTCCTGTGGTACTCATGATTTATCCTCCTGTCTGGACACATAATTTAGGGGAATGCGCACACTGAAGGTTGTCCCTTCTCCCGGTGTACTTTCCGCATCAATGATCCCATGATGCATCTGGATCACATTCAGCGTAATGGCAAGCCCAAGGCCTGTGCCTCCCACCTCTCTGGATCTGGCCTTGTCCACGCGGAAAAAACGTTCAAAAATATGATCCATGCAGTCCTGAGGAATCCCGATTCCGGAATCCGCTACACGAATATAAAAATATTTATGATCTGCATCCAGAGTGACCCGCACCCAGCCGGAATCCACATTATACTTAATAGCATTTTCTACCAGGTTCGATACAGCCAGGGAAAATTTCACCCGATCCACATCTCCTGTTACCTCTCTGATACTTTCTAAAATCAGCTCTACATTGCTTCGCTTGGCAATGGGACGCAGGCGCTTTAAGATCAGCTCCAGCTCTTCATTTATATTCGTCTGTGTAATATTCATCTGGCTCTGGGCAGATTTATCCATTTTCACAAGCGTTAACAGATCAGTGATGATCTGATTTTCCCGGTCTACCTCATCCGAAATATCTGCCATAAACTCCCGGTACAGCTCTGCCGGCACTTCTTCCATGCTCATAAGCGAATCTGCAAGCACCCGGATAGAGGTGATCGGGGTCTTCAGCTCATGGGATACATTGGAAACAAACTCCTGTCTGGACTGATCTACTGCCTTAAGCTTTCTGAGCGACTTCTGTACTGCCTGTGAAAGCTGGATTGTTTCCTTATAGGCATCCTCCATGATATCGGTGTCCAAATCTCCGTAGGAAACACGCTCAAAGGAAGCCAGAAGCCGCTTAAAAGGCCGTATAAGGAAAAACACGGCTGCCATGGAACAGACCACCACCACCAGGATCATGCACAGCAAAAACAGCTGGGTGCTTCCCTGAACCCGGTCGGTCAGTGCGGAAATATTTTCCGTAGAAGCCATAACCACCATCACTCCCGTAACCTTCTTTTTATCGGAAGCACTGTGGATGGGAATAGTCTGGGTCAGATAACCCATCTCCTGATTCATACGGCTGTTTGTCTCCCCGTTAAAGCAGCGGATAACCTCTTCTGAAACATAATACTTCCCTGCCGCCAGGTTAAAAGTATCCTTCATAATCTTAAAGCTGCTGTTTACAATTACAATCCGCCCGTTATAAATATCTGCGATCGTCTGCATACGGGTATCCAGCTCCATGGTATTTCCCTTATCCGAGGTCATATAACCTGAACGCATGAGGCGGCTGCTTAAGATCAGACACTGATTCTGTATCTCAATGCCCTTCGCCTCCAGCTGGGTCTGGTTAAATGCCCTGCGGCTGATCATTGCCTGCAAAAGCATGGGAACCAAAGCAGTAAGGATCATCAGAATCACCATAGGGATCATGACGCTTTTTCCCCTTAGCTTAAACCGCTCAAGCCATTTCTTCTTTTTCAATCTACTCCAGCTCCTTTAAATGGCCGCTGCAGGCCACAGCAAGACAGCCCGGTCCGATATGGCAGGCAATGCTTAATGACAACGGCGCTATGCAGATATTGGCATCCGGATAGATTTCTGCCACTGTTTCCTTAAATTCCTGAGCCATCTCATCGCTGCAGGTATAAGCAATCTCCAGCCAGGTATGACGTGCCTCAGGATCGTGAAAACGTGTTTCCAGATCCTTTTTAAGAGCGGTCATCATAATGGTCTTTCCCTGCTTTAAGGTTCTGGCCTTGGAAAATGCATCCAGCTTTTCCCCCTGGATGGTGAGGACAGGCTTAATCTGGAGAAGAGTTCCCAACATAGCGGCTGCCGGAGTGATGCGCCCTCCCTTTTTAAGATATTTTAAAGTGGTCACTGTAACATAGATGGAACTGTCAAACTTTGTTTCTTCCAAAATATTGCGGATCTGTGCAGCCGCATATCCCTTTTTTATCAAATCTCTGGCATCCAGCACAGACTGCATCTGGGTCACGGAAATGCGCTGGTTATTGACTACATATACCTTTCCCTCGTAATCCTCTGCTAAAAGCATGGCGGTCTGACAGGAACCGCTTAAACCGCTGGACATGGGGATATACACCACTGCATCATACTCCTCTAAAAGTTTATCCCAGAAATCAGTCACCTCACCGGGGGACGGCTGAGAGGTGGTAATATCCGCTCCCTCCTCCATCCGTCTGAAAAATTCCTCGTGGGTAAGATCCACACCCTCATAGTACATCTGCCCGTCAATAATAAAGGGCATGGGAAGCACATGGACTCCCAGCTGCTTTGCCTGATCCTGGGTAATGCCGCTGTTGCTGTCCGTAGCTGCTGCTATTTTCATAACATATCCTCCTTTCAGTTAAGCCCCTGATTCAAACGGTTGGCTGTCATATAAAGCTGGTAATACATCCCCTTCTTTTCAAGAAGTTCCTTATGATTTCCTTCCTCCACGATCTCATTGCCGGAAAGCACCAGGATCCGGTCTGCCCCCTGAATGGTCGTCAGGCGGTGGGCGATAGTTAACGTAGTGCGGCCCTCAGCCAGCTTTTCCAGAGACTGTGATACCAGATACTCGCTCTCATTGTCCAGAGCTGAGGTGGCCTCATCCAGAATGAGGATTGCCGGATTTTTAAGAAATACCCTGGCAATACTGATGCGCTGTTTCTGCCCGCCGGAAAGCTTTACGCCCCGTTCGCCCACATAGGTATCGTAGCCGTCTTTTAATTCCGTAATAAACTCATGAGCCCCCGCCATTTTTGCAGCCTTGATCACATCCTCTCTGGAAGCGCCGGGGCGTCCGTAGAGAATATTTTCAAATACAGTGCCGGAAAACAGGTATACATCCTGCTGTACCACTCCGATATTGGAGCGCAGGCTTCTCAGGGTAATATCCCTTACATCCATTCCGTCAATGGAGATAGTTCCCCCTGTTGTGTCATAAAATCTGGGCAGCAGATTACAGAGTGTAGTTTTTCCGCCGCCGGAAGGGCCAACTAAAGCAATCCTCTCGCCTGGACGGATTTTTAAACAGATATCATTCAGTACCTGGGTATGATCGTCTGCATATTCAAAGCTTACATGGTCAAATTCGATTGTTCCCTTTACATCGGAAAGAGGCTTTGCTCCCTTTTTATCCCTGATATCGGGAGTCACATCCATAATCTCCTGAAAACGCTCAATCCCGGTCATTCCTCTCTGGAACTGCTCCGCAAACTCGATAATCCGGCGGATGGTTGTCAAAAGAGTGGTCACGTACATGGTATAGGCGACCAGATCTCCCGGCGCGATCTTTCCGTTAATCATGAAAAGGCCTCCGGCCACGATCACCAGCACATACATCAGGCCGTCAAAGGAACGGGTGGTAATCTGAAAGGCCGCCATATACCGGTAGGTATGCTTTTTGATCTTCATAAACTCCCGGTTGCCTTTTCCGAATTTTCAATCTCCACCGGCTCATTTGCAAAGGCACGAACCACCCGGTTTCCTAAAAGCGTATCCTCAATCTGGGCGTTCAGCTCGCCGATCTGATTTCTCTGAAGCCGGAAGGCCGCTTTTACCTTCAGATTAAACCAGGTACAGGAAACGTCATGATCGGGATCATCAGGAAAATGAGCAGCGTCAAGCTCCAGGATTTGATTCCTGACAAAAATCCACAAAGGATACGATTCCCTTTTAAAATGGCAATAAAAAATTTCCTCCGGACAGTGGTGTGAAAATTGCC